>Ga0208789_1001668_pt1 | contig 11641 bp, 13 predicted proteins | sample Methanotroph_Enr_FD_187368 | JGI IMG/M metagenome (GOLD analysis project Ga0208789, IMG submission 187368) | Enriched soil microbial communities from Old Woman Creek wetland in Ohio, USA - Methanotroph_Enrichment_5 (SPAdes) (version 2) | ecosystem: Environmental > Terrestrial > Soil > Wetlands...
TCCAGCATTTGTTCGTCCACACCACCGGAACCGTCAGATGGCGTCACCTTTTCAAGCGTGCGAATGTTCACCACCGATGGCCCCACTTGCTCCACCAAGTCGGTAAAGTCCGGCAAGGTGCGCACCTGAGCCATCGCCTGCGACACTGGCACCAGAACGACCGATGCGGTCACTGCAAAAGCACTGGCGAAAACAAAAGAATGCAACTTCTTCCAATCGATATGAATCATCATCGACCTTTCTTCAATAAACAAATGGCTAATTAATGGGAAACAGAGCTTCGATACGCTTCGGACATATAAGGTTTCATTTCTGCCGCTCAAGCCCCTGCGCAAAAGCCGCCAGGGTTTCGGTCGGAACTTCACCAACAGCTGTGAGCCACCAGTCCCCCAAACGACGCGTCAGTGTGTGTGTGGCGCCCATGGCCTGGCTAGCTGGCTGACCATGACGCCAGGCAACAAAGGGCTCGATAAAAAGCGAAACCGATGCGAGCCCGTCGGAAAAAATCCATTGCAAGGTGTGCTCATGCTGACTTTGGGCACTGCCCTTCACTGAGCGCTGGTAACAGCTCATTGGCTGAAAACCGGGTACTACTTGCTTTAAAAACCAACCTTCGGCTTCGGCCGTGGTTTTGCGCATTTGAGGCTTCTCAAGCTTATAGCCTTCGATGTGGCTCATCATTTGCGCCAGCTTGTCCATGCTGACCGGTGCATCAAATTGCAAATCGGAGAAAGCCGCCTGTTCCAGCACCTGCCCCCGCGCGTTCAGGGTTTGCAGTTTGACCATCAATCCGGTATCTTTCTCGATCCAGACCCGATAGCCAAAACGCAAGCTGTCGACCGGCTGCAGTTCCAACACATCGGCTTCAAAACCGGCAACCCGATCGCGGCCAAACTCGTGAACACGGTAATACTGCGCAATGGCAGCACTGTTTGCTTGCAGCAACTGCGGAAAAAGCCCCAATGACTCACGCTTTTCTGCCAGCACCACCCGGCTCTCAGGCAAAAACGTCAGTACCTGGTCGTTGTGCCGAAACGTGGAGCGCGGCGCGCCCGTCAGCGACTCTACGCGTTCCATTTGCTGCGTGCCGTCACAGACATGCCAAATGCGGGCGCTTGACAAGCGCCCTCCCCCCGCAACCACAAATGTGCCCACATAAGCGCGCTGGCGCGACGCATCGTGCATGCGCTGCAACCAGTCGCCGACGCTGCGCTCAGCGACGGGTCGGTCAACAGCCGCAGGCGCCGCAACGGTAATCGTGGTCTGAGCCATTGCTGTGGCGCTCAGCGCCATGAGCAGCAACCCAGCTATGTAACGGCTCAAGGGACGCCTCCCTCAAACGTGGCATTACGAAGAAACCCAGCCGGTCCCTGCAGCGCAGATGTACCGCCAAATTGTTTGTGCGCCGCCAGCAGCGCATCAAGTTGCGGGTCGCGGATCATGCGCTGTGGCTCAGCACCGACGCCAGGCTGCGTTAACCCGGCCTCGGACTGGAGCGCCTGAACTGGCACCTGCGCGAGTTGCCGCGCCCCGCCCAGATCGCCCCAGCCGCTGAAAATTTGCCAGCCAATGACCGCCACCGTCGACAACGATGCCAAGCCAGCCAGCATTTTCCAGCGGAAGCGACCATCGTTGGCACTCCAGTATTTTGAGCCATTCTGGACTCTAGCCCCCGTCATACCTGGATCATTTGCTATTAATTCAGGAACTGTCACATGACGCAATGGTGGCGTCTCCTGCTGCAAGCGCAACTTCAGACTTTGCAGAAAATCAGCGTCGCGTGCACTCACCACCGGCTCACCCGAGCGCAACACATCGCCCACCAGATGATAGGTGCGCCAGGTGAGTCGGGCATCTTCAGTCTGAGTGACCCATTCAACCGTGCGGGCGAAATCCTCATCGCGCAACTGCCCATCGGCCAGCGCCGATATCAATTCACGATTTTTCGCAGCGTCTTGCATCATCAATTCCAGTTTTTACCCGTCTCAGCCAGTGGCTTACCAGCGTTTGCTGGTCTGTCTTTCCAGCATGGGTTTCACAATGTCAGATATCGCTTCCCGAGCGCGGAAAATTCGGGAACGAACGGTACCAATCGGGCAATCCATCACTTCCGAAATCTCTTCATAGCTCAAGCCTTCAATTTCGCGCAAAGTCAACGCCTGTCGCAAATCTTCCGGCAAAGCCCCGAGGGCGGCATCTACCGCCATAGCAATTTCCTTGGCAGCCAGCACCGACTCCGGCGTTTCGTTGTCAATTGGTTCATTTCCAGCCCAAGAAGTTTCATCACCCTCGTCATCTGATTTAAAAGCGTTCTCCGACACCGTCGGGTCGCGCTTGAGTTCCATCAAAAACTTCTTGGCCGTGTTGACCGCAATGCGGTACAGCCAGGTGTAAAACTGGGCGTCGCCGCGAAACTGGTGCAAGGCCTGGTAGGCCCGAATGAACGTCTCTTGGGCAATGTCTTCCACCAAATCCACATCACGCACCATGCGGCCAATCAGGCGTTGAATCCGGCGCTGGTACTTGATAACGAGCAATTCGTAGGCGTTCTGATCACCCGCTACAGCGCGCTCCACCAACATCAGGTCGCTGTCAGTGGTCCCGGTCAGCGCTGGCAGGGAGGGCTTGGTTGAGTCTGCGCTCACAAGGTCACCCGTTCGCAGTGTGAACGACGGCAGCGGCGCTTTGAGCGTGTCCCGCGCCGCCACGAGAAAAAACGGCCCGGCGCAAAGCATTCCAATGCGCCGCATCAAGCCGACGTTCCGGCCAGAGCCAGAAGCGCTTACCCGTGTCTGGGCGCAGGCTCAACAACAAAACAAATTGACCATCAAGATGTACCGTCAGCGACACCGGGACCGACGCATCAGCGCTGGTCCAATGCCAGGCTTGTCCATCCCAACGCAAGATTCCCTGGGCACAACGGCGCCAAGCCACCGTCGCCGCGCCGCAGGCGCCCAACAGAACCCCGGCAAACAGCCATTGACGCCACCCGACAACGTCGAGCTGTCGCAGCCAGAGCGCGCCCGTCAAGCAGGCGCCCAAACCCAGCCCCAGCAGCAGCCAACCCTGGAAACGCGAACGCCCCACCGGATAATTAACCGCTGGGGCGCTGTGCATGCTGGAATCAGTCAAATTGTGAAAAACGTGGGTTCAGTGCCAAGCAAACGTCAAGGCGCGCGTTTGAAAACAAGCGAGCCGTTGGTGCCACCAAACCCGAAGTTGTTTTTCAGGGCCACATCAATTTTCATGTCGCGCGCCGTATTGGCGCAGTAGTCCAGATCGCACTCGGGATCCTGGTTGAAGATATTGGTGGTCGGTGGGCTCTTCTGGTGATACAGCGCCAGCACGGTAATGATGGACTCAAGTCCACCAGCACCGCCAAGCAGGTGCCCGGTCATGGATTTGGTGGAGTTGACCACCGTCTTTTTCGCATGGTCCCCCAAGGCAGCCTTGATGGCATTGGTTTCGTTCAGGTCCCCCAAAGGCGTGGAAGTCCCATGGGCATTCAAATAATCAACCTGATCGGCGTTGACCCCGGCGTTGCGCATGGCATTCAGCATGGCGCGGCGCGGACCATCCATATTGGGGGCGGTCATATGGCCGGCATCGGCGCTCATGCCAAAACCAGCCAGCTCGGCGTAAATCCTGGCACCGCGGGCCTTGGCGTATTCGTACTCTTCGAGCACCATCACACCGGCGCCTTCGCCCAAAACAAAGCCATCCCGGTCCTTGTCCCACGGGCGCGAGGCCGTTTGGGGGTCATCGTTGCGGGTGCTCAAAGCCCGCATGGCGGCAAAACCGCCAATACCCAAGGGCGACACCGTGGCCTCAGACCCACCCGCCACCATGACATCAGCGTCACCGTATTCGATCATGCGGCCGGCTTCACCAATGCAGTGCAGTCCGGTCGTGCAAGCCGACACGATGGCCATATTGGGCCCTTTGAAACCACAACGAATCGCCACATGGCCGGCGATCATGTTGACAATCGTGGATGGCACAAAAAATGGGGAAATACGGCGCGCGCCCCGGTTGACGAACTCGGTGTGCATGTCCTCGATCATTGGCAAACCACCAATGCCTGAACCGATCAAACAGCCGATGCGGACTGCCAACTCCTCTGCCAGCGCATCGCCGGTGGGCAGACCGGCATCGGCCACGGCCTGGCTCGCCGCCGCAATACCGAAGTGAATAAAGGCGTCCATCGTGCGCGCCTCTTTGCTGCCGATGTAAGACCCCAGATCAAAGCCTTTGACTTCACCCGCAATTTTGCAGGAAAAACTGGAGGCATCAAACTTGGTAATGAGATCAATGCCGGATTTTCCGGCCAGCAGGTTCGCCCACGCGTCAGCGACCGTGTTACCCACGGGACTGACACACCCCAAACCTGTTACTACAACGCGACGACGGGACATAAAAATTTGCAGCCAGTAGTTTAGCTAAGGAAAGCCGCCAGCAGCGGCATGAAACCAGACTTGCAGACTGGCGCCAAAGCAGTCCAGTCCGTCAGAGCAAGCGCAACGACGCTTTAGCGCGTCGCCAGCACGGCCCCTTACGCTTTCTTGTGTGTATTGGCGTAATCAATGGCGTTTTGCACTGTCGTAATTTTTTCAGCGTCTTCATCCGGAATTTCTTATGCCGAACTCATCTTCCAGGGCCATCACCAACTCCACTGTGTCAAGCGAATCAGCCCCCAGATCGGCCACAAAGGCTTTTTCACTGGTGACTTGTGCTTCTTCCACACCGAGTTGTTCGGCAATGATTTTCTTAACGCGTGCTTCAATATCGCTCATGGGTTCACTCAGAGTGTTGTAAATTAATCCGCGATTCTAGCCGGGCACAGGGCTGATACCCCAATCCGGCTGCCGAGCGGATAAATCGGCTTACATCTTACATGTACATGCCACCATTGACGTGCAACTCCTGCCCCGTCACGTAGCCCGCCTGCGGTGAAGCCAGGTAGACCACCGCGTGGGCGATGTCAGAGGGTTGGCCGAGTTGCCCCAGTGGGATTTGGCTCACCAATGCTTTTTTCTGCTCTTCCTGCAGGCTGGCGGTCATGTCGGTTTCGATAAAACCGGGTGCCACGCAATTGACCGTGATTGAGCGCGAGCCCAGCTCACGGGCCAACGCGCGGGTCATGCCCGCCACGCCCGCCTTGGCGGCGGCGTAGTTGGCCTGCCCCGGGTTGCCTGAGGCACCCACCACGGAGGTGATGTTGATGATGCGGCCGTAACGCTGCTTCATCATGGTGCGCATGACGGCACGGCTCATGCGAAATACCGCTTTGAGGTTGGTGTCCAGCACGGTATCCCACTCGTCGTCTTTCATCCGCATGGCCAGGTTGTCGCGCGTGATACCGGCGTTGTTCACCAGCACCTGCAAGCCGCCATGCTCTTTGACAATTTCGCCAATCAAGGCTTCGGCCGCCTGCGCATCGTTGACGTTCAAAGTCTTGCCGCTGCACCCGGGGAAAGCTGCCAGGGTTTGCCCAATTTTTGCGGCTCCGTCGTCAGTCGTGGCCGTGCCAATGACCTTCAACCCCTGTTTTGCCAGCTCCAGGGCAATGGCCGCGCCAATGCCACGCGACGCACCCGTCACCAAAGCGACCTGTCCGTCAAATTTGATATCAGTCATGCGGTACCCAAAAGTAATTTCTTAAGCTCAACCAGGCTGGCTGGATCTGACAGCGCGATGGCGTTCAAGTCCGGGTCGATGCGTTTAACCGTGCCGGCCAGCACCTTGCCGGGACCGCATTCCACAAGGGTAGTCAATCCACGAGCCTTGAGTGCCTGGATGCACTCAACCCAGCGCACCGGCCCGAAGGCCTGACGGTACAAGGCATCGCGAATCCGATCGGCGTCAACCTCGACCGTGACATCAACATTGTTGATGAGCGCGATCTGGGGCGCCAAAAAGTTGACCGACTTCAATTTTTCTTTAAGTCTTGTCGCGGCCGGCTTCATCAAACTGGAATGGAAAGGCGCTGACACCGGCAGCGACAGGGCCCGCTTGGCGCCTTTGGCCTTTAACACCACGCAGGCTCTTTCAACGGCTGCTTTGGTACCGGCAATGACCGTCTGCAGAGGGTCATTGAAGTTGACTGCTTCCACTACTTCATCCGGTGTCTCGCCAAACTCCCCGGTGACCTCTGCGCAGCCTGCTATGACTATTGCAGAATCCAAGCCAAGAATAGCAGCCATGGCGCCCACGCCGACAGGCACTGCATCCTGCATGGCCTGGGCCCGAAAGCGCACCAACGGGGTGGCCTGAGTCAGTGTCAGCACACCGGCCGCCACCAGCGCCGAATATTCGCCCAGCGAATGCCCCGCCACAGCGGATGGCGCAGCGCCGGTCTCGGCCATCCAGACACGGTACGCCGCCACCCCCGCCACCAACATCACCGGCTGGGTATTCGTCGTCAGGGCCAGTGCCTCCTTGGGACCGCTCTGGATGAGCCTCGCAATATCTTCGCCCAAGGCATCAGAGGCCTCCTGAAGCGTTTCCAGCACCACCGGATGATCACCCCAGGCATCAAGCATACCCATGGACTGGGAGCCTTGGCCCGGAAAAACAAAAGCGAAAGCTTGCATGCTGTTATGGCTAATATTAGGATTAAATAGGGCTATAGCCCCCGTTCCAACTGCACTATGCGCTATAAATTTAGTAGCACAGCACCCCAGGTAAATCCGCCGCCCACCCCTTCCAGCAGAAGCAGTTCACCAGCCTTGACCTTGCCGCTACGCACCGCCGCATCAAGCGCCAGGGGAATGGAAGCCGCGGAGGTATTGCCATGCTGGTCGACTGTGACGACGACTTTATCCATCGACAGTTTGAGCTTTCTGGCGCTGCTCTGCATGATGCGAATATTAGCCTGATGAGGAATCAGCCAGTCAACATCGGCGGCTGTCTTGCCCGCCTTGGCCAGAACGGCGCGGGCGGCTTCATCCAGCACGCCCACCGCCAGCTTGAACACGGCCGGGCCATCCATCTGCAGCAGCGGGGCGCCCAGCACATTGCCACCCGAGACGTGACCCGGTACACACAGAATGCCAACATGCTTGCCGTCTGCATGCAAGTCGCTGGCGAGAATACCGGGGGTGTCGGATGCTTCCAGCACCACGGCGCCAGCGCCATCACCGAACAGCACGCACGTGGTCCTGTCCTTGAAATCGAGAATGCGGGAAAAGACTTCGGCGCCAATCACCAGCGCTTTCTTGGCAGCGCCGGTCTTGATCATCGCGTCGGCAATGCTCAATGCGTAAATAAAACCACTGCAGACAGCCTGCACGTCGAATGCCGGACAGCCATTGGCACCCAGCTTGTCCTGCAATATGCACGCGGTCGAGGGGAACACCATATCGGGCGTGGAGGTGGCGACAATGATGAGGTCAATATCTTGGGCCTTTGCCCCAGCGGCCTGCAAAGCCCGGCGCGCGGCTTCAAGGCCCAGATCGCTGCTGCAAACCTCCGGCGCAGCAAAATGGCGCGCCCGAATGCCGGTGCGCTCAACAATCCAGTCGTCCGAAGTTTCAACACCTTGCGTGGCAAGTTCTGCCGCCAGATCGGAATTGGTCAGTCGACGGGGGGGCAGATAACTGCCAGTTCCAGTGATACGTGAATAGAGTTTCATTGATCAGACGAGTGCGGCCGCGCCGGACGGCACGGATCTCCCACTGGCGCCCCATAGGGGGGCCGCGTGGGCAATCCGGGCTTGAACACGGTCCAGCAAGTTGTTTCGGGCCGCATCATACGCCCGGGTTAAAGCATACTCAAATGCCAACTCATCGGCGGATCCGTGGCTTTTGAAAACCAGACCACGCAAGCCCAGCAAGGCGCCACCGTTGTAGCGACGGTGATCCATACGCTTTTTAAGCGCCGATATGATGGGATAAGCAGCAATTGCCGCAAATTTTGTAAAAATGTTGCGAGAGAATTCCATTTTTAAAAAATCAACAATCATCGTTGCCAGACCTTCGCTGGCTTTCAAGGCGACATTGCCGACGAAACCATCACATACGACGATGTCCGCGGTTCCCTTGAAAATGTCGTTGCCTTCGACATTGCCATAAAAATTCAAATCCCCCGCTTTAGAGGCAGATCGAAGCAGTTCACCCGCTTTTTTTATGACTTCATTACCTTTAATGGCTTCTTCGCCAATATTGAGCAAACCTACGGTGGGATTATCGTTACCGCTCAGAACGGACACCAGGGCGGAGCCCATCATCGCAAACTGCAACAAGTGATCGGCCGAACAATCGACGTTGGCCCCCATATCCAGCACCATAGTGCCTTGACCCTTGGCATTGGGAATTTGCCCGGCAATCGCGGGGCGATCAATGCCATCCAGGGTTTTGAGCAAGTAACGAGAGATGGCCATTAACGCAGCGGTGTTGCCGGCCGACACCGCTGCCTGTGCAACGCCATCCTTGACCTGCTGGATAGCCACCCGCATGGAGGAATCTTTCTTGCGCCGAAGAGCGACTTCAAGCGGATCATCCATACTGACGACCTCACTGGCCGCGACCATTTTGGCACGCTGATGAGAAAATGCGCCCAGACTCTCCGCCCGCCCCACCAACAGCAACTGTGCATCGGCGTGACGATCCAGAAAATGGCGACAGGCAGGCAGCGTGACGCGCGGGCCATGATCGCCTCCCATACAGTCGACAGCGATAGTGATCATGACAAGCTAGCCCACCCAAGCAAATAAAATCCGGTTACCAGGCGCATCAAAACAAAGGCCCGAGGCTACAAACATAGCAGCCTCGGGCCTTGATTTAGAAAAAACGATCAGGCTTCTGACTTGGTCTTGAGAACTTGGCGACCACGATAAAAGCCATTGGGGCTGATGTGGTGACGCAGGTGGGTTTCGCCCGTGGTGGACTCAACCGCAATACCCGGCACGACCAAAGCATTGTGCGCACGGTGCATACCGCGCTTGGAGGGTGACTTTTTGTTTTGTTGAACAGCCATGATCGGCTCCTTGGCAGGTGTGTTGCGAAGGCCGCAACAACTTGGGTTAGTGGAACACGCGTTTGTTTGATCCGCGCGAAGCCTTGAATTATAGCGTACCTCGCCGTTTCAACTGCCTTTGCCGCGCTGGAGCTTGGCCAACACCGCGAAAGGATTGCGCTTTTCAGTGGCCGCTGCTTCAAAACCCGGATCCACAGCCGCCAATTTAAGCGCCACCGGACATGTTTCATGACGGGGAATCACCGGCAACGCCATCAACACCTCGTCTTCAATCAGGTCAGCCAAGCTGAAGTCACGGCTCAGAACCAGCACATCTTCTTCGGCCTCTTCGTCCTGTGCTGCAGCCGCTTCTTCACTGGCAACAAAGCGGAAAGACCGGTTTACGGGCACGGCAATATCTACCGGACCCAGGCAAAGCTGGCAAGTCAAGGGCAAACTGGCGTCAACCGTCAAATGCAGCCAGACCTGCTCAGCGCCCGCTTCGTCGCAGCGCAACTCACCACGCGCAGCCCAATGGATGAGCCGATCAGCGCCCTGCCCCTGGACTTCCTCAATTAATCGTTTGTAGTTTGATAGCAAATCATGTCCTGTGATCGCGCTCGCGGCTTGCGCAAACGCCTTGACATCCAGATGGGTAGGGGCTGACTCTTGTTTGGAGGGTAAGGACATAATCTCGCGATTATGCCCTCCCCTTCGAACCGTACTTGCCACTTTCACGGCATACGGCTCACATACGACCACCGGCTACACAGCGTCATCAGGTTGCATAACCTTCGACTGTTTCACCAGATTAAAGTCTCCCGTATTGGAGACCGGCTTGATAACCTTCAAACCTAGGGCGTGGACACGCCTGTGACAGATCGGGTGTAACAGCACCCGATTGGAAAGAGCATCACTCCCCCCTAGCTGCCGATAGACGATATGGTGGTCGTCCATGTTTTCATCAACTATGTCTATTTCTTGCTTACAGAGGGCGCACTTACCACCTTGGTCGAACCACAGAGAAGCCCTTTGAACACTCCAGATGGTGTCACCCATCCTTTGCACCCGCAGTTTCTCCCCATAGGCAACATCATCGGGGTGGAAAGGGTTGTAATCCCCCTTCACTTTGACGTGACGAACAATTTTCATGTCCGCCAAGGAATACAGCGGCAGCGGTATTCTTTTGTCACCCCCAAACGGGTCATCTTGCAACCCCGCAAACCGACGGCGTGAGCCGCACTGCTTCCAGTAATGGGCATACACCCACTTCCCGGATTTGCGGGGATGGCTGCGCAGGCCCCAGCGCATTAACCTCCAATAAATCAGGTTGTTAACTTTGCTGAACGTCTGCTTTGCGACGATCCCTTTGTGGTACTGAGCCCAGCCTTTGAGGACTGGATTCAGGCGCTTTATCAGCGTTTCTACTGGAATTTTTGAGACCGACTTGACAATGATTTCTTTCACCTTGCCATAAAACGCTTTCACGTTTTTCTGGCTTGGTTTGATGAGTAGCTTGCCCCGGTATTTACGGAAGTTCCACCCCAGAAAATCAAAGCCCCGGTCGATTTGCACAATGCGCGTCTTTTCCTCGGACAGCGTTAGCCCCCGCTCGCGCAGGAATTCAACTATCCATGGCTTGACGATGGTTTCAAGCACGTCTTTTGAACTGCCTGTCACCACAAAGTCATCTGCATATCGAACCAAGTTCACCTTTGCCGCTTTGGCCCCTCTAGTTTTCAGCTTTTCCCGAAGGAATTGCATGAGTCCCTCTTCAAGGCCATTGAGCGTCACATTTGCCAGAGTCGGCGAGATGATGCCGCCCTGCGGCGTACCCTCATCTGTGCGTTGGAGTTGACCCGCGTCAAACACTCCAGATTTCAACCATTTCCTGAGCATCACCTTGTCCATGTGGACGTGGTTCAGCAGCCAGTCGTGGTTGATGTGGTCAAAGAACCCAGAGATATCCGCATCCAATACCCATTGGGCCGAGGCCTTCTTGGATAGGGATACAAATAACTGAGACCGTGCATCATGTGTTGATCGCCCTTTCCGAAAGCCGTAGCTATTCGGGTCAGACGCACATTCCACCGCAGGTTCCAGCGCAAGCAAATAAAGTGCTTGCATCGCTCTGTCCTTCATGGTCGGTATCCCCAGTGGGCGTTCCTTTCCATTGGCCTTTGGGATATAGACCCGCGTTAGGGGGCGAGCCCGATACCCTTTGGCGTTCAAACCACCAATCGCATTCCATTTCTTTATTGGCGTGTCCCAAAGTACGCAGTCGACGCCACTCGTCCGCTTCCCTCGGTTCTCCGTTACTTTCCTGACGGCCAATGCCTTGGCTTGCCAGGATCGGGTCAGACTTCGTGTTAGTTTTGCAACTCTTCGGAAATCTTTCTCCGTTTCTGCCTGCGCTATGCGCATCTGCGCCTTCCCGACGAATTGCATGACAGCTTTCCAATCTATGGATTGCCAGTCGTTTGATTCGTCTGGAGACGCAGCATCGTTGCCGATGTGTTCCATACCTTCTCCAGTTTGGTTTGACCCGTTGAAGACGGCACTGACCCAGAGGGTCAGATACCCTCTGGGTCATTGATAAAGTCGCGGCGGCTTTACGCTGTCGCACCTGAAGCAAGTCTGCCGACTTTCGTCGTGGGCATAACCCTATCCCGATCATTACAACCGG
>Ga0208789_1001669_pt1 | contig 11631 bp, 5 predicted proteins | sample Methanotroph_Enr_FD_187368 | JGI IMG/M metagenome (GOLD analysis project Ga0208789, IMG submission 187368) | Enriched soil microbial communities from Old Woman Creek wetland in Ohio, USA - Methanotroph_Enrichment_5 (SPAdes) (version 2) | ecosystem: Environmental > Terrestrial > Soil > Wetlands...
TTCAACATTACAAACAGCTTCTGTCACTGGCTGCCAGCCAGCTCCTGCAATCTGTTTTATGATAGGAATATATTTTTTAAAGAATGGGCGACCATTTTCTATTTTTTCAGAATCCTTCCAATAAGGATCACTGGAAGCATTGACACTGAAAAATGAAGGAAAAAAACCATAAGCCAGAAGCTTCTCAAAATAAATTTCATATCCTTTGAAAGGAAAATCGGTAAAAGCCTTATCATTTAAGCCTTCATTCAAAAGAAAAACAATAGGTTTTTGAAACGAAATAGCCCGTTTGAAATCCAAAGCTTCCGTATTGTGATCTCCGGATGAATACCAACTTAATTCCGCCCCAAATAGATCCAGATTAGCCGCTGCAAATGGATTCCATCCATGGCCGTTACCCATAACCAGTTTTCCCTGTGAATGCATTTCATCTGCAATTTTTTTCATGAACTCAAATTCTGAAGTAAAATTCCAGATTGCCGGCCGAGCCACATTTTTTGAAAATGTCAGTGGATAATCTGTATATTTAAAATGATCTTTGCGATAATTCAAATCATGATGCCAGTTCCATTCCATGGAATCAAAATAGATACCATCCACATTCATTTTAATCGCTGGCGTTATTTCATCTTGTTTTACATATTGATAACGGTTAGAACCTTCAAGATCTGGATCGCAATTGGTTGTGATACTCACCGCCCATCCTGAAGTAAACCATGGAGTTTCAAGTCTCCGGGTTTGCCAAAGTCCATTTTTATCTTCAGTTACACTATTTTTAAGGTATTGTTGATGCTTAATTGGCATCATTTTATCGGAAATAAGAGTATCATAGGCAATATCCTTTGTAAAGATTGGCAATTGAATATCCCAAGGTTCAGTGTATTGGAAACTCAACACCCCAGTCCCTTTATCGGATAAGATATTGGGTAAACTCTTCCCATCCTTTTCATCTGAATTATTCCAGGCAGTCTCATGATAAGCGAAGCCGAAATCCTGCCAATTTGGAATTGACCTCAGTGGTGTAAAAGGGAGCCAAATCCCTTCCGTTACAACCCTTTTCTTAAACGATTCTGGATAAATAGCATAATATTTTTTTAGAGCTGCTCTCATGCCCCAATCAGAATTGAAATTAAAATGGCTTAATTTGAAAAAAGTACGGTTCGGAAACTTTTCCGTTAAAGGACTAGTAGCTACATCAAATTCAGCTATTAATCCCTTGTTTATTTCAGCACTCAAGCGGTAAACTATCGGAAGAGACATATCAATACCTAACCCTTCCCCCCTATTATCAATACTTACAGCACACAGTGGATAAAAAGACATTGTTCCTTGCCCTACCGGATCTCCGTAACCTCCGTCAGACAATGTTTGTCCATTGAAAGCACCATCAGGTGGCAGAACGGTAGAAGTTTTAACGGTATCGTAATAGACGGAATCCGTTGCCATCAACTCCGTTTTTTCTAGCCCTCGGTGCCATTTCCATTTGTCCCCATGTAAAGAAAGAGTGATACGAAGTGTTATACTTGAACTTCCTTCAGAAAGGTATTCTAGTTCTCCATTTATTTCAGTGTAATTTCCCCTGTCAATTTCATTGATTATAACTTGATAAAGATTGTTTCTAAATCGTGTTATTCTTGCATTAGCTGTAAGATTTACATCATATTTGGCGAGCTGTGTAAACGTGCTCTTTGTTTTGCCTGCCTCTAGGTACTCAATATATATAGAGGTTGTGTCCTGACGGGTTATTATAGATTTCTTATCCTCTTTTTGAAAATAGCTACCTACTTCTTCCTGATCAAGTAACAAAGGCTTGTGCCAATCATCAAGAGTATTTCCTGGGATTGTTAATACTAAACCCCTGCTGTCCATATACATATGCTCTTTCGCATTTATTGTGTTACAGCCTATTATTATTCCAACGAACAATAACTTGATTATTAAAATATTGTGATTCCACATAATGACTTTATTATTTTTATTTATACTTTATTATCAAGTAATCATTAATTATATATGCAGGTAGTTAGTTTATGAATATTAATCAATCTAGGAATACTCATAAAAGTTGTACTACATTAAATTACAATAAACCAGACTAAAAATCTATTTTCGCAAAAGCACTTGAAGAAGTTACTTCAGGAAAATTTCCAACAAGACCCCATCCGCTAGTCATTTCTGTAAAAGCAAATCCTATAGATTTTCCCATAGTTCCCAGTTGAGATTTTGGAATACTAAATTCTATTGCATTAGTTGTAGCAGAAACACTTACAATTCCCGAAGATTTCAGATTTACCCCAGAACCTGCTAACGGATTCCATCCCCATCCCCCTGCAGGATCATTATGTTGATAGAAATCACCCCAACCATTGCTTACCAGAGGACCTTCGAATAAATAATCTGCTCCAGAACCATTTGGCCATTGCCAACTCTTAAAACCTGTTTGAGTATTCCCATCCGAATTAATATACATATCAACCAATTCCATTTGCATCGTTTTATTTCCTTCCAAATATACATTTACATTGGCACCGCCAGCCCAAATTTTAATTTTTTGAATGGAACCATTCCCAGTGGTACTTTCGCTAGCAAATTTGACATCGTCCCAGTCTGTGAATTTGCCATCCACTTTGATGTCTATTATTATAATTCTAGGAGCGGTAATAGTTTTTGTAACGAAGGCTACTTGACCAGTTGCATTGGTTACGGTTAGAGAGACTACTATTTCACCACCAATACCATAGGTGTAAACGGGGCTTTCTGTATTTGAGGTGAAACTAAGATCTCCAAAATCCCACCTGTAAGTAGTTCCATCCTTGGACAGGTTCGTAAATGTAAAGGTACTACCGTCATTAGTAAATGAAAAATCGGCAGTAGGCATTGGTCCAGAATCTGACGGATTGTCATCTTTTGAACATCCTCCTAACAATAACATCGCTACTAGCGCTGTTAAATAATTGATTAATTTTAATTTTTTCATGGTTTTTAAATTTTGTTTTAACTATTTAATGGTAACCGTTTGTGATAATTTGTTAATTCCTGTTGTGCTTTCCCATAATCCAGTATTGGCTAGACGAATACAGTATTCTGGTCTGTCGCTTAATCTTGTTGACGTATCTTCGATTTTTAAGAGCAATTCATATTTTCCCGCTGGAATTCCTGATGTATTTATAGATTCATTGAGTTGGTAATTCAATTTTGGGGTTAGGTATCGCACATCGAAGTTTAATTTTTTCTTGTATAATGTTCCGTTGTCAACAGATTTGAATATCAAAAAAGTGTTTTTGGGTTTATACACAGGAGCAAAACCTACGTTGTTTAGGACTGCATTGAATTCAAAAGCACTATTCAAAGCAATTTCTGATTTTACATTCGTAGATACTAATGTTAGTCTATAACCGAGTTTTCTTTCGAAATCAGTGAAACAAAGATTATTTCTCCATTCTTGTAAAACTGGGCCATAATAATCTAGATTTAGGTAGGTCCATTTTAAAAGGGTCATTTCTTTTTCGGCAGTTGTACAACTGGCTATAGAAACATCAGTTGGAGGGCAAGTTTCTCCTCCTGTTGGAACAAAAAGGGCTTCGTTACTTATGAAAGCTTTGTCAACAGCTACGTTTACATACGTTCCATAATCATTTGCACTAGCCAAAAAACAATCGTTATGAAACCCTACTCGAGCAATATTGGTCGTGCCATAACCTACGCTAGATTCCATTGTGGTTGTACTTCCAGAATAATCTTGCTTGTATTTTGGAGTTCGTACTTGAATTTTAATTTCTTTCGGAAAAGTTTCCAAAAGTTTGTCTAATACCAATTTCCTGTTAGCTGGTGTAGTGAGATTATTAGTTGTATAATACCATTCCCCCCAAGCACCTATGAAACCCGCTTGAACAAAGGCAATAACATCTGCATTGTCAGCAATAATAGGTTTGAGTTGATCCAAATGTCCTGAAATAACTGCAAAAGAAGCATCAGTTCCGTCTTGAGCATTAGTATATGCAAATCGTAAAACACACTTTAATCCAGCATCTCGGAGTCTTGTAAAATCGGTTTGGATTAAATCCAATTGTATTTGGCTCAAAGGTGTTGTTTTGAATTTTTCTAAATAGTACATGCGCCAAACAAGACTTACTTTTTCACTTTTTAAATTTGCAAGCGAACTTGCAGACATAGCATTACCCTCAGAAAAAACTTCCCAATGATGCATAAATCCGCGTTCTGGATTCGAAAAAACCTCATTAGATACTTGATAGGTAACATTATTTCCAGATGGTTTTGGTGCTGGATCGTTATTACTATCGCTCTGACAACTCGCTAGAAAAGCAATAAAAAGAATAAATATTGTTGTTAAATGCTTCATTTTTATACTATTAAATTTTAAATTTTAAAAGGCTATAGCTTTGATATAGCCTTTTTTTGAAGAGATGCACTACAAGCACATCACTAACTAACAAAAAAGATTAATTATATCCTGGATTTTGTATAAATTTTCCTTTGCCCTCGGTTATACGAGCCAAAGAAAAAGGGAATAGCGCTTTGTATGGTGCGCTTTGACTAGCCACTCCATTCAGAGTATTACAATGTTCGGTATATTTACCATGTCGTATTAAATCAGAACGATACTGCCCGTTTTCACACCAATATTCATGTGATCTTTCTAGCAAAATCATATCGTTGAACTTGCTAAGAGTCGAATTATTAGCCAATGTTACAGGAGTTATTTGAGCTCTCGCTCTTACGATATTAACTAAATCAATAGCTTCTTGTGTTGGCGTACCTGATTTATTTGCAAGTGCTTCGGCTTTGGATAATAAAACATCTGCATAGCGATACATAATGATGTCAACAGTGGTCAAGGATGTATTTCTATCTCCATCCGCATCTACTTTTAAAGGAAGTGGCCCCATTTGCATATTACTGCCTGGGTTGGCTCTGTTATAGGTAATTCCATCTGTACCTACATATTCTGTAATAAGAGCTGTTTTTCGAATGTCATTTGGTTCGAAGGAATCATAAAAAGACCACGAACTTTGTATCGTACCCCATCCTCCTAATCCTGGGAAATTACTAGGTAATACCATCATTTGCCATTGGTTTTCACTTGTTCCTGCATAATCACAAGGAATTGCCCAAATTACTTCCTTGCTGTCAACAGGAGCTTCAACATCCCATAAACCAACATAATCTGCTTCTAGAGCATAATGATTCATTGCTATAATTGCATTGGCTTGTGTTTCTACATCAGCCCATCTTTTTTCGTGAAGATACAGTCTTATCAACAGCATTCTTGCCATTCCTTGACTAAATCTCCCGTAATTAGTTTCTGAAGGTGATTTTAAATCCTGTGCTGCTGCAAGAAGATCTTTTTCAATAAAACTTACCATTTCTGCATTTGAAAGTCTTGCTAGTGGTTCTTCTATTAATGGATTTTGTAATGTTGCAAGTGGAGCTACTACAATTGGTCCATACATGTCAAAAAGTTCATAACATAGTAATCCTCTGGCGCACTTAATTTCTGCAATCGCTCGTTTTTTAATAATGTCGTTTACAGCACACTTTTCAATTCTGTCAATATTCAATGTCATACTGCTTATCTTATTGTAAAAATCATCGTAAAAGCGAGTGACTCCAACAGTTGAAGGGTTGTAACTATGTAGCGTTGCATCTAGCTGAACCCCAAAATTTCCTTGAAGAATTTCAGTTGATGCATCCAATACAAACGTAATGCCTCTCTCTGATGTTGTATGAATACCATTCCACCAGCTGCCTCTTAAAGGATAGTAAGCCGAAACTACTAAAGCTTCAACATCTGCCTCCGATGATGGAAAAATACTTGGATTTATTTCATCATAATTGATGGACTCTAAGTCTGAGTTGCAACCTGTAAATGCAAGTATTAACAAGGCGAGTGAATAATTTTTTATCTTTTTCATGTTTTTTTTATTAAAATTTAAGATCAATTCCTAAAGTATATGTTTTAACATTCGGGTAGGCAGCTGCATAACCGTCAGTTTCAGGGTCAATACCATCATAATCTGTAATTACGAAAAGGTTTTGAGCGTCCAATCTAATGGCTGCACTAGATAAATATTTCCCGAACCATTTAGGGGATAACTTATAGGCAAGTGAAACATTTTGCAAACGTATGAATGAAGCATTTTGTAAAAAGAAATCACCGGAGGAATATTGTGTGTATCCATAATGAGATGCAGGCCTTGTAGTAGAAGGATTTTCTGGAGTCCATCTATCATATACACTTGTTAATGCATTTCTTCCATTTACAGCAACTCCCACAGCAGATACTCCATATACTAAATCAGTTTGGTTAGCGATTTTTCGTCCAAACATTCCATTAAACTGAAAGTTCAATTCGAAATTTTTATAACTCATGGTATTGCCTAAGCCTGCTACAAAATCAGGATCTGACGAACCAAGCAAAACCATATCGGCTTCATCTATTTTACCATCGGCTGCGCCAGATTTCATAAATCTTCCTTCTGCATCTACGGCTGGATTTCCAGAACCGTCTCTTTGAAACCCATTAACATCCTTAATTTTTATTTGTCCTGGATAAAGATCTGGCTGTGCTGAAACAGTTTCACCAATTTGCATAATGCCATCGGCCAAATAAGAATACTGAGCTCTTACTGGGTCATCATACTTTTGGTAAATAGCAGGCTTCCAATCTGGAGCTCTCTCTTTCCAATTCGTTTTAAATGTTGAATAGGTTAAGGTACTTCTCCATTTAAAGTCTTTAGAATTTATGTTTACTGTATTCAAGGTTAACTCAACCCCCTTACTTTGTGTTTTACCTACATTTGCCCATACTTCGTTAACTTCGTTATAGCTATTTATAGGTTTTAATTGCAATAGGTCTGAAATTTCTTTGTTATATACTTCAACTGATCCTGAAATTCTTCTTTTAAAAAATTCAAAGTCAAGTCCAATATTAGTTTCTGTTGTAGTTTCCCATTTTAGATTTGGATTTTCTAATCTGGAAGGAAAAACCCCTATCAAGATTGACTCATCAGGATTTAAATAACCTGGTTGGGCATAATAAGCTCCAAATGCACTTCCTCCAATATCAGCATTACCAGTTTGTCCATAACCAAATCTCAATTTTAATTGAGATATATTGTCATTATAAGAATCCATAAATGATTCTCCGGCGATATCCCAACCTAATGCTATTGATGGAAACAATCCATATTTGTTATTTTCAGCAAATACACTAGCTCCATCTCTACGAATCGTTGAAGTTAAAATATATCTGTCTTTATAAATATAGTTAAATCTAGCAAAATAAGAAATGAAATTATTCTCTGATTTAGATGAACCAACTAATTTAGTTCCAGCTCCGGCATTCATGTTATTCCATAAAAAGGCATCTGTTATAAAATCACTGTTGCCTTCTGATGCCGCTTCTGACCTATATTTTTGTTGAGAATACCCTAAGAGCAAATTAAAACTATGATCTTCCATTAGTTTTTTGGTATAATTTAATGTAAAATCGAATAAATTATCATTTTTTTCTTGAGATGCAATTGATGCTTTACCATTTTCTTTTTCCCCCCATAATGTAGTTCGTGGTAAGTATGTATTTCTGCTGCTGCTTCCTTTATCAATACCTGCTTGAAATCTAGCTGTAAGTCCCGCAAAGGGTTTTATTTCCAAATAAAAATTGGTAAGCATTCTATCAATAGTTCCTTCGTCTGAAACCGTAAGTAGGGAATAGGGATTAGGTTCTTGAGCACTGTCAGGATTTATTGGATAATTACCAAATTCATCTATTGGTAAAATATGTGGTCCTTGTTGTATTGCACCTCGTATAATTCCAGAGTTTTCGTACTGATCGCCTCCTAATTGAGAATTTTGATTCTTAATGTTGCTTGATGTCAAATTCATACCAAAATTCACATAATCGTTTAATTTTTGGTCAATATTAAATCGAAAGGAAGTTCTTTTGAAAGCGGAATTATTCATAACTCCCTTATGATCATACAAGTTTCCAGACAAGAAATACTTGGTTGACTTTGTTCCTCCTTTTAATGATATGTTGTTCTGTTGAAGCGTTCCGTCTCTTGTAACTAAGGAGAGCCAATCGGTACCTTCACCAGCATCTCTGATTTGCTGATCCGAATAAAATCTACGAAAAGGGATTCCATTAACAGGAGCTGCTATAGCTTCCTCTAATGTTTTAGAGCTATAAGGATATACTTTATTAATAAAATCCCAATTTTCTCTTGCAGCTTCATTCCTTACTTGCATCCATTCTTTCAAATTGAGTACATCATAAGCGTCATTATAAGCCTGATAGGAATAGGAACCTGAATAATCAACCTTTACATCTCCTATAGTTCCTTTTTTTGTTGTAATTAAAACTACTCCATTAGCAGCTCTTGCTCCATAAATTGAAGTAGCACTGGCATCTTTTAGAACCTCAATCGAAGCAATATCATTTGGATTGAAAGAATTTAAAATCCCTTGAGTTCCTCCATCATACCTATTGCCGGTATCTGGTTGTTGAAAATCCGTAATTGGAAATCCATCAACAACTATTAATGGTTGGTTGCTCGCATTTATAGATCCGGCACCACGAATTAGAATATCTAAACCTCCGCCAGGTTGTGCACTGTTTTGAGTAATTTGTAGTCCCGCAACTTTTCCTTGAAGTGCATGAGCAACAGAAGGCGTAGATGACAATATAAGACTTTCGCCTTTAATTGTTGAAATTGCACCCACTACGTTCTTTTTTCTTTGAGTTCCGTATCCAATAACTACTACTTCATCGAGACTATTTGTAGTAGGTACCATTTTAACATCAATGTTCGTTCTTTTATCAATCAAAACTTCTTGTTTTTCATATCCAGTATAAGAAAAGACTAATGTTGTGGTCCCTTTGGGAACAAGAATCCTAAATTTCCCGTCTACATCTGTAAGAGTCCCGCTTATTTCTCCCTTTGCCATAATGATAACTCCAGGAAGAGCTTGATTATTTTCGTCTAAAACTGTTCCCGTGATTTCAACTTTTTCTTGATTAATCTTCTCGAGTTTTAATGAAATTTTTGTGTTCTCAGAATAAGTATTTGCACTTATTTTGAACATTGATACTATCAGGAATAAGGTTGTGATTTTCATTTTTAAATCAAAATTAAATCCACAATAACCCATATTCAGTATCTTATTAAGTTTTTTCATAATTGGTTTGGTTAATTGTTAAAAAATATACTTTTTATTGTGATAAAAATGCAACAAAATTTTGCGTTTTTTTTGCAAATTAGAATGCTCGTTATTTCTTCAATTTTATTTCATGATTTTAGAATTTATTATTGGTTTGTTTAAATTATTTGATTCTTCTTAATTAGCTGTTTAAAAGACTTATCTTCATTAAATGAGCTGCCTTTTTGATGACCTGACAAAAAATATATTTCACCTCTGCTATGTTACTATTCTCGTCTCTTTTTAAATTCCCACTTTGTATAAATAACGCTACTAAAACGTTATAGATTCGTTATTTTCTGCTAATCTAAATAATAAATTTTAATTGACAATGGAAATTTACATAAAATGTGCTCGAACACACAAATAAAATGTTATCGAGCACATTTTTTAATTTTTTTCTGTTAATTTATTGTATTATAAATTGTAATGTTGGAATTAGAAAAAATTTATAAAAAAAAACAGACATAGTATATTTTAAAAAAGAGCAAAACATTCTTGGTATTTTTTTAATTTATTTTCTCGAAATAGGGCAAATTATTCAATTGAACTTTTACTTCAATGTTTTTTGGTCCTTTGATAATCTGTCCGTTAAAACTTTTCCATTTACCTTCTGGTATCACTACTGTTCTTTTTACAGCTCCTTTTGTTAGTACTGGAGCAATAAGTAATTTATCTCCCAATAAGAACTGGTCAATAATAGTAGTATATCCTTTTTTAGGATAATTAAATTCCATTGATTTCATTATTGGTTCTCCTGTTTTTGATGCTTTTATTGCTAATTCTAAAATATAGTTTTTATATTTTTCACGAATTTGAACTGCAATTTTCACTGCCTCATAATGGGTAGCATCTAAAACTCTCCATGGAGCTACTGAAAATTGCATCATAGGCATTAATGCATGGCATTGAGCCGAACGTACAATTAATTCTTGATCTAATCGGTCTTGATTTAAGAATGCTGTAAATTGACCTCCGCCAATCATATCAGGACAAGAAAAGTAATAACCCATTAATCCAGTAGTTAACATATTCGGGATAAGTAATTGCAAATCTTCGAAAGTGTGATCTTTATCACGTAAGCGCTGCACTAAAGGTTGTCCACCCATTTTCCACATAGCTCTGTATTCATTTAGAGGATAATCAAGTGCAATTTTCCCGTATGCTTCTGAATGTTCTGTAGGTGTAGCGTTAGGCTTAAAAGAATTTACTCCAGTATAATATTCAAAATCTCCTGCGTCAAACTTAAATCCATCCACCCCATAGTCAGTTGTTAATTTATTAAGTTGTGATTTAAACCATCTTACTGCTTCGGGATTGGTTAAATCCAACAAAGCACTGGCGCCATTCCACCATTGCACTATTGCTGGGTTTCCCACTTTATCCGTAACAAGATATTTTTTACTCATTAAATCTCTGTACACATCAGAATCTGGACTAACAAATGGACAAACCCATAACATGACTTTAAATCCCATATTATGTAATGAATCTATCATTAGTTTCGGATCTGAAAATCGACCTTGGTGAAAATTCCATTTGCCATAGTTTTCCTGCCAGTTATCATCAATCATTAATACTCCTGGTGGTAAACCGTTCGCAATGATATTTTTGGCGTAAGTCATGATGTCTTTTTGATTTTGATTATAAATCAACTCAATCCAGGTATTGTATTGCGGATTGGTAAAAAGAAGTGTATCAGGCATTTTACCGGATGCCGGAAAATACGTTTTACTGGCATAACTATAGGCCTCTTTTAGACTTTGCCCTGCTTTATGGTATTTAAAATTAACCCCATTGCCTTTTACTGTCAACTTTCCGGGAACATAATTTATACTGTATGGCTGTTCTGACCAAATTACGTCACCATTATTGGAAAGCATCAGGGGTTGAACCTGATTCCCGTAATTGCTATTTGCAAAGTCGACCAGATATTGCTTTTTCAAAGGCATTTTATATCCGTCATTAATAATACCTGTCCACCATAATGTATTATTTTCAACATTTAATGTCAAGCTATCTTTGTAGCTAGTTCGTTGTCCATTAGAAGTATTTGAAATTATTAATGTCAATACCAGAGATGCAAAAATCCTTTTCATGTATAATTTATATTTAAAAGAATGTTTATTTGTTATTAGTTCTTTATAATTATTTTGATTATCCTTTATTTATTTATTTTAAAAATCAATATTAAATTAAACCCCTCCAAATAAGTGTTTTCAATCTATATTCTCGTTGATAATATTGTTCTTTTTTATAAAGGAATATTTTAATTTTATTCAAAAAATCTTTATTAAAAAGCTGATTTATACCTTATTTTCTGCTAATCTAAATAATAAATTTTAATTGACAATGGAAATTTACATAAAATGTGCTCGAACACATAAATAAAATGTTATCGAGCACATTTTT
>Ga0208789_1001670_pt1 | contig 11631 bp, 8 predicted proteins | sample Methanotroph_Enr_FD_187368 | JGI IMG/M metagenome (GOLD analysis project Ga0208789, IMG submission 187368) | Enriched soil microbial communities from Old Woman Creek wetland in Ohio, USA - Methanotroph_Enrichment_5 (SPAdes) (version 2) | ecosystem: Environmental > Terrestrial > Soil > Wetlands...
GCATAACTTTCTTTTGCTTCTTTTGCAAAAATTAATAATTAAAAATATTGCCACAAATATATCGTTTTGAGATTGCTTTTACACCAGGTCCTTCTCCGTGGTTTCTATGAGCAAATAAAAAGCCTGCGCAAACGATTATTTTCAGACTTTTGCAAATACAGGTTAATTAATGATCCGAACAAAATTAGATAATCTATCCGGTTTAACCTGAAGTTTATCACTTCAGAATTGTACTTTTGCCTTGCGCATAAGTCAGTTGGTTTAAAACAATGAGCCGGGCAGAGCGTTAAAGAATATAATGATCCTGCATTTATTATGAGCCAAGAAAATCACCATCACCAGACTGAAATAGGAAAGAACCTGGTCCTTCCAATTGTCCTCAACGTGGGAATCACTGTCGCCCAGATTATCGGAGGTTTATTGTCGGGCAGTATGGCGCTCCTTTCTGATGCTGCTCATAACTTTAGCGACGTTCTTGCTTTAATTTTCAGTTATATAGCAGCAAGGCTTTCGGGGCGAGAGAGAACGTTAAAGGAAACCTTTGGCTACAAACGGGCCGGGATATTTGCAGCGTTCATCAATGCCGCAACCCTGATGATTATTGCAACTGTTCTTATACAAGAGGCGATTGAACGGTTATTGAACCCAAGGCCGATTGAAGGGATGATCGTGATTTACCTGGCGGCACTAGGGATTCTGTTTAACGGAGTGAGCGCTCTCCTGGTAAAAAAAGGAGCAGCGTCTGACATCAATATGCGATCGGCATACCTGCATCTGTTTACCGATATGCTTACCTCCATCGCTGTTTTAATCGGTGGTTTTGCCATTATTTACCTCGGTTGGTACTGGATCGATGGCGTATTGACTATTGCAATTTCTATCTACCTGATTTATAGTAGCTGGGAGATTTTCTATGATTCACTCAGGATTTTCATGCAATTTACCCCCACGCAGATTAGTATTGAAGATATTGCTGATGAAATCACATTGATTCAGGGGGTCAAAAATATTCATCACGTGCATGCGTGGAAACTCGATGACCATGAGATGATGTTCGAAGCCCATCTTGATCTCGAGGAGGATTTTACAATATCCCATTTCGAACTTATCCTGGAAAAAGTAGGTAAGACGCTACACCGCTACAATATTCATCATTATAATATACAACCAGAATGGGTTCGTGATGATGAGAAAGCATTGATTAACAAATTAGATCACTGATAAGACCGGAATAATTTACATTTTGTCAAAAATGAAAGTTGTTGTACTGATCGACAATAATCCCGATCCTGGGAGAAAATTTCTCACCGAGCACGGAATCAGCATTTACTTCGAAGCAGATGGTTTAAAATGGCTTTTCGATGTAGGGGCTTCACCCGGTTTCGGGATAAATGCCAGAATATTGGGGGTCGAAATCGGAGATGTTGATTACCTGGTTCTCTCACATGCTCATCGTGATCATACGGGTGGATTGGAGTATTTTCTCCGAAAGAATAAAAAAGCCCGCGTTGTCATTGCCCCTGTAAGCAGCGGACGGTTATTTGTATCGTACAGGAAACAGATTCACCACGATATAACCATCAATTATAATGTTGTGACAGCCTATGCCGACCGGTTTGTATTTACCGATACAGATTGCAGCTTATCCCCGAATGTTACCTTAATCCGAATAATTCCGAAGATTGATCCTCTTCCCAAGGCCAACTGTTTACTTTTCCAGACTGACGGCGAGGTGGAACGCGCCGATGATTTTCGTCACGAAATCGCTTTGGCAGTCAGAATCCGGGAAGGGATTGTGCTTTTTTCGGGTTGTTCGCATCACGGCATATTGAATATTCTGAGCGCAGCTTCCCAGATTTTTGAAGGGGAAAAAATGATCGCCACGATCGGAGGAACCCATCTTCTTGACAGCGACTGGTACAGTGAATTTGAAACTAACGATGAGATATCCGATATAGCAGGTAACATCCAAAGGCGATACCCTGAAATGAGACTGTTTACAGGTCATTGTACCGGCCAACAGGCGCAGCAACAATTATCAGCAATACTCTCCAATAAGTTTAGTCTTTTTCACAGCGGTGCAACCTATTATTTTGATTGAGAATAGTTCATTTTATATTTAATTTTTATTTACCTTTCCAACGTATAACTTTTTGAACCATTGCAGTCTAACTAACTTTTATCTTATGAACACCAGGAAGTTAAAACCCGGCGAACTCATTGAAGAAAAATCATGCATACAAACCGATATAAATCGGGTTTCCCGCTTGAGCAACGGCACCTCTGAAGTAGCATTGCAAAAAAAGCGACGATCAGAATCAGAAAATGGGTATCAACTTTCTGAAGACGAAAAGACTAAATTGATAAATGAACTGGAATTTCAGAATGAAGAACTTGCAGCGGCAAGATACGCGGCACAGAATGCTCTCGAAAAATATGCCGAATTATACGATTTCGCACCTTTGGGTTATTTTACGCTTTCAAACGAAGGGACTATCTGTGAGTTAAACCTCAGCGGATCAAATATGCTCGGGAAAGCACGCGCTCAATTAAAAAACAACAGGTTTAATTTTTTTGTTTCCGAAGAAACAAGACCTGTCTTCAACAGCTTCCTCGACCAGGTATTCAAAAGCCACTCCAAAGAAACCTGTGAGGTAATCCTTTCAGCGGATGATAAATTACCAATTTATATTCAACTTACGGGCATCATTTCCGCAAAAGAAGATCATTGTCTTGTTACTGCAGTGGATATCACTGAACAAATGCAGGCCGCGGAAATAATACAGGCCAGGGACAGTTTTTTAAAAGATTGCCATATGATTGCCAGGCTTGGAATCTATTCTATTGACATTACCCAAGGCAGATGGAAAAGTTCCGAAGTACTTGATCTGATTTTGGGGATCGACCCTGATTTTGACAAATCATTTGCAGGATGGGTCTCAATAATTCATCCTGAATGGCAATTAATTATTACTGATTATTTTTATCATGAAATTCAGGCTAACAAAACCAAATTTGACAAAGAATATAAAATTATCCGGCATAATGATAAAGTTGAGTGCTGGGTTCACTCAATAGGAAGGATTGAATATAATGATAAAAATCAACCTATATCGATAGTTGGTGCCATAACCGACATCACTGAACGCATGCAGGTAGAAATAGCCCTGCGTGTAAGCGAGGCGCGATTAAACAAAACACAATCAATCGCGCACCTGGGCAGTTGGGAATTGGATATTCAAACCGGGAAATTAGTATGGTCGGATGAGGTTTATCGCATCTTTGGATTGCTCCCGAACGAATTTGCCTCCACTTATGAGTCGTTTTTTGAGTCGGTGCATCCGGACGATCGCGATTCTCTTAACGCAGCCTATATTAATTCGGTACTGGAGAATATAGAAGGCTTTAAGATTGAGCACCGGGTTATCCGCAAACATACAGGTGAGGTCCGGTATGTTTATGAAAAATGCGAACATCTGAGAGATGCTACAGGTAAAATTTTCCGGTCTGTGGGGATGGTACAGGATATCACCGAACGCAAATGTGCTGAAGAAATAATAAAACTTAAAAATGAGGAACTACAAAAAATAAATGCGGAAAAAGACAAATACTTTTCCATCATTGCCCACGACCTGCGCAGCCCATTCAGTGGCTTTTTAGGTATGACTGAGTTAATGGCAAAAGGATTACCTGACATGACGCTGGCGGAGATCCAGGAAATTGTACTGCTAATGCGGAACTCTGCCACCAATCTTTTCCGTCTGCTCGGTAATCTGTTAGAGTGGTCCCGCATGCAAAGAGGCTATACCACTTTTGTCCCAACATCCTTCTTACTGATGCCAAAAATTTCTGAAACCATGGCCTGTATCATGGAAGCGGCTAATCAAAAAAAGATTACAATCAACTATACAATCCCGAAAGATTTAGTTGTTTTTGCCGATGGAAATATGGTTGATGCCATCATCCGGAATTTAGTGTCAAATGCTGTGAAGTTTACACCCAAAGGGGGCAGTTTAACTGTTGCGGCAAAGTCCGCTTTGGCTAACATGATTGAGATTTCAGTCAGTGATTCAGGAATAGGAATGAATAAACATTTGATCAGTAATATTTTCCGCCTTGATATAAACACAAACCGCAAAGGCACTGAAGGTGAATATAGTACAGGATTAGGACTAACCATCTGCAAGGATTTTATCGAAAAACATGGCGGAAAATTATGGATTGAGAGCGAAGAAAAAAAAGGAAGTACCTTTACTTTTACGCTACCGGCAAAACCGTATTCTGAATTTAACATTTAAATTTTCATTTAACTCAGCCAGATGTAAAGTGATAAAGTAATTAATGAAAGTATCCCCAGATGCAACCGCCAGTCTGTGATTCCTTCGAATCTTGCAATTCCTTTGGTATAATTTATAGTTGTCATGACAAGTTTTTCGGGAGCCGTTTTTTCTGTGAATGCGGACACGGCAAATAAAATCCCGGTAATAAATAGCTCCGCCCAAAGTCCCCTGTACCCAAAATTTAAGGTTAGCGGATGATGAAGAATTGGAAACAGCTCTTGCCCGGCATTGGGTCCAATCAGTTGGTCAATGACAAAGATTGTCGCCAGGATTATTCCAACAATCACCGAAACAGCAGCTCCTTTGAGGGTGACTCTTTTACTGACTATCCCGAAAAAAATTGCCGGAAATACCGGAATTACGAGATAAGCGCTGATGGTCTGCAGATATTTATACAATCCCTCATCGTTTTTATAAACAAAATAGGCGGCCCCAATTCCTAAAAAACTAACAATCAATATAATATAGCGTCCAAAAGTAACTTGTTTCTTTTCAGGAATATTGGGATGAAACTCGACTATAAAGTCACGTACAACAAGTGTAGAAACAGAATTCAGCACTGCAATCAAAGAAGTAACGAGGGCCGCCATCAGCGATGCCAGAAGAAGACCGCGTAATCCGGAGGGAAGAAGTTTATTCAGTAAAAGGACAAAAGTTTGCTTGGTTGCTTCACCCTCCAACTCACCCGGAAACAACGCATAGGCAATAACGCCTGGCAGTGCGAAAATAAATATCGGGAAGAGTTTCAGAAATGTCGCAAACATTGCTCCCCATCTTGCGTTTTTGAGATCAGGCGCTGCAAGTACCCGCTGTACATTCACCTGATCGATACCCCAGTAAAAAATCCCGGCATAAAATGCTGTGGCCAGGATACCCCAGAATGGATAAACCGGATCATCGTAAGGTTTGGCAATCGTCATCATCTCCGGGACTTTAGTCATAAGACCGTTCCATCCGCCCACTCTATCAAGGCCGATAAAGAGCATAATAGCCGTTCCCCCTATCATAATAACGACCTGAATTACATCACTATATGCAACAGCCGTAAATCCTCCGATCATCGTAAAGAGCGCAACTGCCATCCCGATATAGAATACGGTTGTCATAACGTTCCATCCCAGGATGCTATTCAGAACAAGTGCTCCGGCAAACAATGTGAAAGCCAGCTTGGTCATTATGCTGATAACCAGCATTAATCCGGAAAAAAACGTTCTTGCACGCCGGTTATAACGTAGTTCAAGAAATTCAGGAATCGTGAAAATCTTGTTTTTCATATAATAAGGAAACAGAATTGCACAGGCAAATCCCAGCGTAATTGCACAAGTCAATTCAACAGAACCTGCTGAAAGTCCGTATCGATAAGAGTCACCTGATAAACCGACCAAATGCTCTGCTCCAATATTTGTAGCAAACATCGACGCCCCAATAACCGGCCATTTTATCGATCTTCCACCCAGGAAAAAATTTGTACTGTTTTGTCCCGCTTTTTTGAGCCAGGCCATGTACAAACCAAATGAGAGGCTTCCTCCCATAACCAGGGCTAAAACAATCCAATCCAAAGCCGTAAGTGATAAACTCATCGTGTTTATGTTAGTTCAGGTTACCGGGTAGCCTATCCAATCGTTTTATGCTTTGAATCATCGCTCTCACTGTGTGATAGTTGATCTTCCACGAATGGCCCATATGTGTCCATATCGGTTCACCCTTGCGGGAGAGCAAAGGATACCATTCGCCGACCCGCTTATTGACCATCTTGTCGAGAACAAAACGATGAACATTTCTGTAAGCTTCCCAATATTTTTCATCCCCAAACATAATTACCCCATCGAGCAGCCCGATCAACATCTCAGCCTGTTGCCAGAACTCTTTTTCCTTGTCGTAAACGCCACCCGAGTGGGGCCCTTCTACAAAAACACCGCCAAATTCATAGTCAATACCATTATTTACACAATGTTCGAAAATAATCCTCAACAATTCGGAATAGGTTATCGGATCTATCTTCAGAATTTTAAGGGCATGAATCAGCAGGTGGGCAAATTCAGCATTGTGTCCGTAGCAGGTATTATCAGTTGCATTACCTTTCTGTCCTTCCTCCGAAAATCTGTCCCATCCCCAAATAATGTCAAATTTGATTTGCGGTGCAACGGTCCAGTCTTTAAAAAATTGCGGGATACCCGTTTTGTAAACAGGATGAATAATGCGGTGGACCAGGAGATCAATCACTTCAAGTAATTTCCGCCTGTGGACATCCTTCCCCGTGCATTCGTAAAGTGTTGTATATGCCTCCATCAGATGCATATGAACATCTAGTGTTTTCCGGTCTCCTCCCTGGCTTCCGGGTCCGCAAAGTGTCCAATCGCGATGGAACATCTCCCAGTAACCACCATACATCGAATCGACACAATATTTCTGGATAAGGTCAAATACCTTTTCAGCATATTCAATTCCGCGCGGATCACCTGTAGCCAGTGTATATTCACTCAAGGAATAGATGGCGAAACTGTGCCCGTAGATAATCTTCTGATCGATTTTTACGTTTCCTTTTCGGTCCATCATCCAATAAAAGCCGCCAAATTCTTTATCCCACATTTTGTCGATCAGAAAATCTGTACCATGTTTGGCCAACTCTGCGTATTTTCCTTTTCCATAACCAGCCCTGTGGGCGGAGGAGATGGTATAAAGACAGCGGGTCTGAGCGATCAATGATTTTTCATCCTCACCCGTATCATTCCCATTACTGTCAAAATGGGTGATATAGCCGCCATTTATCCCGTCTATCATTCGGGTTGTCCAGAACGGTAACAGTTCGTTAATAAGATGGTTTTCAGCCTCTTTCTTTAATATTGATATTTCATTTTTGTTCATAGCATCTAGTTATCAGGTTTGTTTTTCATTTTTTTCCTTGACTCGTCCTGAAATTTGTTTACAGATTTTTTGTTTATACTACGTTTGCTTTTTTCAACATTTGCTTTGCGGCGCATAGAGCTGTATCTTTTCAATAAACTTTTATAGTTGCGCCTTTTTTTATTCTATTTCTTTGTCCCGGGGTGGCGTTCTCTTCGTTCACTTACACCGGGCTACCAATATTTCACCACGCTGTGGTGATTACTTCCTCTCATTCCTCAATCTTAAATCCTCAATCTTAAATCTTAAATCTTAAATCTCTCTTCGCCTATTCGCCTTTCGCCCCTTCGCCCCTCCGCCTGACTCAATGGCTCAATGACTCAATGACTCAATGACTGAATGACTGAAACGATTGCAAATCGCGGAACTGACTCGTCTTTCTTTCTCTCGCCATCTCTCCCTCACTCTTTCTGCGTCAGTTTTTGATAAATCGCCAATAAAAAATCGCGGTTATCAGCAGACAGGTAATCCATTTCCCCGCCCATCCGCTGGAATGTTTTGCAGTACCGCAGGTAATAGGCGGGATTATCCATTGGTGGTTCCCCATTCTTTTGCCAATCCCAGTCTGATTTTGCCAGATCTACGATCAGCATGTAGTGATGATCTATATGTGAGTTTTCCTGTAGTTTAAGGTTTTGCGACATCGATAAAGCTTTTTCAAAAATCATCGGTGACATTACTGCCGACCCTACAGACATATAGACACCGTAATCGAGATTGCTCACACTTTTTGCATAACAAAGAAAATCGTTCAATGCTGTTCGGCCCAGTGCGGCACCGTGATTCATTGGATGGTTGTAGATGATGTCGTGACCAATCATCGGATGTCCGGTAAAGGGAATTCCCAATTCATAAGCCCGTGCCTGTACGGAATATTTTTTAAAAGGATGGGGAATTGTCATAAAACCCGGTTGCAGGTTGAATCTCCGGATAACCCCGGCCAGATCAATAGCAGCAGCAGCCAGATCAGGATTGGATTCCATTTTAGTTTTTGCTTCCTCATACAAAAGCGAAATTTCAGGGATTTGCAATCCTTCCTGAGCAATCATTTTTCCCACCGATTCGCCGTAACCCAATCCTTCATAAGCGCCGACAATGAAGGCCAGGTTGATGTAAAAACCTGTTTCATCCCATATTCCAAATTCACCTCGTTCAACATTTTCACGAACGTCTTCACTCGATTTTCCCTGAAAAGCAAACTCCCAATCGTGGATGATACCGGCACCGTTTGTTGCTAAATGGGTGAGCCAACCTTCTTCCATTAATGCCATCAGTGTAGGAGCCATCCCGTTTTTAATGGTGTGAGCTCCAAAAATGAGCATTACCGATCGCTGTTCCTCCCTGGCCAACCTGATACGGACTGCAATTTTTTCGATCAGCTTTTGTCCTGACCGGGAAAGGCCTGCAGGTTCCTGCGTGATAGGAATATGGTCTTTTTCGATATAAACCTTGTTTTTTCGCTCCCCCAGTTTTTTGATAGCCAGTTGATCCCTGTCCATTTTTGGGTACGACATAATGTTAGTGTTAGATATTTAACAAATTTATCAGTTGTTGCAATTGGGAAAAATCAGGAACAATGATATCAGCTCCTGCTTTAATCAACCGTGTACGTTTATTGTCATTCAGGCCAAAACGTCTCAGTTCATTACTGGCTAATCCGATGGTAACACCTCCCCTTTTCCGGGTTTCGCGTATTTCAACGGGACCATCACCAAAGGTGGCGACATTTCCGAATGCCGATTCCCCGATTGAATCCAGGATACGGTCAAGCACCATTTTTTTTGCCTCTTTGGATATATCGCCGACTGCCCCGTAGATTCTCCCTTCAAAAAGATGATCGTAACCTAAAACGCGGGCTTCGCTTTTCACGTCCACTTCATCAGTTCCACTGGCCAGGTAGAGTTTTATTCCCGCATCATGAAGTCTTTGGAGAAATGGCACCGAATTTTTTATTGTAAAATCTGCCAGTGACAATTCTCCCCGCGATAATTTCTTTTCGCGCGCTCTGACCATGATCAGTAATTCATTGTTGTAAACCTGTTTATAACCAAATTCGTCCAATATTTCAGTTTCCGGTACACAACCAAATTCCCGGATTAAATCCATCAGCCCTTTCATTTGAACCAGGGTCTGAATGCCGGTAGTCTTATCGATAAAATCATCGACTCTTATTTTAACCTTCTCGTATAACGCTTTATCCGCCCCGGGATATTTATCCCCTAAAATGGCTTTAATCATCATAGGTCCCATGATCAGTTCCCACCCTTCACGAAGGGTTGAGATGGTTCCGTCGTGATCAAAAATTGCATGCCTGATTTGGAGCTTTCTCTCCCATTTGTTGACGATTTCAATTTCCGTATCCGCCAGATAGATGGCATGTCGTTTATCCTCAGCTAATTCTGAAGCAAAAATAAAATCAGGATCTGCCCCGATTCCAAGTATTTCGTCCGGAGTTGCGGTTCCTGTCTGAAATAATTTCTGAACAGTAATACCAGCAACAAAAGATCCTATTTGTGCAGCTGTCTCTATATCATAACCGGCAGCCAATGTCGCTGCAGCCCCAGCCAGGTAACTATCCCCGGCTCCGACGGTATCAACTTTCGATAGAATTAACAACCCGGGTATTTCAAAAATACCAGTCTTATCAATCGCCAGGGAACCTTTACTGCCCCTTGTGATAAAAAGCGATTTCTGGTACCGTTTAAACAATTCCCTGGCTGATGACAATACTTCGGAGTAGAGTACTGTCTCACCCGGCTTTTTATTCAACCCGCACAACCTGGCAGCTTCGGTATCATTCATTTTGCGGATAGTTCCCTGGTAATAGTCATTGAAGTTGCGACTATCGACGATAAAGATTTTATCGGGAAACTGCGCGATCAACTCTACCAGTCGTTCCTTAAAATACCCGGTATGAATACCGGATGGTACTTGTTGGTTGATAATAATAAGGTCTGATTCGGGAATTTCATGAATCAGATTCCCAATCAACCAATCTGCAGTCTCTTTTGACAAAAGATTGTAATTTCCAAAGTCGACCCGGTTCAATTCCTGGTCGCCAATGTAAGGTTTAGCATAAGTATGGGTATACCAATCCTCTTCCTGAATGACTAGATTTTCAGTCTGAATTCCTGTCGCTTTCATGATCCGGACCATTTCTGCTCCGAACGGGTCATTACCAATCACGCCAAAAGCGCGAATATCCTTGATCCCCAAAGCAGCCAGGTTATTGGCGACATTGCCGGCCCCTCCGAGGGAGTAACGTTGCAGGGAGACGGGGCGTGTAGCCTGGTTGGTCTCAATTGATATTTCGCTCATTGCTTCATCAATAAACCAGTAGGCATCCAGACAGAAGTCGCCCGTAACAACAATCCTTACTGCACTTATATCGTCCAGAATCTTTTGAAGCAGCTCTTTTTTCATGAGAAAATAATTGAGTTATTAAATACACCTAATTCCCATATTATTCTGCCAAAGTCCCTGTTCCCTGGGTAGATTTCTCCCTGATTTTGAACAATTTCAGCCATGTCAATTCAATAAATTATTTACTAAATCGGTTTAGCTAAAATATAAAAAAATTATGACCCACAAGATTTTCAGATAATAAAATCAGTTTTCAGTGTTATCTATTGAATTTTTCCCATACTCCCTATATCTTCAATATAACCAGAAATGAAGGATTACTAAAAAATTTGTACTTTTATTCATTGCGAAAAGGAAAGAAAATGATTAACCAGGGGTGACCGATACCATAAAACAGTGTAATAAATAATCCAAAAAAGGAAACGACATGACAAGTATTCAGGAAAAGTCTGCAGGGATGTATAAAGAAAAGATGGTTTTCAATTTACCGTATTTCGGCAATAAAATCAACCGACATCTGATTTGCTTTATGACTCTTATGTCAATACTATTATTCCCGCCCTTTCTGAATGCGCAGAATACCTGGGCTGATAAACTTGGATTTCCCAGGGCAAAAAAAATATTGCTTCTTCATATTGATGATGCAGGGATGTGCCCCGAAGCAAATTCGGCTACAGAACGATATATCCAAAACGGCAATTTAAAATCTGCCGCGGTAATGATGCCCTGCCCGGGTGCCAAATCATTTATAGAATGGGCAAAGGGTCATCCCCTTGCCGATATAGGTGTGCATCTTACATTAACCAGTGAGTGGAAAAATTACCGCTGGGGGCCTCTGACTGATCCGGCTAAGGTCCCCGGACTGATCGATCCCGATGGAAAATTCTACCATGACGTTCCGGATGTTGTAATGCATGCGAGCGCAAAAGAGGTGGAAACAGAGATCCGCGCACAAATAGATAAAGCCATTGAATGGGGACATAAACCGACCCACATTGATACACATATGGGAACATTATATGGG
>Ga0208789_1001672_pt1 | contig 11624 bp, 9 predicted proteins | sample Methanotroph_Enr_FD_187368 | JGI IMG/M metagenome (GOLD analysis project Ga0208789, IMG submission 187368) | Enriched soil microbial communities from Old Woman Creek wetland in Ohio, USA - Methanotroph_Enrichment_5 (SPAdes) (version 2) | ecosystem: Environmental > Terrestrial > Soil > Wetlands...
AGAAACGGTAAAGGAAAGTAATGGCAATGGCTTCAACATTTCCGAAACCAAACCGAAGAAGGACATAAGTCATCGAAACTTCGATGGCACCCAATCCGCGCAAAAATGGTGAAACAATCAGGAAAATAACTGAAATAATGTAGCCCAACACTGCCGCAAGCAACGACGGAGTAAAATTGAGCGCCAGCATAGCCACATAAAGATGGGCGATTCCAATGAACTCAATAACTACCGAAGTCAACACCGTGTAGATAAACGCTTTTTTGTCGATCCGGTTATTCTGCAAATCGTTCATAAAAACTTCGGTAGTTGGAATCATTCTCACCAGTAGGGTATAGAAAACTCCCTTTTTCATGATGGAACGATAGCAGAAAAACAACGCAAACTTTAAAAGTATAATCGCGGCTAAAGCGTACCATTCGCCCGAGCCGATGGTTCCCTCAACAACCGCATACAGAAAGGCAGGAACCGCAACTATAACTACCGACAGAATTCCGATGAATCCATAGATCGATGAAGCAAAATGAATTTGTGTATTCTTTATTCCTTTCTTTTCGATAGCGCCAGTGAAAAATGCCAGCGACGAAACACCGCCGGCGGGCAGAAAGACGCTGATTAAGTTCCGCTTAATAAATAGCATGGTCGAATCGAGGAGCGAAACACGATGACGGGTTGCAGCAAATGCAAAAACGTACATTAATCCCTGAAGCAAAATATAAACGACCGTCAAAGAAATACCTGTGAAAACCCATCCCCAACTGGCCGAATGAAGCACATCTTTTACCTGAACTAATTCGGAGCGTTCGTGCTGAATAAACCAGATTCCGATGGCAAAGAAAAATAAGGTAAAAATAAATTGGAGAATAATCTTCTTATTCTCGCGTAAGAACGGATTGGCGTGTTCTTTTAAAAGTTTGGATATATAGCTGACTGAGAATTCTCTTTTCATAAGGGGGAATAACATTTTCTGATATTTTTATTCATTCTGATGTTAATCAAAATTAACAAAAATTGTCCCTTGTTGGTGTTATTCGGAAGTTAATAGCCGTAAGAACTACATTCAGACTAGAAGTTAAAATGCAAAACCCCCTTCCGGCGTACCGAAAGAGGGTTTCGGTATGCGTTGAGAAGTAGCTCTTATTCCTGTTCTTCCTTGACTGGATCATGATTTCTTAATTCGGGCAGATGGTTCATATCAATGCAGGGCAATAGGTACGACCCGAAAGACCTCAAGGCCGTCAAAGTAGAAACATGACTGTGTATCTGACCAATACTTTGATATTTTTTATTGATCGGAGGACTTGGGTTCACGTGGTCAATAGTTTGGGCTACGCTTCTTGGTTGTAATAAATCGCGTCAAACTTAAATTTCTCCATACCTGGTGGCTTTGTATGCTTATCGCAACGGAATGTTGTGTAGAACTTGCGACCCCAGCTGGCATAGTCTGTCGGTGTTACCAAAAATTGAATATCTTTGCGGCAAATGCGATTGGAAGATTTGATTAATAAGGTTTTTAGAAATTTCAGGAATGAAGAACATACGTAATTTTTGTATTATTGCGCATATCGATCACGGAAAAAGTACGCTGGCCGACAGGCTGCTCGAATATACCAAAACGGTTGACGGCCGTGCGATGAAAGCCCAGGTTCTCGACAGTATGGATCTGGAACAGGAACGTGGAATTACCATCAAGAGCCACGCCATTCAGATGATGTACACGCTTAACGGACAGGAATACATCCTGAACCTGATTGATACCCCTGGGCACGTCGACTTTTCGTACGAAGTTTCGCGCTCAATCGCTGCCTGCGAAGGCGCACTACTCATCATCGACTCAACTCAGGGAATTCAGGCGCAAACCATTTCAAACTTATATTTGGCTATCGATCACGATTTGGAAATTATCCCGATCCTGAACAAGATGGATTTGGATAATGCCATGCCTGAAATTGTTGAGGACCAGATTATCGGCTTGATTGGCTGCAAACGCACCGATATCATTCGTGCTAGCGGAAAAACTGGACTTGGAATTGAAGAAATTCTGGAACGAATTGTAAAAGATATTCCGGAGCCAAAAGGAATTGAAGATGCCCCACTTCAGGCATTGATTTTTGACTCGGTTTTTAATCCTTTCCGTGGAGTGATTGCCTATTTGAAAGTTGAAAACGGTGTGCTCCGGAAGGGCGATCAGGTGAAATTCGTGAATGCATCGAAAGAATATGTGGTTGACGAAGTAGGGGCGCTGAAACTCGGGATGTTTGAACGTGCCGAATTGAAAGCCGGAAGCGTTGGATACATTATTTGCGGAATTAAAACTGCCCGAGAAGTAAAGGTTGGTGATACCGTGACGCACTCGAAAGCGCCATGCGAAAAGGCCATCGATGGGTTTGAAGAAGTAAAACCAATGGTTTTTGCCGGAGTTTACCCCATCGATTCGGAAGATTACGAAGATCTTCGCGCTGCTATGGAGAAACTGCAATTGAACGATGCCTCGCTCACCTACGAGCCGGAATCGTCGGCTGCCTTGGGCTTTGGCTTCCGTTGCGGATTTCTCGGGTTGTTGCACATGGAAATTGTTCAGGAGCGTCTCGACCGTGAATACGACATGAACGTGATTACCACTGTCCCCAACGTGTTGTACCACGTACATACCACCAAAGGCGAAACCATCAACGTGTATAATCCGTCGGGACTACCGGCTACGACGACCATCGATGATATCGACGAACCGTTTATCCGTGCGAACATTATTACCGCTTCTGATTATATCGGGCCAATCATGACGTTGTGTTTGGAGAAACGCGGGACACTTTTGAAGCAGGATTACCTGACCACCGACCGTGTTGAAATGGTATTCGACCTTCCGTTGGGCGAAATTGTGTTCGACTTTTACGATAAACTGAAAAGTATCTCGAAAGGATACGCTTCGTTTGATTACCATATGCTCGATTTCCGTCCGGCTAAACTGGTGCGTTTGGATATTCTCCTGAACGGCGAAATGGTTGATGCTTTATCAACCTTGATTCACTTCAACAATGCCTATAGCTTTGGGAAACGGATGTGCGAAAAACTGAAAGAGTTAATACCACGTCAGCAGTTCGACATTGCGATTCAGGCAGCTATTGGCGCCAAAATTATTTCGCGCGAGACCGTGAAAGCTGTTCGGAAAGACGTAACTGCCAAGTGTTACGGGGGCGACATTACCCGTAAACGCAAGCTGCTCGAAAAGCAGAAAAAAGGAAAGAAACGAATGAAACAGGTGGGCAATGTGGAGGTTCCGCAAAACGCGTTTCTTGCCGTGTTGAAATTAGATTGATTATACACTACTCAGCAGGTGACTTCAATTGAGCTGCTAAGTACCAAATCATATTAACGAAAAGGTTTTCCTGACAATAGGGAAACCTTTTTTTGTGATGTGATTATTAAGCAAAAAATCCCGCTTTTCAGCAGGATTTTCATATCAGTTTTCAGTTTCAGATTACAGAATCAGCTTGTAGCCTTTGCCGTGTACGTTGATGATTTCAACTTTAGGATCGTCTTTCAGGTGCTTCCGGAGTTTAGTAATGTAAACGTCCATACTGCGGGCATTGAAATAGTTGTCGTCGATCCAAATGGTTTTCAGGGCGAAATTGCGTTCCAAAACTTTGTTGGCATTGTTGCAAAGCAAACGGAGCAATTCGGCTTCTTTAGTGGTTAACTTCACTTCTTCTTCGCCACCGGTAAGGATTTGCTTGCGTGAATCGAAGGTGTAGATTCCCAATTGATAAACGGCATCTTCGTGCGAGTTGCTATCCTGACTTACGCGCCGCATTATTGCATCAATACGGAAAATAAGCTCTTCCATGCTGAATGGTTTAGTGATGTAGTCATCGGCGCCGATTTTGAAACCTTCCAATACATCTTCCTTCATGTTTTTGGCCGTCAGGAAAATAATAGGAACATCCATATTCAGTAACCGAATATCTTTTGCCAGAGAGATTCCATCTTTTTTAGGCATCATGATATCCAGGATACAGAGGCTGTAAGGTTGATTCTTTGTGAACCCTTTGTACGCTGCCTCTCCGTCAGGATATAAATCAGTTTCATAACCTTTGGCAATCAGATACTCTTTCAGTAACAATCCAAGGTTTTCGTCATCCTCGGCCAATAGCAATTTTACTTTTTTTTCCATGGTCATCTGTATTTATCGGAAAATATATCATGAATTTTGTTCCTTTATTTGGCGCACTTTCAACTTTTATCTTCCCCTTGTGGGCATCAACAATGATTTTAACGTAACTCAATCCCAATCCAAAGCCTTTTACATCGTGAACATTGCCGGTTGGGACGCGATAGAAACGCTCAAAAATCTGGCCAACATGTTCGCTCTGAATTCCTATGCCGTGATCTTTTACCGAAACAACCAGAAAATCGTCTTTTATCTCGCTCGAAATAATAATCCGGGGTTCGTCCTTACTATATTTTACGGCATTATCGAGCAAGTTAAACAAAACATTGGTCAAATGCACCTCGTCTGCTTTAATGATCGCCGGATCGGCTTTTAAATCAGAGGTCAATTCACCATTTTTAGACTTTACCCGAAGTTCAAAGTTTAAAACAACCGAGTTAATCAGTGCATTTATATTTACTTCCTTGAATTTGAGTTTCAGCTTCCCTTCATTAAAAACCGCCATTTGCAACACTTTTTCAACCTGTGTGGTTAATCGCTTACTCTCCTGAAAGATGATCCCGGAGATGTGTTCAATGGTTTTGGGTGTGTTGGTAACTGTATTGTCGCGCAACATCTGGCTGGCGAGTGAAATAGTCGAAATCGGCGTTTTCAGCTCGTGGGTCATGTTGTTGATGAAGTCGTTTTTGATGTTGGACAGTTTTTTTTGCCGTAGGATAATTAATATAGTAAACACAAAAATCCCAATCAGCATGGCTGTCAGAACAAAAGTTGGGATAACCAAAAATCCGGTTTCTTTGAGCAAAAAAGTATTCTGTTTTGGAAAGTACAGGTAAAGCCAATTTGGTTGCAAAATATCGTCATGAGGAAACAAAAGTATTTTGTAATCATTTTGTTTACCTGAACTGAAATTCTTATCGCCATATATTAATTGCTCTTTTCCTTGGGGAAAGGTTTTTATTGCATATCTGAAATCAAGATTGATGCCTTGTCTTTTGAGTTCTGCTTTAATAGATCGTCCAAGAGTGCTTACATCTCCAATTCGGTCTTCAATTGGCAATTGAGAGAGGATTGCTGCCTGTGTTTGTAGTTGGTACATACGGGCTCGCAGGTCGAGCCTTGCTTCATATTGCTCACGGGCAAATCCGTCAGATTCATGGAATCTATCAAAAGCATTGGGATATTCTCCAGGTTTTCCGCGCTCGCTTGGTACTTTTTCTGCTTCAGGATTGCCAAAATCAACGGCAATTTCCTCGCTGTGTATTATACCTGAAGCTTGTTGTGAGTATTGGTACGAAAGAATCTTCCTTTGTATTGTAAGCGTTCCAGTCGTTGTTTGTTGAATATTGCTCGGGAAAATGCCATTGTTGCGCGTGGAAACAAAATCTTTTGCCAGATCGACCAAAGATGAAGCCTCATCCATTTCTAGTTGGTATACAACCTTTGTCAATGCACTATTTACCTGTGAATTAAATTGCTCTTCTTTTATTTCCAGCGCTTTTAAAATAGAATTGGTCTGAACCAGAATTAAACTGGTCATCACCAAAACCATGATCACAATTAATATAAGTATTACCTTTCTACTCATTGCACAAATATAATCTTAAAAAGTGCTGATAATAAATACTTAACAATATTTAACACAGGTGATTCTATCATTAAACACTAAAGTTTTGGCTCCTGAAAATAGAAAATGGGTTCGCTATTTCAGGTTCTGATTTATTTACGGCGACTAAATTTACACGAAAACCAGTTTTGGACTTTAAAAATAGAAAATAGTAAAGGCAAGGGAGGTAAATCTTATTCGGCCGGGTTTATATCGGGATAGCGTTCTTTAATTTTGTCGAGGGCAACCTTTGAAGCATTTTGCTGGGCTTCCTTTTTTGAAGCTCCCGAGCCTTTCCCCAGAAGTTCATTGTCGACTTCGATGGTTGCTATAAACCATGGTTGTTTCCCGTCGTTTTTGCTTTCGTCGGCAGTATCAAACGAAACAGCTCTTTTGTTTTTCTGCGACCACTCGATCAGCTGACTTTTGTAGTTGGAGTTTGTGTTTTGTACTTCAACCAGATTTACGTAGTTGTTCAGCAGTTTTCTTGTGATAAATTTTTTGGCTTCCGGATAACCTTTGTCCAGGTAAATTGCACCAATAAGTGCTTCAAGTGTGTCGCCATAAATATGGCTCGATTCGATGGTTGAGGTGGTGTTCGATTGGATGTAATGATTCAGGCCAATCTGATAAGTTAACTGGGTCAAAAAGCTTCGGTTGACCAGTTTCGAACGCATCTGGGTAAGATAGCCCTCGTCCTGATTTGGGAAACGGTTGTAAAGAAAGTCGGCAATAGCAGCGCCTAATATGGCGTCACCTAAATACTCAAGCCGTTCATTATTAATATAGTTGCCTTGCGAATCAATTTTCGAGGCCGACTTGTGAATAACGGCAATGTCGTATATTCGTAAGTTTGTCGGATAAAAACCCAGCAACGATCTTAAAAATAAATAAAACTCTTTTCTAGAAGAAGAAAAGAGTTTTATTCTTTGAACGATAGTTCGTATCACTTGTATTAAATTTTCTTGAAAATAACAGTAGCATTGTGCCCACCAAAACCAAATGTATTGCTTAATGCGGTTCTGATTTTACGCTCTTTTGCTACATTGAAAGTGAAATCAAGTTTTGAGTCGATTTCAGGATCATCAGTAAAGTGATTAATTGTGGGTGGAATAATACCATCCCGAATGGCGAGGATACATGCAATCGCTTCAACAGCTCCTGTAGCTCCCAGTAAGTGGCCAGTCATTGATTTGGTTGAACTAATGCTCATTTTGTAAGCATGTTCTCCAAATAATTTCTGGATAGCCTGAGGTTCAGCGATATCTCCAAGTGGAGTTGAAGTTCCGTGAACATTGATGTAATCAATGTCTTCCGGGTTCATACCTGCATCTTCCAAAGCCCATTTCATGCATAAAGTTGCACCGCCTGATTCAGGATCGGGGGCAGTCATATGGTAAGCATCAGCTGACATACCACCACCAACCAACTCAGCATAAATTTTTGCACCACGTTTTACAGCGTGCTCATACTCCTCTAAAATAAGAGCTCCAGCTCCTTCTCCCATCACAAATCCATCGCGACCCAGGTCAAAAGGACGTGAAGCGGTCGTTGGATCATCGTTTCGGGTCGAAAGAGCCCGCATGGAATTAAATCCAGCCAGACCTGCAGGATTTATTGCTGCCTCTGAACCTCCGGAGATAAATACATCCACTTTACCCATACGAATATAATTCATCGCTTCGATAAGGGCTGTCGAGGAAGAAGCACATGCTGTTACCGTTGTGAAATTCGGTCCTCTAAATCCGTAACGGATAGAGAGTAAACCACTAGCAATGTTGGCAATCATTTTAGGAATGAAGAACGGTGAATAACGAGGCATCTCGTTTTTATAATTCAGCGTTTCTTCAAAGAAGGTTTGTAGGCCTCCAATTCCGGCACCCCACACAACACCAGCCCTGTCTTTGTCGATTTTTTCGAGATCAAGACCAGAATCTTCCATTGCCTGCGCAGCTGCTGCGTACGCATACAAGGTAAAAGGATCATGTTTCCTGATTTCTTTTTTCTCGACATAGACCGAAGGATCGAAATTCTTCAGTTCGCAGGCAAAAGTTGTTTTGTGAGTGGTGGCATCAAAATGAGTGATAGGGCCTGCGCCACTTTTCCCATCTTTTAAGCCGTCCCAGAATTCCTCAATAGAATTACCAAGCGGGTTTACAGTTCCAAGGCCGGTAACAACTACCCGTTTAAATTCCATAAATTTCGTTTTGTTATTATTACTTCAAATTTGCTTCGATGTGCGAGATCGCTTCACCTACGGTTGAGATTTTTTCAGCCTGATCATCTGGAATAGCCAAATCGAATTCTTTTTCAAATTCCATGATCAATTCTACTGTGTCAAGTGAATCAGCACCAAGGTCATTGGTGAACGATGCTTCGAGGGTTACTTCACTTTCATCAACACCTAATTTGTCAACAATAATTGCTTTTACTTTTGCTGCAACGTCAGACATAACTCTAATTTTTGGTTAATATTAAAATTGTTTCAAAAAATTCGATGCAAAGTAATAAATTTACACCCGATATTTCAAACTAAAAATGAATTAAATGGTTGAATAAAGCTTGAATGATTTAGATAGTTGATCTACATTTGAACTTATTATTCTAAAATTCCATTAGACATAAAACAAATAACGAAAGATTAAATGAAACGAATTGCCATTTTTGCCTCGGGCTCCGGGACGAATGCCCAAAAGATAATTGAGTATTTCTCAACTAGTAAGGAGATTGTTGTTGATTCACTTTGGTCGAATAATGAAAATGCGTATGCACTAATCCGGGCAGAAAAACTTGGAATTGAAACTTTCACATTCGAGAGTGACGAATTTTACAGAAGTAACGAGATTTTGGACAGGCTCTATGATCATCGGATTGACATGATTGTGTTGGCTGGTTTCCTTTGGCTGGTTCCACGTAATCTTACCGAATTATTTACTGTTATTAATATACATCCGGCTTTATTACCCAAATACGGAGGAAAAGGAATGTTTGGGGCAAATGTGCACAAAGCTGTACTCGCTTCAAAAGACAAAGAATCCGGAATCACCATCCATCAGGTAAATCAGGATTACGATAAGGGAAAGATTATTTTTCAGGCGACTTGCCCAATATTGCCGAAGGATACCCCGGAAACACTCGCCGCTCGTATTCATGAGTTGGAATATCAGCATTACCCTCGGGTAATTGAGGAAGTGTTACTAAGTGAAGAAGATGAAGATTAATTGTGCAAACTGACTATTCTATTATAAAATGCCACCTGTTTTAGATAAACAAGTGGCATTTTTAGTTTATCTTCAGATGAAGCGTTTTGAGCGTTTGAATAAGCCCAACCAACAACGTAAGACTGGGCGCTAATTGAAATGCTTGTAATATTGTTTTAAATTTAGATTGTGACTACTTTTAGAACCAAACTAACTTACCAATACGATGAACCGAAATATCTTAGTATTACTTATTGCTGTATTTTTCAGTTTTGTCCGGAATGCTGAAGGTCAATCACCAATGGCCGGTCAAGCACAATCCGCGATTTCTCAGAATGGCGAATGGATACCTCTCTTCAATGGGAAAAATCTGGATGGTTGGACTCTTAAAGTAACCGGATACCAATCCGGAGAAAATCCACTCAACGGATTTCGGGTTGAAGATGGAATCCTCAAAATCGATTACAGTAGATTCGACAAATTTAATGGCCGCTTTGGACACTTGTTTTACAAAGAGAAGTTATCGTCATACATTCTTCATGTCGAATATCGGTTTGTTGGAGAAATGTTGCCAGATGCTCCTTCATATTGTTACCGAAACAGTGGAGTTATGGTTCATTCACAGTCACCCGAAAGCATGGATATTGACCAGAACTGGCCGGTTTCAATCGAAGTTCAGTTACTGGGGAGTACCGATTCGGTTAAACAAACTACCGCCAACTTTTGTACACCAGGAACAACCGTTTATTTTAAAGACCAGCCAACAAATGAACATTGCATCAGTTCCAATTCAAAATATTTCCCCGATGGCGAATGGGTTAACCTCGACATTGTTGTACAAGGAGGCAAAACCATATCCAACATTGTAAATGGAGATACGGTACTCGTTTGTTCGAAGCCACAAATTGGAGGATATTTATTGCCAAAAAACTATCCGTTACCTGAAGGAACCCTTTTAGAAGATGGTTACATTGCACTACAGTCTGAAGGTCAGCCACTCGAATTCAGAAGAGTTGACTTGAAATATCTGGATAAAAAGTAAAAAATCCGAATAAATAACAATCAGATACATTCAAAACCTAAAAAACCAATCCAAAATGAAACGACTTATTTTTGCATTTGCAAGCTTGTTTTTTTTCGTGTCGGCTTTTGCTCAAGCCGGAGGTAAAGTTACCGACAACTTGTCGATGACCAGTAAAATTCTTAAAATGGACCGGAAATATGCCATTTACCTTCCGGCTGATTACGAAACTTCAGATCGTAGCTATCCGGTTTTGTATTTGTTGCACGGTTCTGGCGACGATCAGACGGGCTGGGTTCAGTTTGGCGAAGTTAAATCCATCGCCGATAAAGCTATTCAGGAAGGAAAATGTACCGCGATGATTATTGTGATGCCCGATGGAGATACCGGTCAGCGCGGTTATTTTAATAGTCCGAAGGGTGACTGGAATTACGAGGATTTTTTCTTTCAGGAATTAATGCCTTATATTGAAAAGACCTACCGAATCCGTACCGATAAAAGATACCGTGCCGTTGCTGGTTTATCCATGGGAGGAGGAGGAACATTCATGTATGCGTTGCACCATCCTGAATTGTTTTCAGCAGCTTGTCCGTTAAGTGCTTATGTTGGGCCAATTTCACTGGAAGAAGCGGCTATCCGCTGGGAAAAACAGTATCCCGGAATTTCCAAAGAAGAGCAGGCTAAATATTTTGCCAAACACAGCGCACTTGAACTCATTAAGAATATGCCAGATGATCAGAAGAAAGCGGTTCGTTGGTATATCGATTGTGGTGACGATGATTTTTTATACGAGGGCAATAGTTTGATTCACATAGCCATGCGAAAAAAGGAGATTCCTCATGAATTCCGAATTCGCGATGGTGCTCACAATTGGACCTACTGGCGCGAAGCTTTACCAACAGTTCTGGAATTTGTATCGCAAGGATTCCATCAATACTAGAAAGTTAATTATCTATACAAACATTTAAAAACACAAACAATGAAAACATCACGCCGTTCATTTATTCAAAAAAGCGCTGTTCTGCTTGCCGGAACTGCCTTGTTGTCGAAAGCTGCTTTTGCATCATTCAAATCCGGTGAAATTGTTGGTCTGCAGCTCTATTCTGTTCGTGACGACATGAAAAAAGATCCGATGGGAACACTAACTCAGTTGGCCAAAATGGGATACACGCATGTTGAACATGCCAATTATGTCGACCGTAAATTTTACGGATTTTCTGCGAAAGAATTCAAAAAAGTTTTGGATGATCTTGGACTGAAAATGCCTAGCGGTCACACTGTAATGGGTAAAAACCATTGGGATGCAACGAAAAAAGACTTTACTGATGCATGGAAATATACCATTGAAGATGCAGCATACATGGGGCAAAAGTATGTAATTAGTCCGTGGATGGACGAAAGCATGCGTAAAACCTACGACGATCTGATGGTTTATCTCGATGTTTTCGCCAAATGTGGTGATCTGTGTAAAAAATCGGGCATGAAATTCGGCTACCACAACCATTGGGCCGAATTCACTGAAGAATTAAATGGCATGAAACTTTTCGATATCATGATGAAAACACTGGATGTAAATAAAGTGGTCATGCAACTCGATATTGGGAACATGTACATTGGTGGCGCAAAAGC
>Ga0208789_1001673_pt1 | contig 11623 bp, 9 predicted proteins | sample Methanotroph_Enr_FD_187368 | JGI IMG/M metagenome (GOLD analysis project Ga0208789, IMG submission 187368) | Enriched soil microbial communities from Old Woman Creek wetland in Ohio, USA - Methanotroph_Enrichment_5 (SPAdes) (version 2) | ecosystem: Environmental > Terrestrial > Soil > Wetlands...
TGATTTCCTGAGAAAATAGAAATCATTTTCCGTTTAAAATAAAATAATGTAAATTCCATCAAATTAGAGTTTAATTTGATTAAAATTAGCTTAGTCAAACAGACTTATCAGGCAAACCCTTAATTTTGGTGACTCAATTTTAACTTTCCAATGCAGTTTTCAGGCACGAATTACTTAATTCTGTTTCTAATCCTCCTGCTCAATGCATGCAAATCAGGACGTTTTGAAAATGATGGAAGAACTGTATTCCGTTACAATGAGTCTGCAGGAATAACCTCACTTGATCCTGCATTTGCACGTGACCAGGCTAATATTTGGTCTATAAACCAATTATTCAACGGGCTGGTTCAGCTTGACGATAACCTGAAAGTGAAACCATGTATCTCAAAAAGCTGGGAGATATCACCGGTTTAGGCTCGAACCCGTTAAATTACTTAATCTGAAACACGTAAAAAAAACAAAATGACATATAATGACTTTCATAAAATCGAACCACAGGATATTAATCGGAATCCTTTTACATTAATTGATGAAGATTGGTTTCTGCTCTCAGCAGGTAACCCGGATTCATTTAACACCATGACCGCCAGTTGGGGAGGCATGGGTATTTTATGGAATAAACCTGTAGTTTTCTGCTTTGTAAGACCGCAACGATACACGTACAAATTTATGGAAGCAAATGAATTCTTCACGATGAGTTTTTTTGATGAAAGCCATCGGGATGCGTTGAATTTATGCGGGAAAGTATCTGGTCGGCAAACTGACAAAATGAAAGCAACAGGGCTTAAGCCAATTGAATCACCTTCAGGTTCGGTATTTTTTGAACAGGCAAAACTTATGATTGAGTGCCGGAAGCTCTACTTTTCAGATATTATTCCTGAACATTTCCTGGTTGAAGGAATTAAAGCAAATTATCCCAAAAAAGACTATCACAGGATGTATCTCGGTGAAATCGTGTCATGCTTTAACAACTTTGAAAAGATTAGGTAAAAAGAATTTAAAAACCGGTTTGGAAACAAGCAACGGGGAAAGAATTTCTTTTTGTAAATATTTTAACATAGATTTAAAAAAATAAGTATTTTCGCAATACAAAGTGTACAAATCTTCATACTTATTCAACTCTTTGTTACCAATTTATTTTCATTGAAAATCATCCGACAATTACGCGAAAAATTTGCAAATTCATTTCTGCTTAAACAAGTAAATGAAATGAACCGGCAACAGAAACCGATTAATCTTGCAAAAGCCCGGACCGTTGCGTTGCTTTATTATTTGCCAGATGAAGCTACATATAAAACTATGGAGACTATATTGACCAAATTTCATGACATGAATCTAAAAGTCAGGGTAGTTTGTTATTCTGATTTTAAAGTAGCGCCATATTATTTTATACCCAAAATAACACAGGATATAATTACAGTTAAAGATGTTAACTGGAAATTCCAGCCACAAAAACCATTTGTAAAAGAATTTATTGATACCGAATTCGATATATTAATAGACCTGAGTTTAAACGACCACCTTCCCTTACTTTATTGCGCAGCATTATCAAAAGCCGGGCTTAAGGTGGGTAGATTTGAGGAAGACCACCAATTGTATTACGACCTGATGATTCATGCCGGACCGGATGAAACTATTGATACGTTTGCCACACAAGTAGTACATTATTTAAGCAGGATAAATAACTGACCCCATGACTGAAAAATTCAGAGGAACCGGCGTTGCTATGGTTACACCGTTCCATAAACAAGGCACTATTGACTTTACAGCACTTGAGAGGCTTATTGAGCATTTGATAACAGGAGGTGTTAATTACATTGTTGTGCAAGGCACCACTGCCGAAACTGCAACGCTTAGCAGGGAAGAAAAAAATGCACTTGCTGAATTCGTGGTTGATATTGTAAATAAACGGGTTCCGCTGGTGATCGGTATCGGAGGCAACAATACCCAGGAAGTTATTAACAATATCCGTTTAAATTCACTTGAAGGATATGATGCTATTCTTTCAGTAACGCCCTATTATAATAAACCTCAGCAACGTGGGCTTTACCTGCATTATAAGAGTATAGCAACTGTAAGCACGCTGCCAATAATAATGTACAATGTGCCAGGTCGAACATCGGTAAATATGAAACCGGAAATAACTTTACAACTTGCCCAGGAATTTGATAATATTATCGGAATCAAGGAAGCCTCCGGTAGTATTGAACAGATAATGGAAATAATACATAAGAAACCAAAAGATTTTCTTGTTATTTCAGGCGATGATTTACTTACTTTACCCTTGCTGGGCATGGGTGCTGATGGCGTTATTTCAGTTATCGCCAATGCATTTCCTAAACTTTTCTCCGATATGGTTTCACTCGGGCTGAAAGGAGAAATGAAAAAAGCACGTGAAATTCATTATAAACTAACTGATTTTACAAGATCCGTGTTTGCAGATGGCAATCCTTCCGGTATTAAGGCAGCCTTGGAAATTAAAGAGATTATAACCAACAACTTACGTTTACCTTTGGTTAAAATCGAAAAAGTGCATTACAACCATTTAGCTGCCCTGATGGCTGAAATTGACTCTGCTTTCCAGGCAAAATGACATTAAGACTCATTCATGAAGATTTTTTTTTCATTTATAAGCATACTTTTTACTTTAAATACAATTATAGCGCAACAAATCACTTTGCAAACGGATCGGGCAAAGTCGGAACTTAATCGGCGTGGAGAAGTTTATTTTAGTTTTAAACTAACTGATTTTTCGAAACTTTCGGCACTATCGCGGGAGATTTCAGTAAGCAATATCAAGGGAGATACAGTTTTTGCGTATGCCAATCAAAAAGAATTTTCGGATTTCAACCGCTCAGGCATAAACTATGTTGTTCTTACAGCTCCGTCAGAACTTCAGGCAGTGCAGATGACCGACAATCCAAAACAGGTTCTAACGTGGAATTATTACCCGACTTACCCCGCGTACGAATCCCTGATGCAACAGTTTGCTTCAGATCACCCTGAAATTTGTAAGATGATCACCATCACTACACTTGCAAGCGGACGTAAAATTCTTGCTTTGCAAATTTCGGATAATGTAAACACCGAGGAAAGTGAACCTGAGTTTTTGTTTTCATCAACTATTCATGGAAATGAAACTACCGGTTACATTCTAATGCTTCATTTAGCTGATTATTTGCTGACAAATTATGGTACGGATCAACGAATTACAAATATGGTGAATAACTTTAATATTGTAATTTGCCCGCTTGCCAATCCTGACGGAACTTATAAAGGAGGCAACAACACGGTGGACGGGGCCACACGCTATAATGCTAATAACGTTGACCTGAACCGCAATTACCCTGATCCGCAAGACGGGCCACACCCTGATGGGAATGAATGGCAACCCGAGACCGTAGCATTTATGGATTTTGCAGGGCAAAACACTTTCACTATGGGAGCAAATTTTCATAGCGGGGCCGAAGTTGTGAATTATCCCTGGGATACATGGTCAAAACTTTCGGCTGATAATGCATGGTGGACTTATGTATGCCATGAATACGCTGATACAGTCCATCTTAACTCTCCGGTTGGCTATATGACACTTTACCCCAGTGGAATTACAAATGGTTTTGCATGGTATCGAATAACCGGCGGACGACAGGATTACATGAATTACTACCAGCATTGCAGGGAATCAACCATCGAGTTATCGGATGCATACATATTACCTGCAAGTGAGTTAATTCCATACTGGAACTACAATTACCGTTCGTTCCTCAACTATATTGAACAGTCTGGCTATGGACTTCGTGGATTAGTTACTGATTCCATGAGCGGTGACCCGTTGTATGCTAAAATTTACATTTCAGATTTTGATAAAGATAGTTCGTTTGTTTACACTGATCCTCAGGTGGGTGATTATCATCGGTTACTTAAAGGTGGAAGTTATGATGTGACCTTCTCGGCCAGCGGGTATCTTCCTAAAACAATTCCGATCGAAATAACTGACAAACAAACAACGATGCTTGATGTACAATTGAGCAAAATTGAAGACTATATATCCGAAATTTTAATTTTTCCCAACCCGGCTAGCAATGGTCGAATAGCAATTAAATCAGGAAATCCAATAGAATTGATCTTTATAAGGGATATAACCGGCCGGATTTTGTATTCTTCTTCTCCTGTTACAAATAATTTACTTATTGAATGCCCTTGGCCATCAGGAATTTACCTGGTCCAGGTTCAGATTAAAGGTAAATGGATCAGGAAGAAGTTCCAGGTTATAAACCTCTAATTCTGCAATTTATAAGCAAAGTGCCCGCAGATTTCTCCACAGGCATCTTGCTTTTATAATTTTTATCCTGTTTTCTTTTTGCTGAAATCAATAGGCACAATTAGTTTGAAACTGAAGTTGCGTCCCATATTGTAAACTCCTCTCCTTCCGGTTACATTATTTACTGCTTCGTATTTTAACCGGCTCAGGTGGCTTTGGTAAGCAACATTAGTCAAGTTCCCGGCACTGATGTAGAGCGAGAAGAGTGTTCTGCTCTTCGAAGTAAAATCTGCTCCGATTCCGAAATTGAGCAGCGTGTAACCTGGTGTAGCCGTTTCAGTTCCGTATGCAGAATAGAATTTATTTTGTGTGAAATATTTATCCACCCCAATCTTAACATATGCATTTGCTAAATTTTTTCCTAACTTTTTGGCATCGGCTCTAAGTTCGGAAGTGAGTTTTGGCCCTGGCGTAAACGGCAAATATTTGGTTGAATCAGGCTGATTCTTTTGAATGGATTGAACGTATGAAAAAGAATTCTCAAAATGTAACCAGTCCAAAGGATGCGGATGAATGTCAATGGAGATTTCACCACCGGTCAGTTGTGCATTGCCTGAAACGAATTTAAACGTACTGTATCCCTGCGTTAAGGAGTCACCACCCAGTTCGCTTTCGAGTTTACTTGAAAAAATGAAATTACTGATGTGGTTGCTGAACAGATCGACCTCTGCGGTAATATGATATGCATTATAACCGAGTGAATAATCAAATTGCATACTGTTTTCAGCTTTCAGATCTGGGTCGCCAATCTCGTAGCGCATGGTTCCATCATGTACACCGTTTGCGCCAGCTTCGCCAATGCTAGGCGCGCGAAATCCACGGGATAAATTTATCTTAGAATAAACCTTTTCAGTAAACTGATAAGTTGCGCCCAAACTTCCTGATACGCCAGCGAAAGTGGAATTAAATGAATTGAATTTAAGGTTCGAACCAGGAGTTGATTCATTGGTTTTTACGCCTTCAGCATTAAGGTATAAATCTTTGCCGTGTTCGCTGCGCGTATCATAACGCAATCCCCCGCTGATATCAAGTTTACCTATAGTTTTTCGGGCAATAGCAAATACGCCGATATCAAAGAGGTTGTATTCGGGAATTAAAAACTCCGTCCCCTTGTTTTGTGAATTCTGCCACATCCCATTTGCCCCAAAGGATAAATTGAAATTATTTTTTTCAGCTAGTATATACCGTACATCATAATTAATTGTATTTAGTAGAAAGTACAGCCCATACTGGTTTTTCTGGAGTATGTCACTATATTCCTGGCGTTGGTTCTGCTGCCAGCCAATGGTTGCTTTTAAACTTCCTTTACCTATCACAAAACTATTGTTTAATACCGCTTTGTAGTGATGAACTTTCTGGAAAGGTGTTAACGGTGAATAAGACCTGAAATCATAGTTGGTTGCAATAGCTTCACCTTCGGTTGAGTCATTTAATGCAATTGGTTTCACAAATCGTCCTGTCATACTGTCGCGTTCACCTTCAACAATTCCGGGGGTTAAGGAGTAAACACTGAAATTCAGGTGCGAATAGCCCCACGATTTGTTAAGCCCGATAATTCCACTTACTGTATTTTCTTTGAAACCTGAATTGAACACATAACCGTCGTATTTATTCTGATATGCATGAGCCATTTTATTGCTATATCTTAGATTCCAGATAAAGCCCTTTTGATTCCCTGCGAAATTGACAGAATATGCAATCAGGCCATCGTTAGTTTGATAATTTGCCAAAAGGCTTCCCTGAATCTTCCCATCCGGCAAGGTAGGCGCCGATATCATATTGATTACTCCTGCAATCGCATCCGAGCCATAAGACAAACTTGCCGGGCCCTTTAGAATTTCCACTTTGCTGACTGCAAATTCATCTATCTCAATTCCATGTTCATCGCCCCATTGCTGACCCTCCTGCCTGATACCATCACTAACAGTGACAACCCTGTTGTATCCTAAACCACGGATCACCGGCTTTGAAATGCCCGAACCTGTGGTTATCTCCGAAATGCCTGGTTTCCTCACCAATGCATCAATAATATTTGTTGCCGAAGTTTGTAGAAGTTGAATTGAAGGAATGGTGATGATAGGTGAAGGTGTCCTGTTTATCTCAACTGCTTGTGACAAACCTGTAACAACCACTTCTTTCAATTCAGTGGCAGATTCATTCAATACAAAATCCTTTGTTGTTGAAGTAACCAGGTCAATGTAAGCTGTTATTGATTTAAATCCGATAAATGATACCTGCACCAGCACTTTGGTTTGTGGCAGGTTTTCTATTTTATAGGTTCCGTCAATATTGCTGAGTGTTCCTGTTTTTAAGTCAGGAATATAAATGGTAACTCCGGGAAGTGTTTCGCCCGTTTTACTATCTGTGATTTTACCCGATAAAGTTGCTTTTCCTGGCATGGATTCAAGTCGGGCAAATGACATCGTTGAAATAAATAGTAGTATTCCAACCAATAAAATTAATTTCTTCATAATGCTATATATTCTTTTAAAAGCATAAAGCTGTTTTCAATATACCAACTGCCATTCATTAGAACTTACCAGCAGGCTTTTTGCCTGGAATAAATAAGTACTAACTCCGACACACTGGCATCCGGTTAATTAAATACAGCATTTAAATGTTGAGTAGCTTGTTTCCTGTTTACAATTCTTTATAGTTGGCACTAAAAGTATAAGCGCCCATAAAGAGTCTGAAGTTGGAGATCGTCAGGAATTATGAAATAAAGGAGCTTCGGGTGGTGCCCGCAAATTATAATATTGAAAAGTTTTATTCTGAATCTGGTGTTCGCGTAATGCCCCGAACACGAAATGTACCGTATGAATTAATGGAACATAAACAAAATTATCTGTTTCGTCTGCAACATTGAACTCGAATACACAAACAGGGCATTTTTCATTCTGACTATATAACAGCAAGCCAGTTTGAGTATGAATTTCTTCAAAGAGTAATCGATGCCCCCAAATACGATGAATATCCTGTACCAGGTTTGGCACCAGGTATAAAAGCAGCGCCAGAATGGATGATAATGCTATTTGACGTTTTGATATTTGCATTAAGTTTTAAATTCCCGGATAAGTTAAAATTTAAATTGACACCTATAAAACACAATACAAACAAAACTTAAGAATGTTTTGTTCAACAGTATATCAATGGGATTCCTGATCAGGCTAAAATAATCCCTGGATAGGATAGTAATGATTTATCTCACAATCAGTTTTCGTGTAAACTTCTCATTTTCAGCAGTGCACTGAACAAAATATATGCCCGGCTCAATTGCTTTGCTTCTGATATCAATTGAAACAACGTTATTTCCAGGCTCAACTGCAGTTTCCTGACTATAAACCTGCTTTCCGATATTATTGTACAGCGAAACCATTGCAGTGCTTCTACGGCTACTTTTAAATGAAACTTTAAGCATATCCACAACCGGATTGGGATAAACCGTGATGTTTTCAATAAATCCGTCTTCAGCGTTAAATGTGGCAGACAACTGAGAACTTGTACCTTTCAGGTTTTCATTCCCATTCATTGAATACTGGGCTGATGCAGCAAAAACAGAAAGCATTATGACAAAGAGTAAAAATATTTTTTTCATAGTGTTAACTTTAATTGGACTTGTCCAAAAAGCGAGCCAAATCTGAAATCGGCACACCTTTATTAATTAATATTAACAAATGAGAAAAGTAATAGATTTAAATACATTATTTTTCAACAAAAACAAATAAAATCGTTTTACAGAAACTATCCTCTAAACCGGATATAATCGGTTATCAGTTGTATTTCTGTTGGATCAATGCCATTGGAAATCAGGTAATGCTTATCGAATTCGAGAGTTTCTGCAAATTGTGAAAGACTAATACTTCCCGACGAAACAGCTGCCAAATAATCCTCCATCGCTTTAGGTTTATTTCCCAGGCACAACTCAATGTGGCCGGCATTGATCATATCATTGGCTGTAGCTCCCTCAGCGATGATACGTTGCGTATAATTTGATGCCAGATCAAGTTTACCAAGAACAAAGCAACACCATGCAATTGGGCGGAAGACTTTTATATTTTCCGGCGAAAGGATTTCGACCCTGAAATAATGATCCAGGGCTGTTTCATACTGATGTAGATCAAGGTAACAGTTGCCGAGCATAGTTTGTATATATACATCATTCGGTTCCAGGGCAGCGGATTCGAGGCTCCATTTCAAAGCAGATTCATTGTCACCGAGTTTTCGGTAGCAGAAAATAATTTTTTTCAGACTCCATAATCGATTCGTATCGAATAATTCAGTCCTTTTATAGTTCTCAAGTGCCAATGTGTAATTTCCCATCATCTGGTAACAATAGGCAAGCTTTTCGTAAACAGCCTGATCGGGTTCGGTTTTTTGGGACAGAACCTTGAAAAGCACTGAAGCTTCGAAATAATGCACCTTGCTGAAAAGGAATTCAGCCACATTTCTTAGAATATATGCATTATCGGCAAGGTTCTGGACCAGCCAGTTATCAGAGATATCCCATGGCAGATTGAATACATCTTTAAAATCATTCCTGAAGGGATGAAGTTTAAAAAAACGGTACAGATCCTGGATATACTGTGTAAAAACATACGTTTCCTTTCCCGGTTTGTTCAGCAACCCATCTTCACTCGAAATTTCACGCATACTTTCGGCTTCCATGTTGAAAAGACTGATAATATTGCGTCCCTGCTCATCAGGAAGGTGTTTAATATTGAAACAAAAAGAATATTTATCGGAATTACACATGTAGAAAGAATCCTCCAGTCCTTCTAAGAAACGTAATTTCCCTTCCATATCTTCATTCACTGAACTTTGAGCATCAGAATTTTCTTTATAAAATGGACGAAACCAATTCGATATTTCCTTGAAAAAGTCGAAATTCTTAAGCATGGCAAAGGTACCCATAAACAGATCGAGTCCTTCCATCTGCATTTCCGACATTTTCTCAATTTTATTCAGCAAGTCAGGACTATCCTCGAAAATTTGTTCCCAATCCGGGTTTTTGTCTTCAATAAGTTCATTGGTTATAATATTATCGATATCTAATTTTTCGCGGATCTTTGACTCAAACTTTTGTACATCCGGGAGTATTTCTTCGCGGAACTTACGCGTTAGACTTTCAGTTTCGAAAGATTTGAAGACTTGCATCAATAAAATATTGAGATCAGTAGTAAAGTCTGTATCTCCCGAATATTCAATTAATTGAGTACGTACCAGAGGGTAAAGTTCGAGTCGTTTATTGTAGATAAAGGCAGCAATAATTAGCCCTGTGAAGGCTCGTTGCCATACCTGGGGCTCGCGGTCATTATAAAATTCGCTGAGAACAACAAATTTCTCTTTATCAAAACAGTTAATTAAACTAAGCGTTATTGCACTTACTGCAAGGCATTTTTCGTACCAGGGCAACGAAACCGATTCTCTGATGGCTTTAATAAGTAAAAGATCTGTTTCGGTATATTTATCGGTAAGCCACATCAACTGGAAAAGTTTGGGCGAAATGGATGGAAGTGAATTTTTATCAGCATTTTGATCCGACAAATCTGCATCATTGAGCAGTTTGGCGAATTCCAGTTCGAACGAATAATTATCGATCCTACGTGTAGCTTCTTCTTTTGCAATTTCTTTTTGCGTTTCAATCCGGGATTTTAACTCGTAAATATGCATTCCCGTTTGAGCGAAAGCCTGCTGGCGTACTTTATCCGCTAACTCAAGCAATGAAACTTTAAGTTTTTCAAAAACAGCATTTCGTTGAGGATCCCGTACGCCTCTGAAATTATATTCCAGCAGCATGCGGTAGGTTTGATTTAAATCTTCGTATTGTAAGGTAAAATCGGCAACATGCATACCTTCCATCAGAACCTTGAGCTGATTTAATGCTTCCTTTAACCGGTTAGCAAACACAAGGTCGCACAGGTTTAAGAAGGTATTGTCTATTTCGGTGAATGGAATGGCCATTTTAAGTACTTTTTAAGAAGGGAGACTGAACGAACTTCATTGATTAGGATTGATCCCCTCAAAAAAGTTTATTATTATTATTCTTTCAGCTACAAAAAATAATCCAAGTTGCACTGCTAAAACAACATTTCAAGAAATTCATCTTCCGAAATAACAGGAATTCCCAGTTTCAGCGCTTTCTGCCTTTTTTCTGGGCCCATATTTTCTCCTGCCACAACAAAGTCGGTTTTAGAAGTAACACCGGCTGACAATTTGGCACCATGCATGACAACCATTTCCTCTAATTCCTTTCGTCGCTTTGATGATCCGAAAGATCCGGAAACCACAATGCTTTTTCCTGACAAATTCGAAGAAATGAGATCCGGTTGTTTTTCTGCGACCATATTGAGACCGGTAGCTTTAAGTTTATTAATTAAAACCAGGTTTCCGGGTTTACGAAAAAAAGCAAAAATACTTGCAGCAACTTTTTCACCTATATTCTCTGCCATCTGCAATTCCTCAATGTCGGCGGCAATTATAGCATCGATGTTTTTAAAATGTAAGGCAAGTTTTCGCGCAACCGTTTCGCCAACATACCTGATGCCGATGGCAAAAAGAACTCTTTCGAAAGGCGCTGATTTTGAAGCATTTATTCCATTAATTATATTCTCAGCGGTTTTTTCTTTAAAGCTCAGTTTCTTATCCTTTATACCATCTGTACCTTTTAAAACCTTTTCCAGATTCAAAATTGATTCATAAGTAAGAGAATACAAATCTGATACATCGTTGACCAATTTATTATCAAACAATATTTCGATTTTACCCTCACCAAGGCTATCAATATTCATGGCTTTTCGGTGGATAAAATGCTCGAGTTTACCCTTGATCTGGGGCGGGCAATGGTCTTCGTTGGGACAGAAATTACCAGCCTCACCTTCCTGCCTTTCGAGTTTTGTTCCGCATTCAGGACAGGTTTCAATAAAGACAACCGGTTCAGAAAACAAATCCCGCTTACTCAAATCAACACCAATGATTTTGGGAATAATCTCTCCGCCTTTTTCAACAAAAACGTAGTCGCCGATCCTGACATCAAGTTTAGCAATAATATCAGCGTTGTGAAGGCTGGCTCTTTTTACTACAGTTCCGGCAAGCTGGACCGGTTTCAGATTGGCAACCGGTGTTACTACACCTGTTCGCCCAATCTGGTAATCAATCGACAACAGTTGCGTAGTAACCTGTTCAGCTTTGAACTTGTATGCGATCGCCCAGCGGGGCGATTTTGCCGTGAAACCAAGTGCCTGTTGCTGTTCGAGCGAATTAACCTTAATTACGATTCCATCTATATCAAAAGTTAATTTATCG
>Ga0208789_1001674_pt1 | contig 11615 bp, 8 predicted proteins | sample Methanotroph_Enr_FD_187368 | JGI IMG/M metagenome (GOLD analysis project Ga0208789, IMG submission 187368) | Enriched soil microbial communities from Old Woman Creek wetland in Ohio, USA - Methanotroph_Enrichment_5 (SPAdes) (version 2) | ecosystem: Environmental > Terrestrial > Soil > Wetlands...
CAATCGGAAAATACAAAGGAAAATTGATTCTTTCATTCAAATCAATAATTTCCCAGACTGTTTTGCCCATCAGAACATCTCTATCATGCACATAACCATATTCTAATGGCTTATCGTTATCTGAAATGAGTTGTGCTGCAGACTTAATTCCTATTTGATCTGGTGTCTTCGCATTAAGCAAATTAGATTGTGCAAAAGACGCTGTGCTACCGACAATAGAAATAATAGCTATTAAAAAATTTCTTATATTCATCATGGTTGTCATTATAAGTTGTTGAAGTAGATATACCAGACTCCCTTATTATTGTATTTCATAAATTACCGGGGCAGTTCTTGGTAATAAATAACTTCCTGCTCCTACAAGTTTTGTTTTAATTTCAGAAATGGTAACCTGATCGCCTCTTCCAGCTTTAGAAAGAACAACTTTACATTGTGAATTTAATCGATTCCCCTGAACCACTACTGTAGGTTGTCCGGCAACTTTTAAATTAAAACCAACTACGTTTAAACCTACTTCAAAATCAAAATCGTTCAATTTTGCTCCGATTGTGGCAATTTCTAAATTTGATTTAGGTCCTTTTACAACACCTTGTTCACCTCTAATAGTTCCTGCCGGTCCCGGAATACCTTTAATTCTAAAAACCTTTCTATCAGAAACTTTAGAACCATCAGGAAGAGTCCCAGTTACATTAATAACTGTTTCAGTTCCACCACCCGGATTCATATTAAATTTACCACCACCGACAGAACTTAATCCCGGTGCAGATGCTGAAACTTTATCAGCAGATATTCCTGCAAATGAAATAGTCATTGGGTTTACAACACCACGATATACTACATTCATTTTATCGGCAGATATTGTAGCCGATTTTGGTCTTGCAACAACAACATATGTACTTTTTTGTATAGGAAGAGGTACTAGTTTACCATTTTCTTCAAAATTGAATGATCCGCTTATTGGATGCTCTCCGATGTTTCCTGCTCCGAACGAGAATTTTGCTTGTCCAGCTTCAGCACGTAAACTTGCTCCATTCACAATTACTGATTTTGCTTTAAGTGTAGGATCGAATTTTCCTAATATAACTCTACCAGTTACAGCTTCGCCTTGAAAGAAGACAGATTTATCAAGAATAACCATTGGTTGATAGGCAGTAAGCGAAGCCGCCGCAATCAAATCGGATTGAAACATTGACGCCATAACGTCACTTTCAGTTGCTTTCACATCGGCTTGTAATTGTGTTAATTTAGTGACCGTTGCAATTAAAGGAAATCCTTTATAATTATAATCTATCCAAGCCAAAGTAGCACCCGCTTCTTTAGATTTAATCGGGTTGGTTGCAAATCTTTTTTCAATCTTATTAATTTCAATTTCGGGAAGTTTACTACCCGCAATTTGCTTGATTTGAGCAGGGTAATTTTTAATTTTGTCTAAAAACTCTTTCCCTTCTTTCGAAGGTTTGTCCCCCTTAAAAAACAATCTGTCGACTAAATCTCCTTTATCCATTTGCTCATAAAGGTAATTCCCTTCAGCGTCTTTTTCGGTCTTTCTGGTAATTTCTGTTTTGATGCTTTCCAAGTAATCGCAATATTCTTTTGAAACCGCTCTTATTTTTTCAACTATGAGTTTCTTCTCTCCATACTGACCCGGCTGATCTCCCGCTTTTTGAGCTAACTGTTGGAATGAAGATTCGTTTCTACCATCTGTAATTGAATTGGATTCAATGATTTTATTATTTAAAATTCCAAAAGCTGATAAAACTTCTTTGGACATATTTAATGCTAACATTGCGATGAAAACCAAATACATTAGGTTAATCATCTTCTGTCTAGGGGTTAATTTTCCTCCTGCCATATTTTCTAGTAATTAGTTTATTATTATATTTTTGTTTGAAACTAATTATCCTTTATTACTCATTGCAGAAAGCATTCCTCCATATACATGGTTTAATGATGACAAATTGGATGTCAAAGACTGCATCTGTTCTTTTAATTTTAAATTATTTTCGGCCACTTCTTCATTTATTTGAACATTTCTTGAAGCGCTTTGTAATTGTATTTTATACAAACTATTTAAAGATTCCATTTGGGCTGCAGCCAAAGTTAATTCTTCACTGTATTTTTTAGTAGAAGAAATGGATTCAACAGTCGGTACAATTGCCTTAGCTGCTGATTCGAAATTTTTGATACTATTTCCTAAACTGGACATCAATTCGCCATCAATTTTAGCTTCTTTTAACATGTTGTCTAATTTTTGAGACAACAAACCTTGAGCTTCTGAAGAGGTTTCTACTTTTGGTGTTTTCTTTCTGGCTTCTCCATTGGCAAGTTCGGGATAGACCAATGTCCAATCCAGATCATTATCTACAGGTTCAAATGCAGAAAGTGCAAAAATCCCAGCTTCAACTACAAGACCAATCGTTAGCATTAAATTTCCGGTAATAAAACCAAATTCAAGATGTGTTATTTTAAATAAAGCTCCAATAATTACTACTGCTGCTCCCATACCGTAAGCAAAGTTCATTGCTTTTTTACTTAATATTGCCATAATTTTTTTTTTAGTTATAATAGATTTGGTTTGTATATTTATTATTTTTTGGTTTTCCCAGTTGGTTTAATTCCCATATAATCCTGTACGGTTCTAAAACCAATATAACTTCTTGCAGAATCCGCATATTCATGATCACGAGTACTTACCTGAAGAAAATAGGCAACATCTTTCCATGAACCGCCTCTGACAACTTTTCTCTTATTTTTATAATCCTGAACGTTTGGATTTATTGAAGACACATATTCGTATGCATTTGGGTCATACGATGAATCAGTCCATTCAGAAACATTCCCTGCCATATTATAAAGGTTATAACCATTTGGCTCGTATGATTTAGCTTCTACAGTATATAAAGCATCATCGGCTGCATAATCTCCTCTGTTTGGTTTGAAATTGGCAAGGAAACATCCCCTGTCATTTTTGGTATAAGGCCCTCCCCAAGGATAGGTTGCCGATTGTAAACCGCCTCTGGCTGAATATTCCCATTCTGCTTCGGTAGGCAATCTAAAAGAGTTAATCAAATCGTGATTCTTCTTTTTAGATTTTATATAGGTGTTTTTGTTTAATGTTCTCCAGGCACAAAAGGCTTTTGCTTGGTTCCAGTTCACTCCTACTACTGGATATTCACCATAAGCTTGATGCCAAAAATAATCATTGTGCATCGGTTCATTGTAGGAATATGCATAATCTTTGATCCAGGTTGTTGTGTCTGGATATACTTTTACTTGTTCCGTTCTTATGAAATCTTTTCTTTTTCCAACTTTAGCTTTTGCAGCAGCTTGAATATCCATCCATGAGTAACGGAATTTCAATTTATTTACATCAATTGTTCTCAAACCATTAAAAGATTCATCTATTGGCAAATACATGGAATCCATAACTTCTGTGTAATATTCATCCGGATACAATTTAGTATCCTTAATCAACTTTACCTTTTTATTGAGTTTTCTATACGCATTAGGGTCATCATCAGTTCCGATACTATAATAGTTATCATACATGTATTTATCATACGCCGTCATTTTTTCCGGATCAGAATCATTGAAAGCATAATCACCAATACTACCGGCATTTTTACCTTTACCTTTTCCATCACCAGCTTTTTGTCCGCTATCATCAGCAAGAATTGCTAATCGAACTCTCATGGTTGAATCTTTTACCCATTCTACAAATTGACGGTATTCGCTATTAGTTATCTCTGTTTCATCCATATAAAATGACCGAACCGTTACTGTTTTTGTAGTAGCGTCTCCAACATTGGCTAAATCCTCATCGGATTTACCCATTATAAATGAACCTCCCGGAATCAATGTCATTCCATAAGGTTTTTCAGGATGCCATTTTTGCCCTTTAATGCCAACTAATTCTCCCTTGTCGCTTGATTTACCACAGCCAATTAGTAAGGTCAAAATTGCCGTAAATGCAATGAACTTCTTCATATAAATTTGGATTATCTATTCATTATTTTTAAGTGAGTAAACCTATTTATTATTATTTAGAAAAGCAATCATTTATTGAAAAAATATTTTGTTAACCAAAATTATAATTAATTATGATTAAAAAAAATATTTCATCGACAAAATGCTAAAAACTCCGATAAAACGCTTAAAAAAGCATTTTATATGTCATTTTTCTTACTAAATAGATTTGTGGTATTCTAAAAAATTAAATTATTTTTGTGGTTCAATATGCATTTCATCATTGAATCACAAAATATTTTTGCGTTGTGCTTTCCACCATCTTTCTGGAATTTCATTATTACAAGCCCCCAAGTATTCGTCGTACGAACAAGGCAATAACGTGTTTTTCCTTAACTTATTATTACTATTTGAAATAAATGGAATTTCTATCCACCACCTATCGGTTTTATTGCTTTTATAGAAAATTAATTCTTCTTCCAAAGGAATAATGTATTTCAAATAATTTTCTTTGGACCCAAATGGATATTCATTAGAACGATAATGAAACCCTTCTATGAAATACCAAATTATCTGTGCAATCATGACAGATTCTTGTGCGGAATTATTATGATTAAAAATCCCTAAAAGAGAAATTTTATCACTGATTCCGGCATATCTTGACAAAGAACAAATTTCTTTACCATTAAAACCGTTGGGCGAAAAAGGATCGTTATTTCCTGAATCAGATGATTTTATGGAAGTAAGATCGATACTCACAATATCAGCATCCCGAAAAACGGGTTCGGCAATAGCAATGTTTGTGGAAATATCCCCCAAACGATAGGCATCAAAAAATAATTTCTCAATCAAATCAATTTCTTCCTGTGAATTATAATAGGTCTGAAATCCAACATTGCTGAAATTAAAAAGATTATTGGGTTCATCGATAATAATTTTTGTCAAATAAGAAGAAGCAGAAACGGCATCACTTTCTTTTCCGAAATCAAATTTGTTATCAATTGAAACCAGATTAACCATTTGCTCCAAATCATCATAGGCTCTGTAAAGAGCGTACGTTAAATCTTGTGACCCTCCAATAACTATCGGTATGATTTTTTTCTTAATTAGATTTGCAACTACTTTTTTTAATGCGAAATAACTATCATCAATCGAATTACCCGCTATAATATTCCCTAAATCAGCAATGGAAGCATCCCAATTTCCAGGAAACAAACCATATAATTCTTTTCGAATATTTGACAAATCTACTTTCTCCATTTGGTTTTTATCACCTCGGTTTTCCAAAACTCCAATAATGGCAAGATTTACTTTATTCAAATCAGGAAAGTCTTCAGCGGTATGAAATACCACTTTACTTCCCAATTGCTGGGAAGAAAACTCCTTAACAGATTGAAGGATTTCATTATCTAAAGGCTTTAGAAAATCAAATTCCATACTATTTCTTTTTAGCAGCAGCTTTCTTCACCGCAGGTTTTTTGGCGGCTGCCTTCTTGGCCGGCGCTTTTTTAGCCGGAGTTTTTTTGGCAATCATCTCTTTGACTTGGTCTAATGTCAATTTGGCGGCATCGATATCTTTACTCAATTCGATTTTGATTTTACCTTTGGTAATCACAGATCGTCCCCAACGGGCTTTTTCGACCAAAATCCCTTCGTCTTCCCAATTATGCAATACTTTATCGATGTTTTTTTGTAATTTATCTTCAATTAATGCTTCTACATCAGATTGCGACAAATTATCAAAATTATATTTTTTGCTTACATTGATGAATAAACCGTTCCATTTGATGAAAGGACCGAAACGACCAACGCCTTTTTGAACCGGTTCATTTTTATAGGTTGCAATTGGCGCATCAGCCAAAGCTTTTTCGTCAATTAATTCCTGTGCTCTTTCCATGGAAACATCAAGTGGGTTTTCGCCTTTTGGCAAAGAAACAAAAGCACTTCCATGACGCACATACGGACCAAAACGACCGTTGCTAACCTCAACTTCTTCTCCTTTATAAGTACCCAAATTTTTTGGCAACAAAAATAAATTCAATGCTTCTTCCAAACTAATGTTTCCAATATTCTGGTCAGCCATTAAACTGGCGAATTTTTTCTCTTCGTCATCCGCTTCACCAATTTGAGCCATCGGACCAAATTTCCCTAAACGAACCGAAACCTGTTTGCCTGTTTTTGGGTCTTTTCCCAAAATTCTTTCGCCACTTTCTCTATCGGCATTAGCCTCAACATCTTTCACTGTTGGGTGAAATTTATCGTAGAATTCCTGCATCATTTGTGTCCAATTGACATTTCCCTCGGCAATTTCATCAAAATCCTGTTCCACTTTGGCAGTAAAATTATAATCCAGAATGTTTTCGAAATTCTTAACCAGGAAATCCGTAACAATGGTACCAATATCTGTAGGAACTAATTTCCCTTTATCCGAACCTGTATTTTCTTTTAGTAACTTCTCGTCTACTTTTCCGGATTGTAAAGTCAGTTGTGTGTAATTCCGTTCATGCCCATCAAGATTTCCTTTTTCAACATAATTTCTGTTGATAATGGTAGAAATTGTTGGCGCATAAGTTGATGGACGACCAATTCCCAATTCCTCCAGTTTTTTAACCAAAGAAGCTTCGGTATATCTTGCTGCCGGTCTTGTATATCTTTCGGTGGCGGTGATGTAATTGTTTTGTAATTTTTCATTGACTTTCAATGCTGGCAACATGCCTTCCTGTTCCTCTTCATCGTCATCATGACCTTCGAGATATACTTTCAGGAAACCTTCAAATTTGATAACTTCTCCTGAAGCGGTGAAAATATCACTATGATTATTGGCTGCAATTTTAACGTTAGTCCGTTCTAATTGCGCATCGCTCATTTGCGAAGCCAAGGTTCTTTTCCATATCAAATCATACAAACGTGCTTGATCTCTATCGATATTCACGGTGTGACGTGACATATCAGTAGGACGAATTGCTTCGTGAGCTTCCTGTGCTCCTTTGCTTTTGTTTATAAAAGTTCTGGGTCTGCTGAATTCCTTTCCGTAGGATTTGATGATTTCGGCCTGAGCCGCTTCCATCGCATCTTTGGATAAATTCACACTGTCCGTTCTCATATAAGTGATGAGTCCCGCTTCGTACAAACGTTGTGCGAGTTGCATTGTAATTCCTACCGGCAAATACAATTTTCTCGCCGCTTCCTGTTGTAAAGTCGAAGTGGTGAAAGGTCCCGTTGGTGTTTTTTTGGTAGGTTTGGTTTCTAAATCCGAAACCTTATAAGTAGAACCGATATTTTTATTTAAAAAATCTTCAGCTTCTTTTTTAGTATTGAAATTTTTTGGAAGTTTGGCTTTGAAAGCTTTTCCGGCTTCGTTAGTGAATTCTGCCACAATCGAATAAGACGCAACGGCTTTGAAATTCTGAATTTCGCGTTCCCGTTCCACAATCAAACGAACCGATACCGATTGTACCCGTCCGGCAGAAAGTCCGCCTTTGATTTTTCTCCAAAGTACCGGTGATAATTCATAACCCACCAATCGATCCAAAACTCTTCGGGCTTGTTGTGCGTTGACTAAATTATAATCTATTTCTCTGGGGTTTTCAATTGCTTTTAGTATCGCCGATTTTGTGATCTCGTGAAAAACAATTCGCTTAGTTTTCTTTTTGTCCAGTTTCAGTTCTTCGGCCAGATGCCATGAAATAGCTTCCCCCTCGCGATCCTCATCACTTGCTAACCAAACCATTTCGGCATTTTTTGCCAAAGTTTTCAGTTTGCTGACCAATGCTTTTTTATCGGGCGACACTTCATATTTCGGTTTGAAACCATTTTCTACATCTACACCTATTTCCTTGGAAGGCAAGTCGGCAATATGCCCATAACTTGACTCGACCTGGTAATCGCTTCCCAGAAATTTCTCGATTGTTTTTGCCTTTGCAGGGGACTCAACGATAACTAAATTCTTTGCCATAGGTATGTTTTTCTGCGACAAAAGTAGCAGAATTTTTTAAATATTGGTCATTGAAAAGGAAATTTGAAATTATTACACGAAGATTAACCGATAACAAAAAATGTTTTTACAATACTAAAACACACATTAGAATTAAAATCTCTTTATAGATTTAACTACCTCATCGCAATTTATATTGTAACCTAAATCATTAAGTTTTACGAATAATTCTTCAACTCTAACAAAATTGAAACTTTTATTATATAAATCATCAAAATCCTGAAGGCTTTTAAAATCTTCTTTACTTATTAATAATCGTTTATGAATAAATGGATTTTGTTTATAAATTGGAAAATCGATTATTTTATTAACTATATGAATTAAATAATGAATTTCAGTTTCATATGAAATACAATAATATTTATCTTTTTTGTGACACAGAAAATAAGATCTTATTTTAAACCCCATGAGATTCGCTACTTCTTTCGAAAGATACAAAGTGTTATTAGTAAACAATTCATCTTTATGAACAAATCTAATAAGTTGAGATTTTAGGTTCAAATATTCTAAAACACCATTCTTTTCACCTAGAATCCGAATAGGATTTACACTCTTTAAGCTTGATTTGTTTTCAGGAAAATAATAATTTCCAATTTGGTAATTGTTTTGATTTTGTTGCATTTTATTTTTTTTAAATTACTAATCAAAGATAATTCATACTTTTTAAAATAAAAAATTGCTTAAATTCTAGCTTCACTTTTTAGATAACTTAAACTCTCTATTAATTCATATTTGATAGATATAATAGGTCTTGTAGACTTTAAAGAAGCACAAATTCTGAAAGTTTTCATACTGCTGTAGATCTTAATTGAAATAAAAATTCTCATATTTAAAAAAAGTTGCTTAGAAATCGCTACTGCCATAGCCCCGATTGCAGTGAAAATCCTTTTTATTTGTCTTTTTCGGGAAATAAAAAGATTGTAACGAAAAGCGGGAAATAGCTCCCCAGAAAAAATGCCTTAAAACATTGTTAATTCTTCATCTGACATCTTGTCATATTTATTTGAATTGCGTTATCTTTGTGCCTTGAAAATATAGGATGGAAAAGATTATTGAAGAAAGCAAGCAAGGCGAAAGTCTTGTTTTAGAACATAAACCCGAGAATACGAAAAAACTCTTTATAGAAAGTTATGGCTGTGCGATGAATTTCTCGGACAGCGAAATTGTGGCTTCCATACTATCTGCAAACGGCTATAACACGACCCAAATTCTCGAAGAAGCCGACTTGGTTTTGGTGAATACCTGTTCTATTCGGGATAAAGCGGAGCAAACCATACGGAAACGTCTGGAAAAATACAATGCCGTGAAACGCATCAATCCGAAAATGAAAGTTGGCGTTTTGGGCTGCATGGCAGAACGTTTGAAAAGTCAGTTCTTGGAAGAAGAAAAAATTGTCGACCTCGTTGTGGGTCCTGATGCGTATAAAGATTTACCAAATTTACTGCAAGAAGTCGAAGAAGGTCGTGACGCGATCAATGTGATTTTGTCGAAAGACGAAACTTATGGCGATATTTCACCAGTCCGTTTGATGAGCAATGGCATAACGGCTTTTGTTTCCATCACTCGTGGCTGCGATAATATGTGCACGTTTTGCGTGGTACCTTTTACCCGCGGACGCGAACGCAGCCGCGAACCGCAAAGCATCATACAAGAAATTCAGGATTTATGGGACAAAGGGTTTAAAGAAATCACTCTTTTGGGTCAGAATGTGGACAGTTACCTTTGGTATGGCGGCGGATTGAAGAAAGATTTCGTCAGTGCCACCGAAATGCAAAAAGCTACCACAGTAGATTTTGACCAATTACTCGAAATGACAGCTGTTGGTTTCCCAAAAATGCGCATTCGGTTTTCGACATCCAATCCTCAGGACATGCACGAAAGCATCCTGCATGTAATTGCTAAATATCCAAATATCTGCAAACACATTCACTTGCCGGTTCAATCAGGAAGCAATAGGATTCTCAAGGAAATGAATCGTTTGCATACACGGGAAGAATACATGGCTTTGATTGATAAAATAAGAACTATCATTCCAAATGGATCAATTACCCAAGATATGATTTCAGGTTTTCCTACCGAAACCGAAGAAGATCATCAGGACACATTGAGCTTAATGGAGTATGTAAAATATAATTTTGGCTATATGTATTCCTATTCGGAACGTCCGGGAACACTGGCCGGACGAAAAATGGAAGATGACGTTCCCGAATCAACAAAACTACGAAGATTACAGGAAATTGTCGATTTGCAACAAAAACACGCTTGGTTGCGCAGTGGCGAATTCATCGGACAAACCGTGGAAGTTTTGGTTGAGAAATTTTCGAAAAAATCTTCAGAAGAATTTTCAGGCAGGAATTCACAAAGCATTACCGTGGTTTTCCCAAAAGAAAATTATAAAATTGGTGATTTTGTGAATGTACGAATTACAAGTTGCACGAGCGGAACTTTAAAAGGGGAAGCAGTCGGTTTGAGTGAGATGAATTAAAAAAATTTTCGCCACGAATTACACGAATTTTCACGAATTTCTTTTTTTTTAATTTTAAAAGAATTTACCAATATATTGAATTATTGGAATCAGGAGCAAAAAACAATAAAGATGGAGTTATATAGAAAAGAAGAGTATTACAAAATTATAGGTCTATGTATGGAAGTTCATAGAGTTTTAGGTGGCGGATTATCTGAAATTATATACAAAGATGCTTTGGAAATCGAATTCAAGATTAACAACATTCCTTATGAAAGAGAAAAACCATATTCAATAATTTATAAAGGACATCCCATTTCACATAAATACTATGCAGATTTTGTAGTTTACGATGAAATTATTTTTGAAGTAAAAGCATTAAAAGAAATTATAAATGACCATCTTACCCAAACATTAAATTATATGGTTTTATCCGAAAATCAAATTGGTATAATTGCAAATTTTAATATTAAAACGCTTCAACACAAAAGAGTTGTTATTTAAATTTCGAAAATATCTACAACTATGAAAAAATTCGTGAAATTCGTGAAATTCGTGGCAAAGAATAATTTGTGTTAAAAAAAAACTATGGATACAGTACAAGCTATAAAACAACGATTTGAGATTATCGGGAATGACCCGAAACTCAATCGCGCGATAGAAAAAGCCATTCAGGTTGCGCCAACTGATATTTCAGTATTGGTTGTAGGGGAAAGTGGCGTTGGAAAAGAAAGCATTCCGAAAATCATACATACGCTTTCGCACAGAAAACACGGAAAATATATCGCCGTAAACTGTGGTGCAATACCCGAAGGAACGATTGACAGCGAACTTTTTGGTCACGAAAAAGGCGCTTTTACGGGTGCAACCGGAACCCGTGAAGGCTATTTTGAAGTTGCCGACGGAGGTACTATTTTCCTTGATGAAGTGGGCGAACTGCCTTTGACAACCCAGGTTAGATTACTTCGTGTGTTGGAAAATGGCGAATTTATAAAAGTGGGTTCCTCTCAAGTACAAAAAACGGATGTGCGCATTGTGGCTGCTACCAATATCAATTTATTTGATGCTATCGAAAAAGGAAAGTTTCGAGAAGATTTGTATTATCGTTTGAGTACGGTAGATATTGCTTTGCCGCCTTTGAGAGAAAGAAAAGACGATATTCATTTGTTGTTTAGAAAATTTGCTGCAGAT
>Ga0208789_1001677_pt1 | contig 11605 bp, 8 predicted proteins | sample Methanotroph_Enr_FD_187368 | JGI IMG/M metagenome (GOLD analysis project Ga0208789, IMG submission 187368) | Enriched soil microbial communities from Old Woman Creek wetland in Ohio, USA - Methanotroph_Enrichment_5 (SPAdes) (version 2) | ecosystem: Environmental > Terrestrial > Soil > Wetlands...
AGGTGACATCACGAAAGTAAATTTGCCTGACCCTTAAAAAATGGTAAACGTTTAATACAATAAAAAAAACATGGAAATTATGGCAAATCATGGAGAGATTTTTATCTTCCGAACATGACTGGGCTACGCCCTTAAATTCATGATATTGACTGGCAGCATAACTGTGATATCATTGTACTACATACGGAACAATCATATATTTGAGAGGCGTAGCTCTGAGCAGTATAAATCTTCCGATTGCTTTCATATTCGTTGATTGTAACAGTATTTTTAAATCTTTGCTTTCTCAAAAATCATGGTGTTCGTGAGTAGTCCCAGAACGGGTTCGGTGGGCTTGCCGGTCTGGGTAATGAACACATCCTTACATTCGTCGATGCTGTCGATAACCTTTTTAGCATCGAGCACGGTGGCCTCAACACATACAAACCCAAAGCCGCGTGTCAGCACATTTTTAAATTTGTCGTCGGTGGACGTAAGCAGGTTGTCGAGCACAGGGTCTTTAATTGTTTTATCGGCCGGAAGCAGACTGTTGTCATACATATACTCGAAAAACGTACTTCGGTGAATCATGTATTTCACCACTTTAAACTTGTCGAATACCGAAAACCGGTTATAATCTTTAAACCGCTTGTAGTTAAGAATATCTTTTATGACTACATTTTTTTCGGTGTCGTAATCCAGCATTTCTATCTTATTGACAGGCAGCATGACATCCTTCACCAGCAATTTGGCTATTTTCTCATCGGGTGTCACGGATTTTATGGCTTCCTGATACGATTTGCTAGCCGATTCGAAGTTGGCTTTGCCAAAATAGAAGGCTAGCACGGTGCCCAGCCAGGTGCCCCAGAGCGGGAGCAGTGTCTGCCCGATAAACGACATATCGAACTTATTGTCGGTGCCGGCAGTATGATTATAAACCAGCATGTAAATGGCTATAAAAACCGTTACGCCTACTACCAGTACTGTAATGACTATGGCTATGGAATTCCGCAGTGCCCAGTCCCAATTGTTTTCTTCTTTCGGAGTTTTTTGTGTTGGTTTCATAAAAGCATGAGTTTAATTAATGAAGCCGTCTTGACTTTTGTATTGAATATAATTTCGCTCCTAACGGAGCTCTTAAATGACTTGTTAACATGAAAGTCTACCATAATAACGCTTCTCCGAAGCTAAGAAAAAGCTCCGTAGGAGCTACATTATGGTAGAAATATTTATTCCTATGGAACAAAAGCTCCGTAGGAGCGGCATTATAAAAAAGTCAAGACTCATAAATGTATTAGTTTATTTAAAATTCAATTCATTTTTAGTTGGAGCGCCAAATCCGAAGTTGATGGCCAAACTTGAAACAAGTGTATGGTCCGGATTTAACAACGGTTCAAATCTATTTCCTATGCTGTAGGTTAACACAATCTGGTCAGTGAGATTGTAATTGAATGACCCTATATATTGAAGATCAGATCTATTTTCTTTCCGAAAAAGCTCATACCCGTTACTATCTGTTCCTGCACGAATTTCAGAATAGCTGTATCTTCCAACAACCTCAAACTGAAATGAAAATTTGTTGAATTGTGCCGATGCTGCCAATCCGAAATCCATATTTTCTTTGTAATTATTTAGTACCGGAAAGTATTTGTTGTAATAATTCAGATTATACCATTCATATCTCAGCACGCCCATTACCGTCAGGAAATCCAGATTTTTATTGAACTGATAAGTTGGAGTTATCCATACCGATTGCCGGGGCACAAAACACAATCCGAAATCGGAGGTTGGGAAGTTTAATATATTAGCATAGGCAATATCAACCGACAGGCCCTCTCTCTTTTTGATATAAGATTTAAACTCATTGAAAATTAAATCTCCGTTTGTGTTTTTATCAATTATATCAAGAAATTGTTCCGCAAAATCTTTATTATTCGAATCATTTATCATAGGAAGTGTGTAAGAGGCAGCGACTATATCATTCCATAATTTTATCGTCTGATCTTCGCAGTAATATTTATGCAACTCGTCATACACTGTGCTTTTTATCGAGTCCAAAAATTCGGCTTTACTTTTTACAATTGGATTCGGCTTCTGTAATAAAAGATAATTTACTTTAGTTTTAATACTTGAAAAGATTTTATGTGGAATAATCTTCACTTTTATCAATGAGTCTATTCTCAATCTGTCAGTCTTATTGCCGAAATAGAAAGTTGTCCGGTATCCAAACGCTAATGCATTGGACGCAGTACTGTCACCCAGCAAAAAATTCTGAGTGGAAGCTATCGAAAACGATGAGTTGCGAATAACCTGATCCAGTTTCCTTGTTGGATACAAATACTCCTGAAGAGTTAGTCCATGATTTTTAATCCAATAGGGAGTAAATTCCAACGCAAAGTCATTCGGGATAACCGGACCGGAATTAGTCATAAAATTTGAATAAATGGCTGTTTCCAGTGCCTGGTATGACTTTGGTGCAAGTACCGCAGACGGCTGCAATCCTAATAATCCTGATGCCGGAGAAGAAGGAGCTTTTAATTCGTTGAGTTTCTCTTGCGACAAAAGGACTATTGGACTGAAAATAACACAAAGAAGGATGTATTTGATTTTCATAGTCATTCAAATGTTATGGTCAAATCTATAACAGGTCTTTCTTCCTCTGATTTTAAATTCTTGTGCCTTTGAATTAATTGATCGTTAATCCAATACTCAATACAAATTTCATCTTCTTCCGGAATCGGATTATCAAAGCTTGAAACGCAATTTATTTGTTGATTCTTTAAATCCTTTCCTTTGCCAATAAATACAGTTCCTTCATTTTCAATTTCAGGATTAGTTGGTCCGGGTGTGTTGATAGTAGAATAACCCGAATTTCCATCAGAAATAAATTTGATGGTAAAATTTACATCCGTTTCGTCATCGACATTGTATGTCAGATTCTCGTAATAATAAGTCTTTCTCATACTCTGAAGTTTTAATTCGTGATTTGCTAAAGGCTGGCCGGCTCCGGAACTTCCGGGAGCCGGCCGGGATTATTTTCAGGCCGATTCCTTGGCTGCATCAGCTTCAGTATCTTCCGTCTTTTTAGTTTGTGTGGCTGCAATTTCCACAATGGTGCGTGCATTTATATATTGTCCGTAAAGGGTAGGATTCAGCGTGTTGAATGGTTTCATGAGCGCATCCAGCGTGTCCTGGATTTCATCCCTGATTTCGACAACTTTTTTATGTATCTCGGCCGAAGCTTGCTTGGTAATGACCTGTACATTCCGAATGTCGGGTGTACGTTGCACAAACGAAATCGATTTGGTGTTTAATGCTTCAATATCCTCCATGGTGACACCCCACACCGCAAGCTGATCGGCATAAGGCAATGCTGCTTTGTAAATGGATTGGATTTTAATATTATAATCTACCTCCCGCAAGCGTTTCAATGTAGATTTTTCCAACAGTGCAATCATTCTTAGCTCCGAATCATTGGTAGAGGCAGCCAGTGCACCCAAGGCATCGGTTACTTTGTAGGCAATGCTGTCTAATTCTTCTTTTTCCAGTTTTTTCAGTCCGGATTTTATTTTTGTCCCGATAGCTTGCCTTTTGCTTAGGTCATCAATTACTGCAATACCTGCTTTGATCCGGTTATGCGATGCAATGATGGGATTAAAGCCAGCCAATGCGGCCTTATTTGTTTCCAAAAACTGATCGGCTGCTCTAAACATGTTAAATAAATTTACTTCTTTTCTGTTCATACTTTTGTTTTTTTAGGGTTTACATGTTAAAAAGACTGTGAATAAATTGCTAAATGTTCATTTGAATACTTGAAAATGATCTTTGCAGGGGTGAAAATGACCTTTGCATGAGTGAAAATATGCTCTGCATAGGTGAAAATGTGCTCTGCACGGTTGAAAATGGCCTTTGCACAGGTGAAAGTGACCATTGCACGGGTGAAATTGGTTATTACGCTGGTGAAATTGGTCATTGCACGGGTGGAATTGGCAATTGCATAGGCTAAATTGATCTTTGCACGAGCAAAACTTTCAATCACATTCCCTTATCAACCCATAGAAAGCTTTCAGGCTGTTGTTGAACACCAACCATCGGAGTCTGTATACAGGTTATTTTATAAGGCGGAATAATGATAGGGGGCAGATCATCCGTTGGTAACATGTTTTGTTTCAACACTGTGGATTCGGAAAGGGCAGGTATCGCAAATAATGCAATTACCAGCAGGGTGGTTAGAATTTTTTTCATGACAATAAGTTTTATAGTTATCACCATACAAATTAATATAAAAAAAATTCTGGAAACACCAAATATCCGATATTTATTTAATGGACAGCTTTCTGAAGCTGTATTTGCAACTTGCTAGTAATAAGCAAATTACAAACCAGTAAACATTCACCCAAATGGACAGGGTGGCTTGAGGGGAAAAATTCACAGAAAAAAAGGGAATTCAGGCGAATGCCAATCAGAATTGACGTAAAAAAGTCATCAGGTTTTCAGCATTTTGCAATCCCAGGCGGGTACGAAGCCGGTAACGCTGCTTCGTAATCGAATCGAGTTTAACATTCAGAATCGTTGCTATCATTCCGGTGTCAAAACCTGCCAACAAGAGGCAACAAACCAGTATATCGCGTTCGGTAAGGTCTGTATACCGGGCACTCAGTCGTTTTGAAATATTATTGTATTGCAAATCCATGCAGGCAATTAATTCTTCATGAAAAGTGGAATCGGAGCCTTGGGCATTGCTTTCTCCGAAGTCTGCTGGGCGTTTTACAGATTGCCTGCGATATTGTTCTACATTCAACAAGAGAATTTCCTGAAATTTTAATTGCTTTTCGAGCAAAAGATTATTCTCTTTCTCTTTTTCCACCAGCTGTTTATGGATTTTCAATTGCTGGCTTTTAGTCTGGTATCGCCACCAAAGAACGGCTATTGTCCCCAGACTTAATATAAATAGCGTAATCAGAAACAGGATATTGTTTTGCTTATTGCGGATAACCAGCTCCTGATTGGCAATCTGCAGGTTTTGGTATTTATATTTCTTCTCCAGGCCTGCAAAGCTAATATCCAGTTTCCGTTTGTTGAGAGAATCGGTGGCAATAATGGCTCTTTTTGAAAAATACAATGCCTGAAGCGTATGGCCTTCCTGCTCACAAAGTGTTTGCCGGAGCTTATAATAGCTGGGTGCCATTTCATTTAATTGGGTTATTTTGTCCAAATAATAATGGGTCGAATCCCTATTGCCGGCTTTCAAAAATACATTCGCCAGCAAGAGCCATTTGTTGCAGTCGTAAATGGCTACCTGTGTAAGCGGAACTTTGTGGTAGCATCTTACTGCGTCATTGTACTCTTTTTTCATTAAATAAATGGAGCCCTGATTACGATAAATGGTCGAAAGCAGTATAAGATCATGTAATCTGCCTGCCATTCTGCCTGCTGTATTGTAATATACCAGCGCACTGTCGTATTGGGCAACAGACAGATAACCGGCTCCTGCATTCAGAAGACCCAGAATGCTGTTGCGGTCATCGTGTATTTTCCGAAAGGTTTGATAGGCCTTTTTATGATAATGTATGGAACTGTCGAATTGTTGCTGATTGCTATACATGACACCCTTATCGCCATATACCAACCCCTTTAGTTTATCATTATCCGTTTTTTCGGCAAATTCCTGTGCCTTGAATAATGCATCAGCCTGAATTTTGGCATCGCCCCGGTTATTGGCACAGCGTGCCGTATAGAACCATGCATAGCCGGCACGAAGAGGGTCGGAAGCCTGGTAATATGCTGTAGCAATGCTGATTAATGAATCAGATTCTGTTTTGATATCGTTTTTGTCCAGTGCCTGACTCATGAGCAAAGCATACAGGGCTTTATTGGAGGGGGTAATGATAAGTTTCGAATTGATCCTTTTCAATAAACGAAATGCCGAATCGGGAGCATTATCTATCAATTTTTCGGCTTTATGTAATTCATCCGGCGTGAATGTACAGCTTGCAAAAATCAGAAAAAAGGACATAAAAAGGATAAATTGATGATTCCGCTTCATTGTTCGTGGTTAGATTTGGAAACAAATTTACTAAAATAGTTTTACTAACAAATAGTTGATAGCTTATTTCTCACAAAAACAAGTAGCTGGCAAAGATATTAAGTAGATGTAATAGAGTTTATATAGAATAAAATGTTATTAAAATAAGAATCAAATAAATAAGAGCAACCACTAAGACACTAAGGACACAAAGAATCACTAACATTTTTTTTATAAATATAGGTCACTAAGACAAAAACACAAGTGTTTTTATTGTTCTAAATCAATGATTTTCAAAATGGTTGACAAATTAAACATTCATGTTTTATTCTTCGTGTTCTTTATATTTTTAGCAACAGAAAATATCAGAAGTTTTAAACTTTGTGTAGCTCTGTGTTCTTTGTGACTTAGTGGTAAGTCTTTTGTTTTCAATTCTATAATAAATTAATCTGAATAAAGTCTAATAATTAAATGTCGGATTCCTTAAGAATTATTCAACCACATAGTTGCACCCGCTGGTGCGGATTTGTAATTACGAGTGTTCGGAAGATTTTTAATCCAGTAGTATATCCGGATTACAAATCCTAAGAATACTGAAGGCGGGATGACATATCCCGCCGACCATTCCGCCAACTTTATTCATTTAATGATTATTTCATATCCCCGGGAATGGGATACTATCTGATATCAACAAAAAAACTTCAGATTGCTCTCAGCCTCAAAACCGGTTACACTTTTCGGGACATTCTCTTTGTTTTAAAACTTAATGAGTTTCAAACTATTATTTCCAACCGTCAGAATAAACATCCCTCGCTGCAGGAATCCGGCCGGGATAGTTTCGCGGTCAGCGGTACACTTTTTATGCAACATTATTTTTCCGGTCAAATCAGTAATTGTCATCATAAGCCCTGCGGCATTATTCACTGTGAAATTGTCTTTTACCAGGGTAGGATAAACCTGAATTGTTGATTGCGGAGATTCCACGGCTGAAATTATGCCATTCGTGGCATTGAAAGTTGCCGGGCGCAACATCCAGTTAGCTTCACCATCCTGCATACGCGAGTAAGTTATATTATACCCAAGCGTCGGAAACGAAACCGAGTCGACAAGCATAATATTATCTAATGCATTTTTCCTGGAAAGAATCAGCGTTTCCCCATCTTTGCTCAGTTTCAACCCAACATGTAATACTCCCTGGGTTGCTTCATCATCGGCCCACAGTATCAATCGTCCTTTGGCAGGAATGTTGGTTTTGGCAGAATCCGTTTTTGGTATTTGGCAAAGCATGCGGTTAACAGGCATATCGGTGATATACCATCCTGCTATATTCACAGCTTTATCGCCGGCATTATACAATTCGATATAATCATCAAATCCGCCTGCTTCGTCGGCAATAAGCGTATTATTGGACATAACCTCGTTGATATACACGGCCGGAGTTTCATCCGGGTTAACCGTTGAAACCTCGTAAATTGCTTTCAGTTCAATGTTATTTGCCAGCGTAGCAGTATAAACAGGTGTAGTTATCACGGTTGGCGCACCGGCCTGGCTGTAAGTCAGGCTCATATCAAAAATCATATCCGAACTATTAACTGCATTTTGGTGCACTTCCACGGCAATTACATTATTGCCCTCTTTCAGCAGGTTTTGCGGAACTGCAAATGTAAATGTTGCACCATTGTTGTAAGTAGTGGCAACGGTAGAAAAAGCCAGCGTTCCGGCAGGCAGGTTGTACCGGCCAATTTCTGTTCCGTTTACATACACAGCCGCCCCGTCATCAACAAAACCCGTTACCGTAAAATTCGTTTTACTGCTTAATCCGGTTACATTGAATGTTTTCCGGAAATAGGCTGTTGGATATTTATTCGCTGTTACACCACCGTAACCGATGATGGTAGCCACACCGGTACTGATATAGCCCAGCGGCGCAGTCCCGTTTTTCCATGCTGCATCTGTATAAACAGGTGCAAACCAGTTGGCTGCCGGGATAGCGCTTCCATCGTTATATTTCCAGGTGCTTCCCATTGCAAAAACAGTAGTGGCAGCACTTGTACCCGAAAGCTCCCATTGCTTGAACTTATAGCCGTCGACAGGCCTTGCCTCCAGGGCCATCGTCCGGCCATTGAAATACTTCAGCGTAACATTGGAATCAATCACCGGCTCATTATTCAACTTATACGATGCTCCCGGCACATTTGCACTGAGTTTCACTGTTTGTACAGCTGCCGAGCTCACAAAGCGACTGCTAATAAAACCCAACATATTGGTTGGCCTTTGAGCTGAAAAAACCTTCATATTGGTAATATCAGCGGCGAAAGTCCGGTTTGAGCCCCATTTGGCTTTGTGGTAAACAATTTCATTCTGAATCTTTGCGGCCATACTATCCAGAATATGATTTGCACGGTTAGTTTCAAATGTTGAGGAAAGCTGGACGCAAAACCGGTCAATAAATTTATTCCGGAAAGTATCGTTCAGAACCAAACGTCGAAGCAACAAAGTAGACCATGCCGGCAGCACATCATCAGCTTTTTCGCCCAGAGCCATTGATAATGAGTTCTGGTTATGAAGATTCGTATCATACAAATTATAACCAAAATCAGTATCAAATAAAATCCAACGCCATTTTCCACCAGCTTTTTGCTTCCAGGTTTTTATATTATTATCCGGCCAGTCGGTATTTCCATAATAAATCTGGGCAATCATGTAGTTTGCAAAATTATCTACATCCATCATGGAGCAAACCTTACTGTAGACATCCGGTTTGGTGATATCATAATTACTGATATACGTACTTAGCGGCGTAAAACTGGTATCGGTAGAAATTTCAGCAGATTCCAACAAATGAATATCATCTTCATCATATCCATAGTTTGAATAAATATAATCTGTACTACTCCGCTCGCGAAGATTTTGAATACCGTAATACACTCCATTCATAAAACACACGGCAGGCTCATAAGCCAGGTAATCAATATCCATTCTATTAATTATCAACGATTCCATAAAGGCATCACGCATCATGGTATAATAGAAATCATTTCCGGAATTTCGCAATTGGATATCTTTGTATTTCCGGTTTGGTTTATTAACAGCAAAAATATCATATGGCAAATGATTGTTCCCAAACTTGTTGCGGGGTGATATTTTCAGAGACTTCTGTGCGTTCAAACGCGACCATCCACCGGAAACAGAAATATCCAGTTCCTGATTTAAGCGGCAAACATTCGCAGTATCAAACAATTCAAAGTTTACCGGTCTATCCCAATCCTGATTCCAGTTAACAGGTGAATTCGAACCGTTGCCCGTAATCCCGTTAGTTCCGGCAACATAGATTCCAATCGTGTTATCGGTCAAATTTGCCTGATTAGTAACTATTGAAACCACCGGAAGCTGAAAATCCCGTTCACTTATAAAAAAAGTAGAAGTTACCACATCGCTTGGAAGCTTAGTTGCAGAAAAACATTTAGCCCGAATAGCTGCCGAATGTGCCAGGGAAATTACATAGCCGGGGACATAGCGGATTCCATTTTGCCGTGTTGGCTCCACATTGGTTAGTGTATAGTAAATGGTATCTCCGGCAGCGGGCGTTACAAATTTCACATTAATAGTTGACGGATAAAATCCGCCGGGAATTGCAAAAACCGGATTGGAACAACGTACCGGAGTCCATTTTTTTCCATTATTTGAAGTTCCGGCACTGAATTCTTCAAAATAAACCCAATTATTAGCGCCATTCGTTTGTCGTCCGTACGATATATTTCTGTATTGGGCAGGATAAATAACACTATCAACAAGCTGAACAGACAGATTGTACATAAAGAGTTTTCCACCCTTGGGATCTAATTTGAAAGTTGCATGTCCTGTCCGCTCATCCCGCTCAAACCACAAAACACTAAAGCCACCCGGCAGAATTGATTTAGACACGGGGCGCCACTTCGTCGGCTCACTTTTTTTATCGGTAAAATAATAAGTAGCTTGATTATATGTCAACGTTGTGCTGGAATTGTAAATTTCTACCCACATACTGTAATTGTAGGCATCGTCCATTACTGCTGAAACATTATTGGACATTATTTCATTAATTTTCAACTGTGCAGATGAGAAAAAAGGAAGGAATAAGAAAAGGATGAAAAAGATTTTTTTCATTACGAAATGTGATTTTTTATTTGCAATTTTCAGTATTGGATTTATCTCCCAAAGATAATTCAAAATAATGGATATTTATTCATCCAGTGGTGTCGATTACACACGAATACTCAAAAATGAATTTTTTGTCTACTTTTAGAAAGGTCCTGAGGCAGTTTTTCATTTACCGGTGGAGTTCTGTAACAAATTCAAATTTTATATTTTTTTTTCTACCTTTGTACAGCATCTAAAATCAATAGCTCACAGCCCCATATCTGTATCCAAGCCTTTTATGAAAAATATAGCAATATCTGTTGTTTTGTTGTTTGCCTGGAGCTACACAGTGGCGCAACAAACCGGTAAGCAAAATTTCAAAATCATGTGCTACAATGTCGAAAATTATTTCGATTGCGTGGACGATTCGCTTACCGATGACCGCGAATTTCTACCGGGAGGCATGCGGGGCTGGAATTACAACAAATACCAAACAAAACAAGCGCATATTGCCAAAGTCATTACAGCCATTGGTGGCTGGGAACCACCGGCGCTGGTAGGAATGTGCGAAATTGAAAGTGAAAAATGCCTGGTTGATTTGACCCTTTACTCAGGATTAAAGAACCTGCAGTACAAATTTCTGCATCACGAATCGCCCGATGCGCGTGGAATAGATGTGGCTTTGCTCTATCAACCGGCACAATTTAAACCTGTTCACAACGAAGCAATTCGTATAAACTTTCCAACCGCACCCAACAGTAAAACACGTGATATTCTGTTTGCAACGGGAATTATTCCAAACCGAGATACGCTGCATGTGTTTGTTTGCCATTTTCCCTCGCGACTGGGCGGCGAACTGGAATCGGAAGAAAAACGCGTATTTGTTGCATCCGTGGTGCGTACGAAAGTGGACAGCCTGTTCGCTGCCAATCCAAAGGCAAACATTGTTATCATGGGTGATTTCAATGATTTCCCAACAAATAAAAGTTTGCTTGATAAGTTGAATGCAAAACCATTGTCCGATTCCATCTCAACACGCAATTTGTACAACCTAATGCACAACATGCATGCTGAAGGCAAAGGCACTAACAAGCATGAAGGCGATTGGGGAGCGTTGGATCAGATGATTGTATCGGGGAATTTATTGCAACAAGCCGGGCGTTTCTTCACCAAACAAAGCGACGCGCATATTTTCAATGCCGACTTCTTGCTCGAAAATGATAACACTTTTCTGGGAAAACAGCCTTTCAGAACCTACGTTGGATTTAAATATCAGGAAGGCTTTTCGGATCATTTGCCGATTTACACCGATTTTTGGTACTAAATAATGTGATAATGTGCCAATTAAAAACACGTAAGTAAGTGGAAGTAAATAATGTCGTATTTTAATTTTATAGAGAAAATGCATTTCAATTGCCGTCCCATTTATGGGACGAATAAAATGATATAGATTTACACGGCTTTAGCCAAATTTTAAATACT
>Ga0208789_1001678_pt1 | contig 11602 bp, 6 predicted proteins | sample Methanotroph_Enr_FD_187368 | JGI IMG/M metagenome (GOLD analysis project Ga0208789, IMG submission 187368) | Enriched soil microbial communities from Old Woman Creek wetland in Ohio, USA - Methanotroph_Enrichment_5 (SPAdes) (version 2) | ecosystem: Environmental > Terrestrial > Soil > Wetlands...
TACTCTTCTATGGATTCTGGGAGAATCAGTTTCATTAATACGTCAAACGAGTCGTTCATTGCAAAAATCTATTTTTCTGCAAAAATCAGAATTTTATCCGTTCTCCACAACTTTTGTCCCTGATCCAAGATCCCCGAGTTTTGCAAATTCAGGAACTATAAAAAATAAAAAAAGCCTGTAAATCATTGATTTACAGGCTTTGAAGTCGGGGTAGTAGGATTCGAACCTACGACCCCCTGGTCCCAAACCAGGTGCGCTAACCGGACTGCGCTATACCCCGAAATATTTTATTCTGTCTTTCCGTTAAAGCTCTTAAACATTCCCAGCAACATTTTTGAAATCCGTTCATAATTGTCGTACAGTTCCTGGTAGTTAACGGCTGATATTCCGTTACTGGATTTAACCAGGTCAAGCAATGATGAGCATTCAAATATATATCCTCTGGATATGGTAATCAATTCTTTTTTCTCGCTGATGCTTACCCTTGCCGACGCCTGAACCAGGTTAATCAATGACAAGTGCATTGCATTTTTCCAATGATCATGAATCTGCCGATCCATAACTTCATCCTGCCTGAGTACCAACATCACTTTTATGTGCTGCTCCTTCATGAGTTGATATACTTCTAACTTTTCGAAATCAAACATTTCAGGCAAACAATGATAAAAACACTCAAATCAAGAACTGGCGGAGAAAGGGGGATTCGAACCCCCGGTACCCTAATCGAGTACGACAGTTTAGCAAACTGTTGGTTTCAGCCACTCACCCATCTCTCCAATGGTTTATGAAAAAACTTTACGTTCGTTCAAAAAGGGAGTGCAAAAGTAAACATAATACTGACAAGTGCAAATTTATTTAGTGTTTCTTTACTAAATTTATTTCTGACCGGCAGGCTATCCATAATTTACATTGCTGTTAGTTCTGCTGCTTAGGCTGTTATGAATATCATATATTATGAATTAATTTTATCATGGGCTTAATCCGGAATAGTCAGGTTTTTGCAAATGATGGGAAATACCGGGATTGCTTTATCTGAACCCACTCCAGTAAATGTGCAGTACTGCACTTTCATGTTACTGATTATAATGCAACAGACTACTCATATCGCACTGTTCTGCCTGGATTCTGTATTTTTTTTCTGAAAAAGATCTTACATACACAATTTCGTAATATTATTGAAGTTATTATAAAAGTAGATAATAATCCGGTATATTTGCCCATATCATTGTAAAGAAGCTAAGAGCAAATTACCATTATAAAATCAGTGAACACTAACCAATTTACACTATACTTATGAAGAAAACTATTGTTGCCTTTTTGCTTGTCATCTTTGCCTCAGGTGCTTATGCTCAGGTACTTGCTACAGCCAACTCGCCGGAGTACAAAAATGTACTTAAAATGTCGGCCTCATTATTCACCCGGAGCACTTTTCAAATGGGGTACGAAAGGTTCTTAAATCCTAATTCAAGTCTTTACCTGGCTGGTGGCCTTAACTTTCAGGATTCGGATTATGACAAAAACTGGGGCGTGCGCACCGAAGCACAACTTCGTTTTCATGTTTTTACATTAATAAAACCTAAGGAAAGTCACAGGTTATATTTTGCACCATACATACTGAATCATTACCTTGAAACAGAAACAAGGAATTATACAGGATCAGGTATGGACGAATGGAAGACTGACTCTTTTGACGCTATAGGTGGAGGGATGTTGTTCGGATGGTCATTTTCGTTTGCCAATCGCATAAATCTCGATCTTTATACCGGTGGTGGTTTCCGTAAAACACTAAACTACGACGATAACGACAATTATTATAACGACGGTATTTTTGAATATGGCTACAACGGAATTGTACCACGCTTTGGTATCGATATAGGTTTCTGGTTTTAACCGCATAAGTTTTTTTTGATGACTCCTGTTCCTGAAAAGGTGCAGGAGTTTTTTTTTAAAGTACTGAAGAAATATCTTTTTTTATATTAACTTTTTTCGAAATTTACTTCCTGAAAATTCATCTTTATCGGAGCTGAATTATTATTGTATAGTGCACATTCACAAATAAATATAAATATCATGGGAAAAACATTTGCTGAAAAAATTCTGGGCGCCGAAGCAGGTGCAATCGTATTCCGCAGACCCGACATCATTCTTACACATGATAATACTGCCAGTATTGCCGGCACATTCAAAAAAATGGGTGGCGAAAAGGTAAAAGATGCAGATCAGTTATTGATAGTTCTTGACCATAATGCACCCCCCACAAGTGCTGAGCTTGCTAATGATTACCAGAAAATCCGTGATATTGTTAAAGAACAGGGTATTAAAAAATTCCACGATGTGGGCAAAGGTATATGTCACCAGATAATGGCTGACTATGCCCGACCCAAAATGATCATTGTTGGCAGCGACAGCCATACCTGTACTGCCGGAGCTTTTAATTCGTTTGCTGCTGGTATTGACCGTACCGAAACCGCCGGTCTGTGGCGGCAGGGCGAAACCTGGTTCAGAGTGCCGGAATCCATCAAAATCACCCTAAACGGTAAGTTGCCGAACGGGGTATTTGGGAAAGACTTGTCCGTATGGATTATAGGAATGATTGGTTCGAGCGGTGCCGATTACATGTCAATTGAATATCATGGTGAAGGTGTGAAGTCTCTATCTGTTTCGGACCGAATGACTATTGCTAACCTGGCTTCCGAAATGGGAGCAAAAAATGCTGTTTTTCCTGCTGACGATGTTTTGGCAAAACATCTGGGTACTGCAATACAAGGAATATGGGCCGATGAGGATGCTGTGTATGCCCGCGAAATTGTAATCAACCTTCATGACTTGTTCCCTGTGGTATCAGCTCCGCATAATGTTGACAATGTGAAAGCCGTTGCCGAAGTGAAAGGAATAAAAATTCAACAGGCAATGATTGGAACCTGCACCAACGGGCGCATCGACGATTTGCGTGAAGCAGAAGTTATCTTAAGAGGCAAAAAAGTCCGCGATGGTTTCCAGTTGCTTATTATTCCCGCTTCGCAACAAATTTATCTTCAGGCTATGGACGAAGGTCTGATAAGGACTTTTATGGAAGCCGGTGCCAGTGTTTTGGCGCCTTCGTGCGGTCCATGTCTGGGAACCGGTCAGGGAATTCCTGCTGATAATGTGACCATTATCTCCACTGCAAACCGCAACTTCAAGGGCAGGATGGGTAATAAAACCTCACTGATTTACCTCGCGTCGCCGGCAGTGGTTGCCTGCTCGGCTCTCAGAGGCGAAATAGCCGATCCGCGTGGCATCGACGCTGATGATAAGTATCCTTTTGTTGTTGAACAGAGTAAAACGGTTGATATTGATGACAACGACGACAGGTTTGCCAACGGCACCTGGAATTATGCTGATGTCGACAACCTGAATACCGATCAGATGTTTGCAGGCAATCTTACTTATAATGTGAAAAGCTCAGAGGCTGAAAAAATTATGCCTCACCTGTTTAAGGGTTTTGACGATAGTTTTGCTGAACGTGTTAAGGAAGGCGATATTATTGTTGCAGGAGCCAATTTCGGTTGTGGCAGCTCACGCGAGCACCCTTCGGTTGGCCTGGCCTTTGCCGGTATTAAAGCAGTTATCTGCAAAAGTGTAAACAGAATTTTCTACCGTTCGTCAGTAAACCAGGGATTACCAATTATATTGCTTCCCGAAGCTGTGGATGCTTACAAACAGGGTGATCAGGTGGATATAGACTTCGAAGCAGGTGAAGTAACCATTGGTGGCAAAATTTATACTTTTTCTCCGCTCCCTGAAAAACTGGTTGGGATATTCAAAGCCAAGGGTCTGGTAAACTACGTGAAAGCAAATTCATAGGTTAAAGGCCATATTGTTAAAAGGGAAGGCATTGGCTTCGGCCTGTCTTCCCGTTTTTATATTTTCAGGTAAAAGCCGCCTGATTTTGAGGCAGTATACCACTTGTGCTTCAGCGTCACTCATCCGGATACTTACATCTGATCCCGGTTATTTACTTTTCAAAGAAGCTACAACTTTCAGGAACAATAATGAACTTTCCTGATCACTCGGATTTTTTTATCTAATTTTGCATCAAATAGTTACCTCGGAATGAACAAACAAAAAATAGGGTATATACTTCTTACTGTAACAGTTGTAATAATAATACTTGTTGCCGGTGGTTATCAGTTGCCAAAATATGCCAGTCGTTTAACCTACCTGGCTGTGCTGGCAGTGGTTGATATACTTTACTGGGTTTCTATTCGTCCTGCCTTTACAAAGCGTTTTATTGGGCTTTTTGCGATTGCATACTGGTTGCCCATGTTTATGCTGATGGTGTTTTTTATTGCAGGCCTTTTCGCTCCATATACGGATTGGTATCCCTTTCTACGTATTTATTTTCCTGGAATTCTGCTTATTCTGTTGATTGGAAAAGGATTTTTTCTGAGCGTTCTTTTTCTGGGAGATTTTGTGGTAACACCTGTTTGGGTAATCAAAAAACTTCTTGGATCAGGAAAAGCTAAGTTGAAATGGGAGAGACCTAAAATGGTATTATTCCTTGCTGCCGGAACTGCATCGTTTTTTATGCTCCTCTATGTTTCCGGAATGATATTCTGGGTTAATAATTATAAACTTACCACCACCGAAATACAGGTTGACAACCTGCCTGAAGCCTTCGATGGGTATAGAATAATTCAGATAAGTGATATTCATCTGGGAAGTTTTATTAATAACAAATCTCTGCAAGAAATAATAAAAATCACAAATGATCAGAATCCAGATCTGATACTCTATACCGGTGATCTACTGAATTTTACAACTGATGAAGCTCTTCCTTTTGAGGAAGATATGAAGATATTTAAAGCTGCGGATGGCATATTTGCAATTCTTGGAAATCACGATTATGGCGAATACCGGCAATGGGATTCACCCGAAGCTAAAGCCATGAATGATAATGCTTTATTTGATTTTTATAAACGCATTGGCTGGAAGTTGCTCCGAAATCAAAATGCGTTAATACAGCGGGATTCAGTTTCTCTGGCTGTAATAGGGGTCGAAAACTGGAGTGTTACAAAGCGTTTTGGAAAAAAAGGAGATCTTAAAAAAGCTATATCAGGAGCTGAATCAGCGCAATATAAGATACTTATGTCGCACGACCCCTCGCATTGGGATGGAGAAGTAAATAAAGCTTATCCCCAGATCGGGCTGACGCTTTCGGGGCATACTCATGCGTTTCAACTCGCCATCGAAGCCGGTTCAGTGAAATGGAGTCCAGCTTCGCTTCTATTCAAACAATGGGCCGGATTGTACGAAAAAGTACACGAAAACGGGGGAAAACAGTTTCTGTATGTGAACCGCGGTGCCGGCTACCTGGGTTACCCCGGAAGAATTGGCACCAGACCGGAAATTACACTTCTAATCCTGCGAAAAGCCAGGTAGCTGTTATTCGGGATTTATACCCTCAATGCTAAACCAACTGTTTACAAGATCATCTTTCTGATGCCATTCATTCATATGGATAAACTCATTGGTATGCTTGTTATACAGGTAATCCTTTTTCCAGTCAAGCTGGTGCATCGACACCTGTTTTATAGCATCCAATATAAAAGTAAGTTCATCGTCAGTCATGGTAGGGTGTAGCGAAAGCCTTATCCATCCTGGTTTTTGCGATAAATCGCCATGCGTGATCAGATCGGTGATCGCTTTTGATTTTTCGTAACTCACATCGAGTAAAAAATGGCCATAGGTACCGGCACAGGCACATCCGCCCCGTAGTTGAATACCAAACCGGTCACTTAGCAGTTTTACAACCAGGTTAAAATGCATACCCTCAATAAAAAAGGAAATAATACCCAGCCTGTTTTTCTGATTATCGGCTAAAACATGGACTCCCTCCAAAGAACTCATTTTTCCGAGTGCCATGTGTACCAATTCTTCCTCCCTCTCCCTGATCAGGCTTGTGTTCATCTCATTTTTAAGCTGGATACACAAAGCTGTTCTCATAGCCTGAAGAAACCCCGGTGTTCCGCCATCCTCGCGGATTTCAATATCATCAATAAACTTATATTCTCCCCAGGGATTTGTCCAGTCAACAGTTCCACCACCGGGAGCATCGGGTACTTTGCAGTGATACAGAGCCGAATCGAAAATCAGAACTCCCGATGATCCGGGTCCTCCCAGAAATTTGTGTGGCGAAAAGAAAACAGCATCCAGTTTTTCCATTGGATCGCCGGGGTGCATATTGATATCAACATAAGGTGCTGATGCGGCATAATCAGCAAAACAATATCCACCCGCTTCGTGCATGATACGGGCCAGTTCGTGTATGGGTGTTTCAATACCGGTAACATTGGAGCAGGCTGTAAAGGAGCCGATTTTTAAGGGGCGGTCAGCAAATTTTCCGATCAGTGTTCTAAGGTTTTCCGGATCAACCAGCAGATCTTTTCCGGGAGGAATTACTTCCACATCGGCAATGGTATGGTACCACGAAGTATGGTTCGAATGGTGCTCCATATGAGTAATAAAAACAACCGGTCTTTTACCATGACCCGAAAATTCACCATATATGTTCTTTTCAGGAACCTTCAGATTAAGCATACGCTGGAATTTCACCAGTACGCCGGTCATTCCGAATCCAGAGGTAATAAGTACATCAGCAGGTCCGGCATTTACGTGTTCTTTGATAATATGCTGAGCCTTGTGATAAGCCTTGGTCATCATCTGCCCGCTTTCGCAGGTTTCGGTGTGTGTGTTTGCTACCCAGGGGCCAATGGTTTCTGAGATTCTTTTTTCGATGGATTTATAGAGCCTGCCACTGGCAACCCAATCAGCATAGATCATTTTCTGGATGCCAAAATGAGTCTTGTATTCCAGTTCATTACCTATAATTTCCTTGCGGAATCTGCTGAAGTGCTCTGCCAGAGTTGTCATTTGATGAGTTAAATTGTATTGGTGGCAAATATCTGAAAATTCTGATCATGCACCGAAATTGTTTTCACCCCTAGGTTTAAGGCTATATGTTGTTTTGATATGCTGGAAACAAATTTTGATGTATAAGATTTTTAAACAAATTTGATTGTTTTCATTTTTAAATATTTTTCTTTTACTTTTTGCTTGACCAAAAAGTAACCAAAAGTCAAGGCTTTCGAACAATATGTTGCGTTTCTAAGCCGGAGGTATTTTCTCGCAATACAAGGCATGAAAGATGGCACAAATAACAGCTTTTGTCGTTGCTGTGTATTGCTACGCACATGCCATTCTCACATCCCTCCATCAAGAACCGCTGACATATTTTTCTGAGGCCGGTCCCTTTTAAGAAAGTATTTCTTTATGACATCCTTGCGTAACAACGGTTTAGCTCAGGAGCAAAATTTACAAGGTGTAGTATTGGCATAATAGAAATTTTACAACAGATGTAGACGAAGGTAAAACATGCAGGCAAGTGCGTAGCAAAACATCAGCTTCACATACAGTCAGGAAAATGTCCCCACCCTTTCAAGCCTTGTTTTGCGGGCCTTTACCGAGTCGTACATATGTGTAAAATTTATATTAAGCCTTGATCTTTTGGTCCTTTTGTATTAAGACAAAAGGACGAAATCAAAATTTTTATAAAAACTTAATCTTAGGTCAAAATATTACAGTACAAAAAAATATTATCCTTCTGTATTTACTTATCTGTAACAAATCGCTTTGATGATGATTTGAAGTTTTGATGGATAGTTCGTAGCGCATTGTGCTCAGTGGATTTATTCATAATTGTAAATTTTGTATTTCATCTCAAGACTAGGCACTTATAACTTCGGGGATTGATTAGTTACGCTTGTTTTGCTTATCAGATTTCCATTTTGTATTTTTATTCCAGTACGATAGGGGTTCTGCTTTATGCATTCCTCAGCTACGCATCCAAAAGCACAATTGTAGGAATACAGTCTGTCAACATGCGGTTAATAACTTTGTAGACGCAAAAGGTTAAATTTTGATATTTTTGCTTTTGAAACAGAAAACGACCCTGAGAGTATGACAGTAGATATCTTTATACCTTGCTTTATTGACCAGCTTTACCCTGAAACGGGTTTTAATATGGTTAAAATTCTCGAAAAACTTGGGGTTGAGGTCAACTATAATAAACAGCAGACCTGTTGCGGGCAAATGGCTTTCAACAGCGGTTTCTGGGAAGAAGCAAAAGCAGTAGGGGAGAAGTTTATCCGCGATTTCCCGAACAACAGGCATATTGTGGGTCCATCGACTTCCTGTGCAGGATTTGTCAGGAATTATTACGACGAAATGTTTTATAACTCAGCACTGCATATTGAATATCACCAGCTTAAGAAGAATTTTTACGAATTCACTGATTTTGTTGTTAATGTGTTGAATGTTGAGGATGTTGGGGCAACTTTTGAACATGCAATCACGTACCACGATTCCTGTGCTGCGTTGCGCGAATATGGCCTTACTGACCAACCCCGGCGTTTGCTTGGTAATGTCAGAGGTATCGAACTCCGTGAAATGAAAGAAACGCATACCTGTTGTGGATTTGGCGGTACCTTCTCGGTGAAACACGAACCGATTTCGACAGCTATGGCCGAGCAGAAAGTACTCGATGCCCTTGAGACTGGTGCTGAGTATATTGTTAGTACCGATTCGTCATGCCTGATGCACCAGCAAGGCTATATCGACAAACACAAGCTGCCTATAAAAACCATGCATGTAATCGATGTGCTGGCACAGGGTTGGTAGAAGAGGTCCTGCATCCTGACTTCATGTGATATAGCTTTTACGGTTTAAATCAATTATTCAATGGATAACAGCTTAACATGTTTTCTCTGTGAAGGAGTGAATATTATTTGGTTATTGGATGAAATTATATATGCTATTTAAAATCATCACTGTTTTTACCTGTTCATTATTGGCTTTTCCTTTCTTTTTGAGATTAGTTATTTTCTCTTTTTCTATTGTAGGTTGAAGGTTCGAAATCTGTTTTTGTTATTTCAGATTTGCCACTTTTAAAATCAAATTTCTTGTTTATGGTGATTGTAACCAGAAGAGAGTGAATAAATTTTGCTCAAAGATCAGGTATACAGGTGTTTGTAAAAATTTTATTTTTGAAATAAAATAAATATTTCTCTTTTTGATTTTGACTTAATTAGTAATTTTACGAACTCTAATTCAATGCTTTGGTAGTAATCAGGATGGGACGGCTTTCAGAATTGTTTCTGCTTAAAGCCTGACAATCGACTTATTTATAAGTTGATGATAATAGTTCAAGTGATAGTTGCTTAAGCATCGCAAAGAAACATTCGATTTATGATAAAAAATATACCGCTGTTCCGCAACGGGAATTCTCGGAATATAATGCAGTCAGTCTACGGCTGGTCCTCCAGATTATTAATGGTTTTGGTGTTTTCAATGTGTTTTTACAATAACTCAGTGAATGCTCAATATTTCGGAGGAGAATTTGGCAGTGAGCTTTTTCAGAATAATATTTCCGGTTGCAAAGATTATTTAGGTGATTCAGCTGCCGGTTTTGCTAAATATTCATACTCTGAAAATGGCAAGGATTTTTACCTGATAAACCTGGGATGGTTTGTAACCGATTTTGAACGTTACTGTTTTGTTGAAACCGCCCGTTACAACAATGTATTTCTGAATAAAAACGATGAATACTCTGCAGAAGCGACTTTATTTGTCACTTCTGATTTTTCAGAAGAGATTGCGGACAGTTTATTTGTTGCACTCTTCGAAAATGCAAAGGTTGCTGGTGCAACTATCGATAGTGCGATGCAGAAGAAATATCTGTTAACGGGATTTTTTAATTCTGATCAATGGGGTCTATCTCGCTCAGATAGTCCTACAGGCGAGACTCAAACGTGTATGGATGCTATAGTGTCTTGTACTTCAAGTGCTTATACTTATCCTTCTGGCACTGTTGGGACAGGAGGAACAGGTGGCTACCCTGCTTTTGGTTGCTTAGGAGCTACACCTGCACCTGCATGGTTCTTTATGCAAGTAGGAACAGCAGGAAACCTTGTTATCAATATTTCGCAAACATCTACTACTGGTGGAGGTCTGGATGTGGATTTCATTTGCTGGGGACCTTTTACCAGTTTGTCTGAAGGTTGTGCTTCAGGATTAGTTTCTGGCAATATTGTTGATTGTAGTTATAGTGGAGCAGCAGTTGAGATATGTAATATTCCAAATGCTCAGGTTGGACAAATTTACATATTAATGATAACTAATTTTGCCGCAACATACAATCCTCCTCAATTTGGGACTATTACTTTTTCTCAAACATCAGGCACAGGTATTACTAATTGTGATATTATAGAAAATTGCGGTGTGATTGCTATTACTACAAACCCGACAACCTGCAATACCGCAACAAGTACTTATGATCTTACGGGAGTGATTGAATTTACCAATCCACCTAGCACTGGTTTACTTTATATAACTGATAATACAGCTGTTCCCCCAGTTACTCAGACATATCCTGTAAATGGTGGTGCTATTAGCAGTCCGTTTCCTTATACACTGCTTAACATTCCCTGCGATGGTGCAGTTCATGAAGTTGAAGCATATTTTAATGCTGATTTCAACTGTCGACTGACTAATACATACAATGCTCCCATGCCTCCTTGTCCAGTCGGAACTATAAGCGGGGGTGGCGCAATTTGCAATGATGGAATAAGTACAGTACCCGTAAATATAGATATTTCAGGAAATGGACCCTTTAATTTTACATATACTGACGGAATTACTCCAACAACTGTAAATGCTTACAACGGTCCTTTTCCATACATTATAAATGCAAGTGCCAGTGGAACCTATTCACTTACGTCATTGTCGAATGCAATCTGTCCGGGGCCGGGAAATATTTCAGGTTCGGCAGTGGTCACTATTAATCCGGTTCCAGTCCCGACCATTTCAGCCGGCACAGCAGGAAATCCATGCCAGGGCAGTGTGGTAGCCTACGCCACGGAACCCGGATTTTTTAATTATGCCTGGTCCGTTTCTCCCGGCAATACTCTTGCCGGCACCGGCAGCAATGTTACGGTTACCTGGAATATTGCCGGCTCTCAAAGTGTGAATTTAACTTATACCGGACCTCCCCCTACCAATTGCGCTGCAGCAACACCTGCTGCTTTTCCTGTCACTGTTAACCCCCTTCCCATCCCAACAATAACCGGCGATGCTTCGGTATGCGTAAATTCCACAGGTAATATTTATTATACCGAAGCTGGTATGAATACCTATGTGTGGAATGTTACAGGCGGAACCATAACAAATGGACAGGGAACTGATATCATAACAGTCACCTGGGACGCCGTAGGTACTCAAAACGTGAGTATTGTGTATACCAATACCGATGGATGTACGTCAGCTCCTGCCTTTGATTATGCTGTTACCGTTCATTCCCTTCCAACCCCTCTAATTACCGGTCCCTCAGCAGTCTGCGCCACCACCACCGGCCACATCTACACCACCGATCCCGGCATGACCGGTTACACCTGGACCATTTCAGCAGGCGGCACTATCACTGCCGGTGCCGGCACCGATGCCATTACAGTTGACTGGAATACAGCCGGACCACAGACTCTTACGATTAACTATACCGATGCAA
>Ga0208789_1001679_pt1 | contig 11592 bp, 6 predicted proteins | sample Methanotroph_Enr_FD_187368 | JGI IMG/M metagenome (GOLD analysis project Ga0208789, IMG submission 187368) | Enriched soil microbial communities from Old Woman Creek wetland in Ohio, USA - Methanotroph_Enrichment_5 (SPAdes) (version 2) | ecosystem: Environmental > Terrestrial > Soil > Wetlands...
CATTCATTTTTTTAAAGCTAATCTGCTCGTAGGTATAGGAGTAACCATCAGTACTGCGGTTCTGACCGGTGCACTGATCATTGGTGATTCTGTAACATTCAGCCTTGAACAATCTGCTTTTTACCGCTTGGGTAGCACTACTCAACTTGTTTCAACAGTCGACCGTTATTTTCGTTCCGAACTGGCCGGAGAACTTGCTGCAAAAGGCGGATTTGATGTGGCACCCTCATTAATTCTCGAAGGGATGGCTGTAGCTGACGGAGGTATAGATAGGATTAATAAAGTTCAGATTACAGGTATTGACGACCATTTTGAAAAAATTGCCAAATCTCCTGTTTATCGTAAATTATCCGGGAACGAAGTTATAATCAGCATGAACCTGGCTGAAAAGTTAAAGCTCAAAAAAGGGGATACTTTCCTGGCAAGGATCAAAAAAGCAAGCCTTATCCCGCTGAATGCACCGTTTGTATCGGATGCTGAAACAAGTGTCTCTTTACGTGTCGTTGTCAAAGAGATCGTCGATCAGCATATGCTGGGTTTATTCAACCTTAAGAACTCTCAAACAGCACCCTATAACCTCTTTATTTCCCTTTCGACACTTAACAACCTGATGAAGTTTAACGGGAAAGCAAACCAACTGTTGATTTCAACAACAACTTATAATAATCAGCAGATAAGTGGTTTGCTCGAACAATGTTTCACAACGGAAGATGCCGGGCTAATAATAAAGAAGATTCCGGTCACAAACGAAATAGAGATTTCTTCCGAAAGGGTATTTATCGATGATCAGATCGTGAAGGCTTTCGAACCGTTCAAAGATTCACACGCAGTTTTGACTTATTTCGCGAATGGCCTGGAATCCAGGGGTAAAACAACACCTTACTCTTTTGTTTCAACAATCGAAGATAATAACCTAAATGACAATGATATAATCATCAATGACTGGGTAGCATCTGATCTCAATGTGAAGATAGGTGATTCACTTACAGTAAAGTATTATGAAATAGGACCTTTGCGTCAGTTGATCGAAAAAAAGACACCATTTATTATTAAGGAGATTGTCCCGATAGAAGGAAAATATGCCGACAGGGAATTGATGCCTTTGCTTCCCGGTATGTCAGATGCGGGGCATTGCCGCGACTGGGAAGCAGGTGTACCTATCAAACTCGGCTCAATCCGTGATAAGGACGAAGCTTACTGGAACAAATACAAAGGGACACCCAAAGCATTTATTTCGCTGAAAAAAGCACATGAGATCTGGTCGAACAGGTTCGGAAACAATACAGCGATCAGGGTAAGTGATAAGACTTTTTCTGATAAAGAGTATCGTGCCCTGTTTTCAGCATCAGTAAAACCCCAAAACCTGGGGGTGATGGTAACTGCCGTGAGAGACAATGGATTAAAAGCTGCCCGTAACGGAGTGGATTTCAGTCAGCTATTCCTGGGATTAAGTTTTTTCCTGTTGGTGGCTGCGCTGATTTTGACCGCTTTACTGTTCCTTTTGAACCTCGAAAGTCGCCAATCGCAGATGGGAACCCTGCTGATGCTCGGATTCACGCGGAATCAAATCCGTAAATTACTTCTCTCCGAGGGGATGTTAGTCGCCCTGGTCGGAGGGCTCTTCGGCCTTGCAATAGCAGTTATTTATACCAAACTGATCTTCTTTGCACTTAATTCACTATGGTGGGAAGTGGTACGAACCTCGGTTCTTGAGATCGATATCAAAACATCTACTTTAATAACAGGCCTGACAATTAGTGTTCTTATTTCGATACTCACCATCATCTATTCGGTTAACCAAAGTTTTAAACGTCAGGCAATTGAATTGCAGCGTCAACAGGATCAACCGCAAAAACCGCTGGTAGCAACGATTAAAAAGTGGCTGATGTTAGTCTCACTTGTTGTGGCGGTTGGAATGGTTGTCTTTCAGTTGTTGCTTTCCCAACAACAGGGAGCTACACTCTTTTTTCTTTCAGGAGGTTTATTATTGGTTGGCTTATTGTTATTAGCTGATCATTCTTTCCGGCGAGACCGAAACAGGGTGGTTGAAGATTTTTCTGTTGGTGAATTGAACAGGCGCAACAGGTCGCAAAACCTGGGACGTTCGCTTACCGTGGTAATCTTATTTGCATTGGGAACCTTCCTGGTTGTTTCAACGGGAGCCAATCGGCTGGATTTGTTGTCGAATGCCGGGGAGAAGACAAGCGGCACAGGTGGATTTCAATTTTTTGCCGAAACTTCAGTTCCTGTATTATATAGTCTGAATGACAAGGACCGTCGCTTAAATGAAGGGATAACCTCCGGATTTAGTGCATCCCAGTTTAGTAAAATGGATGGTGATGATGCGAGTTGTTTGAACCTGAACCGTGTCTCCAATCCGGCAATTCTCGGAGCAGATCCCGAAATGCTGAAGGGACGATTTAGCTTTGCTACCAGTAGCATTGATACCAATTTAGATAATGTTTGGGAATCATTGAATGAGTCGCTTGGAAAAGGAGTTGTTCCAGCCATTGCCGATCAGACTGTGATTCAGTGGGGACTCGGGCTGAACATCGGTGATACGTTGAAGTACCGGAACGAACTGGGCGATACCTTGAGGCTGAAATTGATTGCAGGGTTATCACCCTCTGTATTCCAGGGATATGTCTTAATTTCGGAAGCCAATTTTTTAAAGAATTTTCCAACAAGCAGCGGTTCCAACCTGTTTTTAATCGATGTTCCGAAAGGGAATGAGGAAAAGACAGGGGAGGAGCTTAAAAATGTTTTCCGCGATTACGGATGGGAGATGACAGCAACTTCACAACGGCTCATGGAGTTTAATTCGGTGACCAATACCTATCTATCAATTTTCCTTGCGCTTGGCGCATTGGGTTTGATCCTGGGAACTGTGGGGCTTGCTGTTGTGCTGGCCCGGACAATTCTGGAACGTCAAAAGGAAATAGCGATGATGCAATCGCTGGGATTTACACGAAAACAGATAGTCGGCTTACTTGTTCGTGAATATATTATCCTACTTATCTGGGGCATATTGATCGGATTTGTATCGGCAGTAGTGGCCGTACTTCCCAATTTCCTTGCTCCCGGAAGCGAAGTTTCGTTTTTCTCAGTTTTTCTCATTGTTTTGGCGATTCTCACGAACGGGTTGATTTGGATTAGCCTGCTTTCGTGGCTTGGACTCAGGGAAAAAAGGCTGGTTGTTAATTTAACTACTTAAGGTGTATTTATAATAAGAAAGAGAGCAATTCTTTAATTTCATTATCAGAGACCGAAACTTCAACTTTAAAGTTCATTGAGGAAATCTTTTGCAGATTGCAGTTTTATTTTCCCTTCTTTGGCAAGCTTTACTTCTGCAACCGATCATAAATGTTCTTTGAATTTCTGTTTTATGCGCAATATGGATTCTTAGTTCAAATATAATTATAAAATTGCAGTATTTAAATACACTGATTCCACAGACAATAAACTCCATATTTATAAAACTAAAAATTTCCGTTTGATTTATAAACCTAAATTTCTACAAAATTTGGGTTTACATTTGGATAAAAGTAAATACAGTGAATTAAAAAAATGTCATCCTGAAACCAGGATCATTATCATTTCGGCCAAAAATTCACTGGATGATAAAGTTTTAGGCCTTGATTTAGGAGCCGATGATTACCTGACCAAACCTTTTCACTTATCGGAGATCAATTCGCGCATCAAATCATTGCTACGCCGCCTTATACCAACACAATTGACCGGAAGGTATTTAACGTATGAAAAGATGTGATCGGGGAAACAGGTTCCGTAAGCGATCTGATGCAAAACGTACCTTCACTTTCAGTCGATATTGACGGGAATCTTAGTTTGCGTTGTTCCGATAATGTGATTGTGCTAATCAACGGAAAGCCATCAGCGCAGATGGGATCCAATCGTGCGGCAGTACTCCAGCAAATGCCCGCAAATTCAATTGAACGAATTGAAGTGATCACCAATCCTTCGGCAAAGTTTAAGCCTGATGGAACTTCGGGAATTATCAATATCGTGCTCAAAAAGAACAAAGGCCTTGGGATGAACGGAACAATCATGGCAAATGTTGGAAATGACGATCGCTATAATGGGAATGTTGCAGCCAACTACAATACGGGTAAAGTCAACGTTTTCGGGTCATACAGCATCCGGCAGGACGACAGGATGAGATATACTTTGGATTCACGGAAACGTACAGATCCGGCCACTAACGCAATTGATTATACAAATATGGACGCACAGGAGAAGGCCAGACCAATTTCAAATATCATCAACAGCGGAATTGATTTCAAAATAAACGATCATAACCAATTTGGAATTTCGGGTAACTACAATCACCGCGATCAAATCAAGACCGGATTGACAAGCACACAAAATGAAGATCAGAATCATCTGATGACTAAAAAATTAGACCGTAGCCGGATCGATCCTGAGTATGAACATAGCCTGGAATACACACTCAACTACAAGCACGCATTTGAAAAGGAAGGGCATGAGTTGACTGTTGATTACACTTCATCGGCTCAAAAAGAACAGGAAGATAATCATTACACGAATATTTATAGGATGCCTGTTGAAAGTCCCACTTTTGACAATACGTTGATCAAACAGGACGATAATGAATCACAATTTTCGGTTGAATATTCGAATCCATTGTCCAAAACAAGCAAGTTTGAGTCCGGATATAACCTTGAAACCAGGAAAAACGACATGAATTTTTATGGTGAAAATTTCAATTCAATATCTAATGCCTGGGAAAAAGACTTTGTGAAGTCGAATCAATTCATTTATAACGAGTATATCCACGTGCTATATTCCACATTCGAAAAGGAGTTCGGAAAGTTTGGAATTCTTGGAGGCTTGCGTGCCGAACAAGCATTGGTAAAGTCACACCAGGTAACAACAGATAGCCTGCTTAATAATAATTATTTCAAGCTATATCCTTCGCTGCATTTATCGTATAATATGGATAATGCGCATGAACTTCAGTTGAATTACAGTCACCGCATACGCCGGCCGGAAGGGGATGATATGAACCCTTTCCCGGAATACCAGGATCCATATAACCTCAGGATTGGCAATCCGAGATTGAAGCCGGAAGAAACTCATTCCGTAGAATTTGGATATCAATATAAACACAAGGCAACGACAATTACTTCAACGCTCTATTACCGTTACACCTACAATGGAATGACCAGTATCACAAAATACCTGAATGATTCAGTTTTGCTCACTACGAGGTTTAATCTTTCAAAAAGCAGTTCGGCCGGATTCGAGTTTATTGTCGCAACTACTTTAGCCAAAATCATTAATGTCAACTTTAGTTCAAATACTTTTTATAATACGATCGATGCCTTCAGTTTAGGTTACAGCAGCAAAAAGTCAGATATTTCGTTCTCGTTGAATCTTAATTCAAGTGTCAACCTCACCAGCAGCTCCATGTTGCAATTGACATCCAACTATGTTTCGGAAAAATTGACGCCTCAAGGCAAACATTTGCCATCATTTGTATTGAACATGGGCTTCCGGCAGGAATTCTTAAAGAAAAAAGCAGCCTTCATTTTTACGGTATCCGATCTGTTCAATTCTTTGAAAAACAACTCTGAGCTAAATACACCTGAACTCTATCAATACGTAAGCAGAAGACGAAGTGCGCGGATAATTTATGCAGGTGTCAGCTATACTTTCGGGAGAGAACTCAAAAAATCAAAAGAAAACACGCTGAAGTTTGATAATCAATTGTAATCTCCCAATTTTCTACAAAGTCGAATAGTACATTTACTTTATAAATTTTTAAAATAACAGGATGAAAAAGTTAATGACATTATTTGTTTGTATGGTCTTCGTTGCTTTTAGTTTTGCTCAAAAGCCTAAAGAAGAAACGCCTGCCGCAGCAAAAGCTGCATTTGCAGCTAAATTTCCGACTGCACAAAAGGTGAAATGGGGTGTTGAAAAACCAGGTGAATTTGAAGTTGAATTTACGCTGAACAAAATTGCGACATCTGCATTGTACGATGCTACAGGAAAGCTTCTCGAAACAGAGGGCGAAATGAAAGAAGCCCAACTTCCACAAGCGGTAAAAGCAACAATAGCAAGGGATTTTGCAGGCTACAAACTCGACGAAACAGAAATTTCTACTGATGCAAAAGGAGCCATAGCCTACGAAATGGAGGCTGTCAAAGGAAAAAGTAAACTTGAAATCAGTTTTGATGTGAACGGAAAGCTTCTTTCAAAAGAACCATTAAAGGAAGAAAAAGGAGAAAAAAAGTAATCAGTGAACGGTAGGGTATAAAACGATTGCAGATCATGAATGAAAGTGTCCCGAAATTCGGGGCACTTTTTGTTGCTAATAAATTGTCATGTAATTAAGAATGAGGTATATCAACTTTAAGCTCTTCGATCCCTTGTAATTGCCAATCCACAATAAATGAATATGTTTTGATTCTCATGAAAATAAGATCATAAAGCTCATAAGCTTTTCTTTGAGTTTTATCACCAGAAACTGGTATTTGTGAATCTTCGGGTAAGTAAACAGTTTCTTGTTTAAAGTCTGAAAGACTATTTTGCTTCTGAATCATTGCAGTAAATGGTGTTAAGTGAAAATTAAACCTTTTCGGGATTGTTAAGCATTTCGGAAATTTTGTTTTCCATAATGCTGAATCTAATTGATAAACCTTTTTATTAACCTTAGGAATCATAAAGAAAGAATTACGAAATAATATTTTACTATACTAACGTAACAAATATAGTCTCGCCAATTATGAAGAAATCATGAAGATTTACACTTAAAAGGCTTAATTAACAATTAATAATGAATTTTAAACAGATGCTTATTACTTTTTTTAATATGCCTATTTCCCTGAACAGACATAAATATTTGATTTATCTTTTCCCAAGAGATATTTTCAATGTTTGAGGAACATCAGAAACGGTGCAAAAACTGTTAATAATAGGATACTGCATATTACCGGTTGTTACAACTTTAATGTTATCAAAATAGGGTACATGGATATTAATTAATCGGTAGTGGTCCCATAGCACCCTTTTTGCCCGGGATCGAGCCGGTTTTCGCTCCAGCTCCCGGTTCTTTTGACTGAAGTTTCCTGAATTGTTATCAGCCAGTTACCCAATTTTAAGGCAGCATCACGATATTGAGCCTTACTACTGGGCTTTAGCCCGTGGATTAAAAGGATGATTTCAGATTGGCTTTAGCCACATTATGGTGGTATACCGGGAAATACCCCAAGCTTTTTTTACCGCAAGGGACGCAAAGACTTTCGCAAGGAACGCCAGGATTATAAAAACGACTTAAGATTTTTTATATAACAACCTAAGCATCGAAGGGTACACAATTAGCAACAAAGGTAGTGCAATAATAAAACCGCCGATTACAGCAATTGCCAATGGTTGGTGCAACTGGGCACCGGTTCCGATGCCAAGGGCAATGGGAGAGAGGGCAATGATTGCACCCAGGGCAGTCATCAGTTTAGGGCGAAGTCGCGTAGAGATCGCGTAAACAATCGCACCATCGGTATTGTCTGTTTTCAATGTTTGCTGGAATTGCAGAAAGGTGAAGATGGCATTCTCACCGATGATACCGATGATCATGATAATACCTGTATAACTTCCAACATTCAGTGGGGTAGTGGTGATATACAGCGCGATCATACTTCCCGATATGCCAAGGGCGGATAGGGAAACAATTAACAAAGCAATTTTAAATTCTTTGAACAGGAACAGCATCACTGCAAAGACGAGCAATATTGCCGTAATCAATATCATCATCAGTTCGCTGAACGATTTTTGCTGCTCTTCGTAGGCTCCTCCGTAAGTGATGTGATACCCCTGGGGTAGATTCACCTTCGATTGAATGTCGCGCTTCAAATCATTCATAACACTGCCCAGGTCACGGTTATCAAGCCGCGCAATAACGGGGATCATCGTCTGTAAATTCTCGCGTTCGATCTCGGCGCTCCCGGCATCGACCGAAATATGCGCCAATTGTGAAAGCGGCTGCAGTTTACCGCCGGATTGAAAGATATATCCTTTTTTTATCTTTTCGAGTGAGGTATTTGCTGCATCAGGATATAACATTCGTACCCTGGTCAATTGCTCTTTCTCATAAATATTTCCGACGATTACCCCTTCGAGCTGTGTCTGAAGCTGATTCTGAAAATCGGCTGATGTAATTCCAAACAGTGCCAGTTTTTGGTTGTCCGGTTCAACATTTATGGAAGGTCCCGCAATTGTAATTCCATCGAAAACATCGGCAGTTCCCTTTACGTTTTTAGTAATATCAGCCACCTCGTGAGCAAGATTCTGTAATACTTTCACATTGTCGCCGTAGATCTTAATCTCAATCGGTTGTGTTGAACTCATCAGGTCGCCCAGCATATCGCCGATTACCTGGCCAAAATCAATTTTCAGAGAAGGTTGTGAGGATTCGACCTTAGCCCTTATTTCATCAATCACCTCATTTGTCGACCTCTTTCTATTCTTCTTCAGCTGAATCAGGTAATCGCCATAATTGGGTTCAGTAATAAAAAATCCCATCTGCGTCCCGGTTCTGCGCGAATAGGACTCAATTTCGGGTATTGACGGAAGAATCTTTTCCACTTCACGCAGTATCCGGTCTGTTTCCTGCAAGGAAGTTCCCGGAGGGGAGGTGTAATCGAGAACAATGCTCCCTTCGTCCATTTCGGGAAGAAAACCGGTTTCTAACCTACCCGAAATAAACAGGACCGCGAATAGAAGGAATCCAATAAAGCCGATGCTGATATAAGGTCGCAGAATAAAGAAAGAGATCCACTTTCCACGCTTTTGATGTGCCTCCGGATGCTGTTTTGTAACGGTATTTGTCTTACCGGAAAAGTGCAGGTAGATCACCGGCAGTCCGATCCATGTCACCAGGAATGAACAGATCAGCGTGATCATCATCGTGTTGGTCAGAATCTTGAAATAAGCTCCGGCCACACCGCTTAAAATCACAAAAGGAAGAAAAATAACAATCGTACTTACTGATGAACCGATCATGGCGGGTAACAGGAAACCAACTGAACCAGTGAGCAACTCTTTTGTTGGCTTCTCAGGGAACTCTTCGTGTGTCCGGTGAATCTGTTCCACCACAACGATCGCATCATCAATAATTAACCCGATACTTGCCGCAATGGCCCCGAGCGTCATAATATTGAAGTTGTATCCAACCACATACATGACGATCATCGTTAATGACAATGTGATCGGTATGGTAATCAGAATAACGGCGCTCGATTTGAAGGAACGAAGAAAAACAAATGCCACAAGAATGGCGAGCAGCAAACCAATCCAGAGACTGTCGCTTACACTTTTGATGGAGTCATTCACAAAATCAGACTGCACATAATAGGGGGTAAGTTTGACGCCTTTGGGTAAGATCCTGTTGTTAAGTTCATCAATTTTCCGGGTCACACCACTTGTTACTTCAATCAGGTTGGCATTTGGCTGTTTTACGACGGCCATCAGAACGGCACTTTTACCGTTGGCATTGACCCTGATATATTGTGTCTGTTCCGCCACTTTCAGCACCGCAATATCTTTGAGTTGCAGCACCCTTTTACCGTTATTGCTGACAACCAGGTTTTCGAGTTCCTCAAGATTTTTGACATTTGCATCGGTGACGGTGAGATACAAACGATTATAATCGGTCAGATATCCATTGCTGCTAATAAAATTGGTCTGGCTAAGTGCAGTGGTGATCATTGCCGGGGTGACACTTAAAGCTGCCATCTTTTGAGGGAGTAATTCGATATGGTATTCCTTTGTTTTACCGCCGATTACCCATACCTCTGCTACACCTTTTGCCTGCGAAAGGAACGGTTTAATCGTATAGTTGGCAATTTGATTCAGTTCGATATTGCTTCTTCCTGGCCCTTCGATGACGTAGCCAATAACAGGAAGGATGGAAGGGTTCATTTTTTCAACAGTCAAACTCGTGCCTGGAGGAAGATCATTTTTTATCTGATTGATTGAAGACTCGATCTGCTGCTTGCTTAAATCGATATCTGCATTCCACTCCATAAATGCCGATATTTCACAATTGCCACGGCTTGTTATGCTTCTGACTGTTTTCAGGTTGGGCACCCTCTTGATGGCATTTTCGAGCGGCTTTGTAACTGTCACCATCATTTTCCCCACTGGTTGTAAGCCACTGTCGGCAATTATTTTTATTTTGGGAAAAGTCACTTCGGGAAATAGCGACGATTGCATTTTCGAATAGGTGTAAATGCCTGCTGCTAAAATGATAACAAGAATAACGACAACAGGATTCTTATGCGAAACGAAAAAGTTTCTCATCGGGTTCAGGGTTGAATGATATTTACAAATGCGGTATCCGGCAAACCGTAATTCCCGCTGTTAATTAGCCTGTCACGTTTCTCAAAGGCAGGCGAGCGAATCTCGATTTTATTTCCTGCTGTGATTCCTGTTTTTACATTTACTTTTACAGCGGTTGTATCGTTGATGAGCTTCATCACCCAGAAATTTTCCATTGTCTCATCCGACAGAACACAGGTCTTATCAATGACCTGGGCATTCTCTTTCGAACTTTTAGTGATTTGGACGACTACCGAAAGATTTTCGGGAAGTATAACAGACGTCAGCAGTTTAACGATATAACTCTGTGTCTGTGATACCGGGTCGACTGTAGAAAGTTTACCTGAAATAGTTCCGTTCATAATTGTTGAATCGGGCAGTAGTATGGAACAGTTTCTGCCAGGTGTTGCATATTTATTTTGTTCGAACGGAACATTGAGCAAAAAAACAAAACTACTTTGTGCGGCAATGATGCAAAGTTGTTCTCCGTCGCTGACGTAATCGTTCGTCTGTTTGGTCGCTTCTGTAACAATACCGTTTACAGGGGCAACAATTGTGAGCTTGCCGGTAAAAGTAATCCCCGAATTCTTGTCTGCGAATTTGCTCAAAGCATCACCTTCCTTTGTTTTAATGGTGTACAAAGGTTTACCGGCCTGGACAATATCTCCCTGGTTAACCAGCGACTTTTCGATATAGCCGTTAATGGTCGATTTTACGACATTTTTCCGCTGATACATGGAGACTGCGTTAAAATTGATCATCTCGCTGATTGGCTTGTTTTCAATTGTCGTAACTGTTACCGGAGTTGAAACCATAGGCATAACTTCCTGCTTCGCTGGCGAGCTGCTGTTGCAACTCATCAGGTTAATAAGTAAGGTGAACACCAATAATGTCTGGATGTTGCTCATTTGAGGTAATTCAATTGGTTTATAATCTGCAGCCGGTTCATTTCTGTGATCAGAAAAGTGTTTTTGGTGGCAGTGTAATTGTTTAAAACAGCCAGGAAATCGAGAAACCGGACCAGCCCATTATCCAGTTCAATACGATATAGATCAATCAACTGTTCCTGTTCCACCAATTGATTTCTGATTTCACCAATCAGATTTTCATTCATTTTAAGTTGATTGGTAAGCTGGTTAAACTGAAGTTTGTATTGCGATGAGTAATAATGTTTGTAAAAGATGCGGGTATTCTCAGCCAGACTGATCTTGTCATTCTGTAATTTACGCTGTT
>Ga0208789_1001680_pt1 | contig 11591 bp, 9 predicted proteins | sample Methanotroph_Enr_FD_187368 | JGI IMG/M metagenome (GOLD analysis project Ga0208789, IMG submission 187368) | Enriched soil microbial communities from Old Woman Creek wetland in Ohio, USA - Methanotroph_Enrichment_5 (SPAdes) (version 2) | ecosystem: Environmental > Terrestrial > Soil > Wetlands...
ACTCAACATCAATGACTATTTTTGATTCGGGTGATACAACCATTGGCTTTGAAAAGAGTGCATGCGCCGATATCGGGAGAACAAGAAGGGCCTTGACTTCCGGCCAGACAATTGGCCCGCCCGCTGAGAATGCATATGCGGTAGATCCGGTTGGGGTGGAGCAGATGAGGCCGTCACAACCCCAACGCGAAAGCGGGCGATGGTCAATCTGGACGAAGAGTTCCACCATTGTTGTCTCGCTGCGCTCGATGGTTACTTCATTCAATGCCCATCCTGAAGAGATCTCATGCTCGGCGCGCTCAACGGAGTACGCAAGAACCATGCGTTCTTCAGTAAGAAAATTACGAGCGATCACGGAGGAGGCAATTTCATCCAAAGAGGGTTTTTCAACTTCGGCAAGAAAGCCGACCCGTCCCAAATTCACGCCCAGCAATGGAATTTGAGTTCCGCGAACTGCTTCTGCGGCTCTGAGCATGGTGCCGTCCCCACCCAGAACGATGGCGATTTCGACAGCGGGCAGCACCTCGTCGGTGATCGGCGCGAGTCCGTCAATTTCCGCTTCGCTCGTGGTGTACAAGGCGAAACCGGCTTCTGTGAATTGCTTGGCAAGTTGAAACACCGCAGCCGTAGCATCTTCTCGATTCGGATTAACTATAAAAAGAATTGACCGCCTGGCGCTCACTGAGGTCCCTCCGCAATTGCGCGATCAACTGCCTCCTCGTCGATGTGGTCTGCACCCCACCGAAGCCACAAGAAATATTCCACGTTGCCAGCAGGACCTGGCAATGGACTAGCAGCTATTCCCATCGTTCCGAGGCCAAGTTCGAGCGCAGAACCGGCAACATCCAGAACCGAGGAGCGGCGAAGAGCTACATCTCGAACTACGCCCCCCGCGCCCAATCTTTCGCGACCAACTTCGAACTGTGGTTTCACCATCAGGACGAAGTCCGCATCCGGTTTGGAGACGGCTGCCAATGCTGGAAGTACAAGTGTCAATGAGATGAAGGAGAGGTCTGCAACAACGAGGTCGACTTGCTCGCCAACCATCTCGCTGGTGAGATGTCGAATGTTGGTGCGGTCTAAAATAACCACTCGCGGATCTTGGCGAAGTTCCCAGGCCATCTGCCCGTAGCCAACATCCACAGCAACAACCTGCGAGGCTCCTCGGCGCAAGAGTACGTCCGTGAATCCGCCGGTAGACGCGCCAGCATCGAGGCATTTCTTGCCTTCGACGACGATGTCTTTGAAGGCATCGAGAGCGCCGGCCAACTTGTGACCTCCTCGTGAGACGAAATCATCACGATCGCCCTGCACGATGATGGACGTCTCGGCATCAACTTGGGTGGCTGGCTTAGACGCAGGAATCCCGCGAACTATTACCGAACGTGATTCGATGAGATCGGCGGCATGCTCACGAGAACGGGCCAAACCTCTTCGAACGAGCTCGGCATCTAGACGGGTCTTCATATCCTAAGTACTAAAGACCATCGATTGTGGAGAGTGCAGTTTCCAATTTGCGGTGCACGCCTTCAAGGTGCTGGGCGTGCTCCCCCACGGGAAGATTGTCGATCTGATCGAGCTCAGATTTCACAGAGGCGAGGATTTCGCCGGCTTCATTGAGTTCGTTCATTTCTTGGTCCCCTTCGATGCGGCTTTCTTTGCTGGCTTGGATTTGGCGGGAGCGGCTTTTTTGGCAACGGCCTTCCTCGCAGAAACTTTCTTTGGGGCCCTGGAAGCGGCTCTAAGGGCATCAACATCCTTTTTCAATTGGTCAAAGTCTGCCTGCTTAACAAAACCTCTCTTAGCAACTGCATGCTCAACTTCTTCGTCGATCTTGGCCTTGATGCTTTCTCCGCTTTCGCGCAGCCAAGCATTAACCGACGCCAAGACTTCCGCAGGAGTGTGCTCGCCCTCTGTTAATTTAGAAAGATAGACGCGAAGCGTGCTGAAAATGTCGTTTGCCATGGTCCCCTACTCATCTCTAGAGCATTACGGTACCTAAATTCTAGAGATTGCGCTTGCCTCTATCTGCCATCGGCTTGCCAGACCACTTGGGGCTTGCCAGAATCTTCGGCGGATTGCCCCTGAGATTTCGACCCATTCATCGGGTTTGAGTGTCAGACCGGTGCGCCGTGCCTTCGACGTCCACGCCGCGATATCTAGTGTGTCGACTCCCTCCCGGGTTTTTCGCGGAACAACAATTCGAAACTCAACCACGCGATCACCGCTAGGCAATTCCTTTTCCAGCGGCTCACCTGATACTCGCCCACGCAGCAGGACTTCATTTAGCGACTCATCGGCTATATCTTCGACAACACGTGCAGCCCTCTTCATGTCTAAACCTCTTTCCATCCAGTTAAACGTAGGTGGAAAGACTCTTGGACGCCGCCGACAGACCTATAGCGACGGAAGCAAAGTGTGTGGAAACTCGCTCTTGTGAACTATTCGGCTCGCTCGGCAGCGTCTGTGATTTCGTCGGTGTCGACTTCAGCACACTTTCGAAACCATTCCTTCGCCTCTGAGAGGCGACCAGCTGCATACAGAGCATCGGCGTAGGCGTATCGCAATCGCACCGACCACTCTGCATTCTCGGTCTTCAATTCTCTACAGGTGAGGGTGGTGACGGCCGCATCAAGTTGTCCCAGGTCTCTTCGAGCACCCGCAGCAACAATTCGCATTTCAATTTCTTCGGCTTTCTCAAGTTTGGATACTTCGGGAGAGCCAGCCATCTCGAGGGCTTTCTCTGGTCGACCTAAACCTCGCTCGCAGTCGGCCATAACCGGCCACGTGGAAACATCTCCACAGATTCTGTAGGCGGCCCTGAGCTCCCGCAAAGCAACTTCGTATTTGCCCGCTCTGTAAGCCGCATATCCGGCAGTCTCGCGCGCTACGGCCAGTCGTCCGGCGTGATGTGCAGCGGCCATTCCATGCAAATACGCGCGTTCGGGATCTGAATCAATGAACAATCCAACGCACACTAAATGTCGCGCCACAACCTTTGCATTATCTGCAGACAAAGAAAGGAGTTCGGCTCGAGCACTTTTCTCTAATTCTTCGCCAGTGACTTCATCTGGGATCAGCGGCTCAACAATTCTCGGACGAAAACGCGTCGGATCGTTCGAGCGGCCCATAGGCGTCCGCGGTGAGATTGAACCTTGACCACGCGCTCCTGGACGAGTTGCACCAGCGCGATCGGGTCTTCCGCCGCGAGGAGCAGCCGAACGCGGACGATCTGATGTTGGTCGATCAGTTCGCGGACGATCTGAACTACTTTGTGGACGCGACGAACTGCTTGACGGACGGGCCGATGATGGCCTTCCACTAGAAGAAGCCCCTGATGTTGCACGTGATGAAGGACGGCCCGACGATGGGCGCCCAGATGATGGGCGAGAAGCAGGACGAGATGACCCGCCTTTAGAAGGTGGGCGTCGTGATTCCATGTCCTTAAACTCCATTCCGATTGGTACCAAAATTCTTTCCTTCAACCATAACCAAAGAAAATAGAAAAGGGGCACTTAATTAAAAGTGCCCCTCTCTATAAAGGATGTTCGGCAACGTTCTACTCTCCCACAAGGTCACCCGTGCAGTACCATCGACGCTGTGAGGCTTAACTTCCGGGTTCGGAATGGAGCCGGGTGTTTCCCTCACGCTATGGTCGCCGAAACTCTATTGAGATATCAATCGTTCTTTGGTTCTCGACCGTATCTCGAGAACCACACAGTGGACGCGTAGCAGCTTTGTAGTTAAATCCTCGGCCTATTAGTACGGGTCAGCTCCAAGCCTTACGGCTCTTCCACTTCCCGCCTATCAACCCAGTCGTCTAGCTGGGGGCCTTACCTGGTAAACCAGTGGGAAACCTAATCTCGAAGCGAGCTTCCCGCTTAGATGCTTTCAGCGGTTATCCCTTCCGAACGTAGCTAATCGGCGGTGCTCTTGGCAGAACAACCGACACACCAGAGGTTCGTCCGTCCCGGTCCTCTCGTACTAGGGACAGCCCTTCTCAAGTTTCCTGCGCGCACAGAAGATAGGGACCGAACTGTCTCACGACGTTCTGAACCCAGCTCGCGTGCCTCTTTAATGGGCGAACAGCCCAACCCTTGGGACCTACTCCAGCCCCAGGATGAGACGAGCCGACATCGAGGTGCCAAACCTTGCCGTCGATATGGACTCTTGGGCAAGATCAGCCTGTTATCCCCGGGGTACCTTTTATCCGTTGAGCGACGGCGCTTCCACAAGCCACCGCCGGATCACTAGTTCCTGCTTTCGCACCTGCTCGACATGTCTGTCTCACAGTTAAGCTCCCTTGTGCACTTACACTCGACACCTGATTACCAACCAGGTTGAGGGAACCTTTGAGCGCCTCCGTTACTTTTTAGGAGGCGACCGCCCCAGTCAAACTACCCACCAGACACTGTCCCTGATCCGGATTACGGACCGAGGTTAGAAGTTCAAAACGATCAGAGTGGTATTTCAACGATGACTCCACAAACACTGGCGTGCCCGCTTCACAGTCTCCCACCTATGCTACACAAACCGTTCCGAACACCAATATCAAGATATAGTAAAGGTCCCGGGGTCTTTCCGTCTTTCTGCGCGTAACGAGCATCTTTACTCGTAATGCAATTTCGCCGAGTTCACGGATGAGACAGCGCTCAAGTCGTTACGCCATTCGTGCAGGTCGGAACTTACCCGACAAGGAATTTCGCTACCTTAGGATGGTTATAGTTACCACCGCCGTTTACTGGGGCTTAAGTTCTCAGCTTCGCCTTGCGGCTAACCAGTCCCCTTAACCTTCCAGCACCGGGCAGGCGTCAGTCCGTATACATCGTTTTGCAACTTCGCACGGACCTGTGTTTTTGGTAAACAGTCGCTTGAGCCTGGTCTCTGCGGCCTTCTAACGCTTCGGAGGTAAACTCCTACACGTCAAAGGGCCCCCCTTCTCCCGAAGTTACGGGGGCATTTTGCCGAGTTCCTTATCCATGATTCTCTCGATCGCCTTGGTATTCTCTACCTGACCACCTGTGTCGGTTTCGGGTACGGGCCGCTATAAATCTCGCTAGATGCTTTTCTCGACAGCATAGGATCATCCACTTCGCCATACGGCTCGGCATCAGTTCTCAGGATATGTGAGACGCGGATTTGCCTACGTCTCTCCCTACAACCTTACCCCGGGACAACCATCGCCCGGGCTGGACTGCCTTCCTGTGTCACACCATTGCTTAACTACTACCACACCACCCTTGAGCGCTCCGCTCGCTCGACAAAAGCCGAGCTCACTTCAGGCACAAAAGTTTTAGTGGATTCGTTATGGGCGATTTAAAGCGGGTACGGGAATATCAACCCGTTGTCCATCGACTACGCCTGACGGCCTCGCCTTAGGTCCCGACTTACCCTGGGCGGATTAGCCTGGCCCAGGAACCCTTGGTCTTTCGGCGGTTGGGTTTCTCACCCAACTCTCGCTACTCATGTCTACATTCTCACTCGTGTGACTTCCACGGCTGGATTCCTCCGCCGCTTCACCAGTCACACGACGCTCCCCTACCCATCCACACTCCTGGACCTTACGGCCGGGATAGTGTGTGAATGATAGAACGTCGGTGGCGTGCTTGAGCCCCGTTACATTGTCGGCGCGAAATCACTTGACCAGTGAGCTATTACGCACTCTTTTAAGGGTGGCTGCTTCTAAGCCAACCTCCTGGTTGTCTATGCGACTTCACATCCTTTTCCACTTAGCACGCGCTTTGGGACCTTAGTTGCTATTCTGGGTTGTTTCCCTCTCGACGACGAAGCTTATCCCCCGCCGTCTCACTGCTGCGCTCTCACTTACCGGCATTCGGAGTTTGGCTGATGTTGGTAAGCTTGTAGGCCCCCTCGACCATCCAGTAGCTCTACCTCCGGCAAGAAACACGCAACGCTGCACCTAAATGCATTTCGGGGAGAACCAGCTATCACGAAGTTTGATTGGCCTTTCACCCCTACACACAGCTCATCCCCTAATTTTTCAACATTAGTGGGTTCGGTCCTCCACGCGGTCTTACCCGCGCTTCAACCTGGCCATGCGTAGATCACCTCGCTTCGGGTCTAGATCATGCGACTAAAACGCCCTATTCAGACTCGCTTTCGCTACGGCTTCCCCTCGACGGGTTAACCTCGCCACATGACACTAACTCGTAGACTCATTCTTCAAAAGGCACGCAGTCACAACTTACGTCGCTCCTACGGCTTGTATGCACACGGTTTCAGAATCTATTTCACTCCCCTTACGGGGTTCTTTTCACCTTTCCCTCACGGTACTAGTCCGCTATCGGTCACCAGAGAGTATTTAGGCTTAGCGGGTGGTCCCGCCAGATTCATACCGAATTCCTCGAGTTCGGTATTACTTGGGATACCAGTAATGAGTTAATCGAGTTTCGGTTACGGGGGTCTCACCCTCTATGCCGGACTTTCCCACGTCCTTCACCTACACGATTAATTTTTGACTCATTGAATGAACGGCAGTCCACTCCAACTGGTCCCACGACCCCGATACTGCAACGCCTGCCGGCTTGGCACAGTATTGGTTTAGCCTGTTCCGCGTTCGCTCGCCACTACTAACGGAATCACGGTTGTTTTCTCCTCCTGTGGGTACTGAGATGTTTCACTTCCCCACGTTCCCTTTATCCGCCCTATATATTCAGGCGGAAATAACCAGACATTACTCTGGCTGGGTTTCCCCATTCGGAAATCCTCGGATCACAGCTCGGTTGACAGCTCCCCGAGGCTTATCGCAGCCTCCTACGTCCTTCATCGGCTTCTGGTGCCAAGGCATCCGCCATGTGCACTTAATAATTTGACCACAAAGATGCTCGCGTCCACTGTGTAGTTCTCAAAATACGGGCGGTACTCAGTATGCCTTGGCCACCTTTGCTGAGATCTCGAAAGATTCAACCTGGTTTGACCTGCTTACTAAGTCCAGAAGGTGCGGCGCTAGCCGTCCCCTCAGGACCCAACAACGTGCCTGGTTTGTCTTCATCAACAAGAGCTTTTTCCACTCCTAGTGACCCACGGCGTAAACGCTGCAGGGTTTCGGTTGTACTGGAGGTTGTTCAATTCAATAAACCTAAGTCAATGCTCCACGTAAGCAACCCCTAAAGGCGCTTACATCTAAGGAACTCCTTAGAAAGGAGGTGATCCAGCCGCACCTTCCGGTACGGCTACCTTGTTACGACTTCGTCCCAATCACCGATCCCACCTTCGGCAGCTCCCTCCTTGCGGTTGGGCCACTGACTTCGGGTGTTACCGACTTTCGTGACGTGACGGGCGGTGTGTACAAGCCCCGGGAACGTATTCACCGCAGCGTTGCTGATCTGCGATTACTAGCAACTCCGACTTCATGGGGTCGAGTTGCAGACCCCAATCCGAACTGAGACCGGCTTTTTGGGATTCGCTCCACCTTGCGGTATCGCAGCCCTTTGTACCGGCCATTGTAGCATGCGTGCAGCCCAAGACATAAGGGGCATGATGATTTGACGTCATCCCCACCTTCCTCCGAGTTGACCCCGGCAGTCTCCTGTGAGTCCCCAACTAAATGCTGGCAACACAGAACGAGGGTTGCGCTCGTTGCGGGACTTAACCCAACATCTCACGACACGAGCTGACGACAACCATGCACCACCTGTATACCGACCTTTTACAGCTATGACATTTCTGCCATATTCCGGTATATGTCAAGCCTTGGTAAGGTTCTTCGCGTTGCGTCGAATTAAGCCGCATGCTCCGCTGCTTGTGCGGGGCCCCGTCAATTCCTTTGAGTTTTAATCTTGCGATCGTACTCCCCAGGCGGGGCACTTAATGCGTTAGCTGCGTCGCAGAAACCGTGGAAGGTTCCCACAACTAGTGCCCACCGTTTACGGCGTGGACTACCAGGGTATCTAATCCTGTTCGCTCCCCACGCTTTCGCTCCTCAGTGTCAGTAATGGCCCAGAGACCTGCCTTCGCCATTGGTGTTCCTCCTGATATCTGCGCATTCCACCGCTACACCAGGAATTCCAGTCTCCCCTACCACACTCTAGTTCGCCCGTATCGAATGCAGGTCTGGGGTTGAGCCCCAGATTTTCACATCCGACGTAACGAACCACCTACGAGCTCTTTACGCCCAATAATTCCGGACAACGCTTGCACCCTATGTATTACCGCGGCTGCTGGCACATAGTTAGCCGGTGCTTCTTCTGCAGGTACCGTCACTTTCGCTTCTTCCCTGCTGAAAGCGGTTTACAACCCGAAGGCCTTCATCCCGCACGCGGCGTCGCTGGGTCAGAGTTTCCTCCATTGCCCAATATTCCCCACTGCTGCCTCCCGTAGGAGTCTGGGCCGTGTCTCAGTCCCAGTGTGGCCGGTCGCCCTCTCAGGCCGGCTACCCGTCGTCGCCTTGGTGAGCCATTACCTCACCAACAAGCTGATAGGCCGCGAGGTCATCTTCTACCGAAAAACTTTCCAAACCCAATGATGCCATCAGGTTTCATATCCGGTATTAGCCCCGGTTTCCCGGAGTTATCCCAGAGTAGAAGGCAGATTCCTCACGTGTTCCTCACCCGTTCGCCGCTAATCCGTTCCCGAAGGAACTTCATCGCTCGACTTGCATGTGTTAAGCACGCCGCCAGCGTTCGTCCTGAGCCAGGATCAAACTCTCCATAGAAAGTTTTTTTCTGGCGTACAGACATAAACAACTGTCGTTATTTTTTGTCTTTATCCAAAGGAAATCAACGGGCATAGCTATATCCCTACTGGTAAACCAGCAGGGTTGTTGCCATACCTCATTGAGATATTTATTCGTGGTCTCACCCTTGCACGCTGGAAACCCGAAAGTTTTCAGACATGGCAAGAAGAGCCACATTGGCATTGACTTATTAGCACGCTGTTGAGTTCTCAAGGTACGGATGCGCACTGCTTCCGAAGATCTCTCTTCATTTTCAGGGCAGACCCACAAATCTAGTCCAGAGGCGCTTGTGCGGTCAAACCCGCGCAGAACCACTAACTTCAAATTTGAAGGAAGTTCTTGCTGTCCGGCCTTGAATTCGTCCGGTGCACTGCAAGGAGCGTAACTATATGGGGCTGTTGGGCCAAGGGTCAAATCGGGCAAATAGCAGATTTGCCACTTTCAAATAACCCTTATAAATCAATGCTTTTTAGACACCTCGACTGCGGCGAGTTCTCTCTTGCCTTTTCGCAGGATTGCAAAACGACCGAAAAGAAAGTCCTCTGAGGAGGGTGAAAAGCCCTCTCCGGTGATCTTCTTATTGTTGAGATATGCCCCACCTTCCCTGACTATTCGGCGGGCAGCCGACTTGGAATCGACCACTCCCGAGGCCACAATCAGGTCCACCCAGGTGGGAATGTCGTCCAAATTGATCAAAGAAGCGCGTGGAAGCTCTGCTAGAGCGCTCTCGAGGGTGGGCTCATCTAGCTCCTCTAGCTCTCCCTGGCCGAAAAGGGCCCGGGCGGCGGCTTCAACTCTTTCGCAGTCCTGGGCACTATGCACCAAGGTGGTGAGCTCGCGAGCAAGGGCCCGATGAGCGGTTCGTAAGCCAGGGTTTTCAAGATGTGATTTTTCTAACGCCTCGATATCTTCCTTGGGAAGGAAGGAGAACACTTTTAGGAAATTGATGACATCTCTGTCTTCTGTGTTCAGCCAATATTGGAAGAAGGAATATGGCGAAGTCATCGCAGGGTCTAGCCACACAGATCCCCCGGCAGTCTTTCCAAATTTCGTGCCATCTGCCTTCATCAATAACGGAACCGTCATCGCATGTGCGCTACCTGCTTCAACGCGACGTATCAAGTCAAGACCGGCAACAATGTTTCCCCATTGATCTGAACCGCCCACTTGCAAACTGCAATCAAATCGACGGAAAAGTTCAAGGAAATCAAGTGATTGCAGCACTTGATAAGAAAACTCAGTGTAGGAGATTCCCCCACCTTCAAGTCTTGCGGAAACGGATTCCTTTGCGAGCATTTGATTGACACTGAAATGTTTTCCGATATCGCGCAAGAATTCGATGGCCGACATCTGCGCGGTCCAGTCAAGGTTATTGACGACGCGTGCTGCATTTGTTGGCGCTTCGAAATCCAAGAACTTCGAAACCTGCTCGCGAATACGTTCAACCCACTGCTCTACAACCTCTGAACTATTTAGCGATCGTTCCTCGTTCTTGCCACTGGGATCTCCTACCAATCCCGTCGCACCTCCAACTAGCGCGATAGGCAAGTGTCCAGCTAGCTGGAACCTACGCAAAACAAGGAGTACAACGAGGTTTCCAACGTGCAAACTCGGTGCCGTGGGGTCAAAACCACAATAAAGAGTTGTGGGCTTGGACAGGGCCTCTAGAAGGGCTTTCTCGTCAGTTGATTGCGCAAGAAGTCCGCGCCATTTCAGGTCATCGAGTAAGTTCATTGCCCCATCATGCCCGAAAAGTGCTTGGCCTTGTCGGCAAACCATTTCTCGGAAACTGAGATCTTCGCGCTGAGTTGGACGATTTGCGTTGCGACATTCTTTGGCGCGGTACCCCCGAAAGTGGTCCGCGAAGCCAGCGCACCCTCAACAGTGAGTACCTTGCGCACCTCTGAGGTCAGGCCAGAATGAATCGACGCAAACTCGGCGTCGGTTAGCTCATGGAGATCACGTTTAGTCGACTCGCAGAGGTGAACGCATTTGCCAGCGGCTTCATGCGCCTGCGCGAAAGGAACACCGGCCCGAACAAGAAAGTCCGCGATCTCGGTGGCGAGCGAGAAGCCCGTCGAAGCTGATGCGCTCATTTTCTTTCGGTCGAAAGTCGTCGTGGCAACCATTCCCGTGAATGCCGGCAGAACCAGAGCCAGTGTGTCGATTGAATCGAATAGCGGCTCCTTGTCCTCTTGAAGATCACGGTTGTATGCAAAGGGAAGGCCCTTAAGCATCGCAAGGACTGCGGTGAGATTTCCGATCAAGCGACCGGCTTTGCCACGAGCAAGTTCGGCAATATCAGGGTTCTTTTTCTGGGGCATGATCGAAGAGCCCGTTGCGTAGGCATCGTTCACCGTGGCCCAACCGAATTCAGTGCTCGACCACAAACACCACTCCTCCCCCATGCGCGAAAGATGAATTCCGATCATAGAAAGGATGAAGAGGGCCTCCGCGACAAAATCACGGTCGCTCACTGCATCGATGGTATTTGCGATCGCACCTTCAAATCCAAGATCTCGCGCACTAGCCTCGGGGTCCAGTTGCAGCGAGGAACCCGCAAGAGCCCCCGCCCCCAAAGGTGAGAACGAAGTACGTGAATACCAATCCCTAATTCGCTCAAGGTCGCGGTCTAGGGCGTGCGCATGCTTGGCAAGTTCGTGGCCAAAGATGACAGGCTGGGCATGTTGGAGATGGGTGAACCCGGGAGCGGGTGCATCTGCGTACTCGTCAGCCTTAGCAAGAATCGCTCGCTGTAATGCAATAACAAATTCCGCCACCTGCAGCATGTGATCCAAAGCGAAGAGTCGAAGGTCAGTCGCTACTTGATCGTTTCGCGACCTTCCTGCACGGAGTGCGCCCCCAAGCGGACCTAATTTCTGGGTCATTACTCTTT
>Ga0208789_1001682_pt1 | contig 11585 bp, 8 predicted proteins | sample Methanotroph_Enr_FD_187368 | JGI IMG/M metagenome (GOLD analysis project Ga0208789, IMG submission 187368) | Enriched soil microbial communities from Old Woman Creek wetland in Ohio, USA - Methanotroph_Enrichment_5 (SPAdes) (version 2) | ecosystem: Environmental > Terrestrial > Soil > Wetlands...
GTCGACTGCCCGGGCCACGCCGACTACGTAAAGAACATGATCACCGGTGCAGCGCAGATGGACGGCGCCATCCTGGTGGTTTCCGCAGCTGACGGCCCGATGCCCCAGACCCGCGAGCACATCCTCCTGGCCCGCCAGGTAGGCGTCCCCTACATCGTCGTGTTCCTGAACAAGGCCGACATGGTGGACGACGAGGAGCTCCTTGAGCTGGTCGAGCTGGAAGTGCGCGAACTGCTCTCCTCCTACGACTTCCCCGGCGACGACGTACCCATCATCAAGGGTTCCGCGCTGAAGGGTCTGGAAGGCGACACCGGCGAGCTGGGCGAGCAGGCAATCCTGAAGCTGATGGACGCAGTCGACTCCTACATCCCGGAGCCGGTGCGCGCCATCGACAAACCCTTCCTGATGCCGGTCGAGGACGTCTTCTCGATCTCCGGTCGCGGCACCGTCGCCACCGGCCGCGTCGAGCGCGGTATCGTGAAGGTCGGCGAGGAAGTCGAGATCGTCGGCATGAAGGCAACCGCCAAGACCACCGTTACCGGTGTCGAGATGTTCCGCAAGCTGCTCGACGAAGGTCGTGCAGGCGACAACATCGGCGCCCTTCTGCGCGGCGTGAAGCGTGAAGAGATCGAGCGCGGCCAGGTTCTGGCCAAGCCGGGCTCCATCACCCCGCACACCAAGTTCAAGGCCGAAGCCTACATCCTCTCCAAAGAGGAAGGCGGCCGCCACACCCCGTTCTTCAACGGCTACCGTCCGCAGTTCTACTTCAGGACCACCGACGTGACCGGTATCGTTGACCTCGACGCAGGCGTCGAGATGGTTATGCCGGGCGACAACGTCTCGGTGACCGTCAACCTGATCACCCCGATCGCCATGGACGAGGGCCTCCGCTTTGCAATCCGCGAAGGCGGCCGTACCGTCGGCGCGGGCGTCGTCGCTTCGATCATCGAGTAGCTTTGTGTTTTCCATCGGCGTTGCGGGTCGCTGCTTGCAGTGTGCCCGCAACGCAGAATTTGTTTTAAAAGGATAGGGACATGGCAAGAGATATCATTACCCTGGGCTGCACCGAGTGCAAGCAGCGTAACTACACCACGACGAAGAACAAGAAAAATACTCCGCAGAAACTTGAGTTCAGCAAGTACTGCCGTTTCTGTCGCAAGCATACTCCTCACAAGGAAACGAAGTAAATTATGCTTTGGAGCTCGGCGCTTTAGGCGCCTGGCTCTCGCCGCAGGCCAGTAGCTCTAACGGCTAGAGCACCGGTCTCCAAAACCGGGTGTTGGGGGTTCGAATCCCTCCTGGCCTGCCATTTTATTTTCCAACTTGAAGTGGGGTGTCACAGTGCTCGCGAAAACAAAGAATTTCTTTGAGGAAGTGCAGGCTGAGCTCGCCAAGGTGACCTGGCCGACCCGCAAGGAAACGTTCTCAACTGCCCAGGTAGTCGTTGTCATCATCGTACTAATCTCGTTTTATCTCGGCGCCTGCGACGTAGTCCTTGCTAAGCTCATCAGGTCGATCCTTCGCTAGAGGACTAATACATGGCACACAAATGGTACGGCGTTCACACCTACTCGGGTTTCGAGAACAAGGTGCGGCTCTCGCTTGCGGAGCGCATCAAACAGCTCGAGATGGAGGAGTTCTTCGGCGAGATCCTGATCCCGTGCGAAACCGTCGTCGAGCTGAAAAAAGGGGAGAAGAAGACCTCTTCCCGTAAATTCTTCCCCGGCTACATCCTGGTCAACATGGAGTTGAACGACGACTCCTGGCACGTGGTCAAAGAGACCGCGAAGGTGACCGGGTTCGTCGGCGGCAACAACCCCTTCCCGATCCCGGACGAAGAGGTCATGAAGATCACCAAAAGGATGGAGGAGGGCGCTGAGAAGCCCCGCCCCAAGGTGCTCTTCGAAGTGGGCGAGACGGTGCGCGTCATCGACGGCCCCTTCCTCAACTTCTCCGGTGTGGTCGAGGACGTAAAGCCCGACAAAGGCAAGCTCAGGGTCATGGTAAGCATCTTCGGCCGCGCCACCCCGGTCGAGCTTGAGTTCATGCAGGTAGAGAAGCAGTAGGGGCGACCCGCTGTAACCGATAGTTCGTAAGTTCAGGAACGTTCAAAGGAGTAGGAAGATGGCTAAGAAGATTACCGGATACATCAAGTTGCAGGTTCCCGCTGGGAAGGCAAATCCGTCGCCTCCGATCGGCCCCGCGCTCGGTCAGCACGGCGTCAACATCATGGAGTTCTGCAAGGCGTTCAACGCAAAGACCGCAGGCGACGAGCCCGGAACCGTTACCCCGGTCGTCATCACCGTCTACGCCGACCGCTCCTTCACCTTCATCACCAAGACCCCGCCGGCTCCGACCCTGATTCTCAAGGCGCTCGGCATTGCCAGCGGCTCCGCGGTCCCCAACAAGACCAAGGTCGGCAAGTTGACCAAGGAGCAGGTGCGCGAGATCGCCACCAAGAAGATGCCTGACCTCAACGCCGCGAGCCTTGAGGCTGCAATGAAGACCATCGAAGGCACCGCGCGCAGCATGGGCGTCGAGATAGCTTAAGAATAAAGAGAGGGTTAACAGAAATGGCTACGACTAAAAAGCTTAAAGAAGCTTCTGCAAAGATAGACAGGAGCAAGAGCTATCCCCTCACCGACGGCATCGAGCTGGTGAAAGGCGCCGCTTTCGCGAAATTCGACGAGACTGTCGACGTCGCCGTAAAGCTGGGCGTCGATCCCCGCCATGCGGACCAGATGGTGCGCGGCGCGGTGGTGCTCCCGAACGGTCTCGGCAAGGACGTCCGCGTCCTGGTCTTCGCCAAGGGCGAGAAGGAAAGGGAAGCCCGCGAGGCGGGTGCCGATCACGTCGGCGCTGACGACCTGGTGGCCAAGATCCAGGGCGGCTGGTTCGACTTCGATACCGCCATCGCCACCCCGGACATGATGGGTGTGGTCGGCAAGATCGGCAAGCTCCTCGGACCCCGCGGCCTGATGCCGAACCCGAAAGTCGGCACCGTGACCTTCGACCTGGCCCGCGCCATCAAGGAATCGAAGTCCGGCAAGGTCGAGTTCCGCGTCGAGAAGGCAGGCATCGTGCACGCTCCGGTAGGCAAGGTCTCCTTCGCTGCCGAGACGCTGCGCCAGAACGTGGTAGCCCTGGTGGAAGCCCTCCAGAAGGCGAAGCCGGCTGCTGCAAAAGGGACCTACATGAAGAAGGTGAGCATCTCCTCCACCATGGGCCCCGGCGTCAACATCGATCTCGCCGACATCGGCCAGATCTTGAAATAAAGGTTTCACGTTAGCTTCAAAAGCCAAAGTCAAAGACAGTCGGCGTGCCCCGAGCATTGAGGGACGGGCGCTTAATCACCTTTTTGGGTGGCCAACCGAGACTAAGGGGAATAAGGTTGCTGGATGATCTCCGCAACTTCCTGACTTTGGCGGGGTTCCGTACCCGTATACCAAAAGAAAGGAGGAAGGCGCTTGAATAAGGAAAACAAATCAGTACTTGTTGCCGAGATGCACGACAAGCTCCTGAGGGCTCAGGCGATCTTTGCCGCTGACTTCCGCGGCATGACCGTGGGCCAGGCAACTGAACTCAGGAACGAGCTGCGCAAGGCGAACGTCGAGTACAAGGTCGTCAAGAACACCCTGCTCGAGATCGCGTCCAAGGGCACCGACAAAGAAGGTCTGAACCCCTTCTACAAAGGTCCCACCGCGCTCGCGCTCAGCTACGACGATCCCGTCGCCGCAGCCAAGGTCCTGTCCAAGTTCAACAAAGACGCAACCATACCCTTCAAGCTGAAGGGTGGCGTGTTGACTGGCAAAGCCATCAGCGTGAACGACATCCAGGCCCTTGCCGATCTGCCGAGCCGCGAAGTACTTCTCGCGAAAATGCTGGGCAGCATGCAGGCACCGGCCAGCAACTTCGTGCGCGTTCTGGCTGCCGTTCCCGGCGGCTTCGTGCGCGCCCTGGACGCTGTCAGGGCCCAAAAAGCAGGCAACTAACGTTTTCTCACTGACACACTATCTACCATATTCCCTGGAGGAAAGAAGAAATGGCTATCACCAAAGAAGAAGTAATCAGCTTTATCGAAAACATGACCGTTCTGGAACTTGCTGGCCTCGTTAAAGAACTCGAAGAGAAGTTCGGCGTTTCCGCTGCTGCTCCGGTTGCCGTTGCTGCTGCCGGCGCTCCGGCTGCTGCTGCTGAGTCCGCTGAAGAGCAGACCGAGTTCGACGTTATCCTGAAGGCCGCTGGCGCCAACAAGATCGCCGTCATCAAAGTCGTGCGTGCACTGACCTCGCTGGGCCTGAAAGAAGCCAAGGACCTGGTCGACGGCGCACCGCAGCCGGTCAAAACCGCTGTCTCCAAGGCTGAAGCAGAAGAAGCCAAGAAGCAGCTGGTCGAAGCAGGCGCTGAAGTTGACGTTAAGTAAGTAAGCCAGCTCCGATCTTCATACAAGCCAAGGTCGCTTATGCGGCCTTGGCTGTTCTATTTTAGTTTGAGGCCGCTTCACCCCTGTGCCTCCCGCATCACCAAAGCAGGATTTCCCAAGGGGGTGAAGGTCTTCCAAGGCGTTCACCAAAGGAGAAGATATGGCTTATTCAATCGCGAATAACCCCCTGTTGCGCAAAAACTTCGCCAAGATCAATAAGATCATCGACATACCGAACCTCATCGACATTCAGAAAAATTCCTACAAGAGATTCCTCCAACTCGACACGCCTGTAGATGCACGCAAGAACTCCGGCCTGGAAGCCGTGTTCAGAAGCGTGTTTCCCATCAAGGACTTCAGCGATACGGCCTCGCTTGAGTATGTCTCGTACTCGCTGGGCGCTCCGAAGTACGACGTGGAAGAGTGCCACCAGCGCGGGATGACCTTCGCGGCCCCGATGAAGGTGAAGGTGAGGCTGGTTGTCTGGGATGTCACCAAGGACCCCGGTAGCCGTTCGATCCGCGACATCAAGGAGCAGGAGGTTTATTTCGGCGAAATCCCGCTGATGACCGATAACGGTACCTTTATCATAAACGGCACCGAGCGCGTCATCGTAAGCCAGCTGCACCGCTCCCCGGGCGTGTTCTACGACCACGACAAGGGGAAGACCCACTCCTCCGGCAAGGTGCTCTACTCGGCCCGCGTGATCCCGTACCGCGGCTCGTGGCTCGACTTTGAATTTGACCATAAAGACATCCTTTATGTTCGCATAGACCGCCGTCGCAAGATGCCGGCCACCGTGCTGCTCAAAGGCCTCGGCTACTCGAACGACGCCCTGATCAACTACTTCTACAAGTCCGAAGAGATCAAGGCCGGCGAGAACGGCGCGCTGACCAAGGTGGTCGATCCTGAACTCCTCTCCAACCAGAAGGCGATGGTCGACATCGTGAACCCGGCGACCGGCGAGGTGATCCTCAAGGCGAACCGCAAGTTCACCAAGGCCGCCATCCGGAAGATGACCGAGCACGGCATCAAGGAAATCCCGATCACCCAGGAAGAGGTCGTCGGCAAGATCGCCTCGCACGACATCTACGATCCGGCGACCGGCGAAATCCTGGCCGAGTGCAACGAGGAACTGACCCTCGCCAAGGTCGAAGAGATCATGCAGAAGGGTATCACCACCTTCAACGTCCTCTTCATCGACAACCTGCACGTGACCTCGAGCCTCAGGGACACCATCCTGATCGACAAGATCGGCTCCACCGACGAGGCGCTCATCGAGATCTACCGCCGTCTGCGTCCGGGCGATCCGCCGACCCTGAAGAGCGCCCTGGTGCTCTTCGACAACCTGTTCTTCAACGCCGAGCGCTACGACCTCTCCGCCGTGGGCCGTCTCAAGTTGAACTACAAGCTGGGCGTCGACGTACCGCTTGACTGCATGACGCTCACCCGCGAGGACATCCTCGAGGTGGTGCGCTACCTGATCGAGCTGAAAAACGGCAGGGGCAACATCGACGACATCGACCACCTGGGCAACCGCCGGGTGCGCGCCGTCGGCGAACTCCTGGAAAACCAGTACCGCATCGGCCTGGTGAGGATGGAGCGCGCCATCAAGGAGCGCATGAGCCTCCAGGAAGTCGAGAACCTGATGCCGCACGACCTGATCAACTCCAAGCCGGTCTCGGCCGTCGTCAAGGAGTTCTTCGGTTCCTCGCAGCTGTCGCAGTTCATGGACCAGACCAACCCGCTCTCCGAGGTCACGCACAAGCGTCGTCTCTCGGCTCTCGGACCGGGGGGCCTCACCCGCGAGCGCGCCGGCTTCGAAGTCCGCGACGTACACCCGACCCACTACGGCCGCGTCTGCCCGATCGAAACCCCTGAGGGGCCGAACATCGGTCTCATCGCTTCGCTCTCCACCTACGCCCGCATCAACGAGCACGGCTTCGTCGAGACGCCGTACCGCGTGGTGCAGGAAGGCCGGGTGACCGACGAGGTCCGCTTCTTCTCGGCTCTCGAGGAGGAAGGCCACGCCATCGCACAGGCGAACGCCGAGATCGATGCCAACGGACGCTTCGCAGCCGACTACATCTCGGCCAGGAAGTCCGGCGAGTTCGTCCTTGTGGGACGCGACGAGCTGGAACTCATGGACGTGGCACCGATGCAGCTCGTTTCCGTTGCGGCCTCGCTCATCCCGTTCCTCGAGAACGACGACGCGAACCGCGCACTCATGGGATCGAACATGCAGCGCCAGGCGGTACCGCTCCTGCGTGCCGACTCGCCGCTGGTCGGCACCGGCATGGAGCGCGTCGTGGCACGGGACTCCGGGGTTTCCTCGGTTGCCCGCCACAACGGGGTGGTCGAGTCGGTCGATGCCTCCCGCATCGTCGTCAAGATCGACGAGGACCAGTACGATGCCACCGGCACCGGCGTCGACATCTACAACCTGATCAAGTTCGCCAGGTCGAACCAGAATACCTGCATCAACCAGCGTCCGGTCGTGAAGGTCGGCGACCACGTGAAGGCCGGCGACATCATCGCCGACGGTCCCTCGACCGACATGGGCGAGTTGGCCCTGGGCCAGAACGTGCTGGTTGCCTTCATGCCGTGGGGCGGCTACAACTACGAGGACTCCATCCTCATCTCCGAGCGCCTGGTCAAGGACGACCGCTACACCTCGATCCACATCGAGGAGTTCGAAGCGGTGGCCCGCGACACCAAGCTCGGGAAAGAAGAGATCACCTCCGACATCCCGAACCTGGGTGAAGAAACCTTGAAGGACCTGGACGAGTCCGGCATCATCAGGATCGGCGCCGAAGTCCGCCCGGGCGACATCCTGGTCGGCAAGATCACTCCGAAGGGCGAGACCCAGCTCTCCCCGGAAGAGAAACTGCTGCGCGCCATCTTCGGCGAGAAGGCAGGCGACGTGAGGGACACCTCGCTGCGCGTGCCGCCGGGGGTGGAAGGTACCGTGATCGGCGCCAAGATCTTCTCGCGTAAAGGTGCCGACAAGGACGCCCGCACCGAGATCATCGAGAAGGCCGAAGAACAGCGCCTGAGAAAGGACGAGCAGGACGAGATCCGCATCATCCGCGACTCGGCCATCGGGAAGCTGAAGAGGCTCCTGGTGGGACGTACCGCGGCGGTGAAGATCGAAGGTAGCGACGGCAAGGTGCTGATCCCGAAAGGGGCCGCCATCACCGAGGAGATGCTGAAATCCTTCTCCATGGATCGCTGGGACGAGATCTCCATCGCGGACGACGACACCGTCGACGAAAAAGTGGCACAGACGCTCGCCACGCTGAACCAGCAGATCGACATCATCAAGTACGTCTTCGACGACAAGGTCCAGAAGCTGCGCCGCGGCGACGACCTGCCGCCGGGCGTCATCAAGATGGTCAAGGTCTACATCGCCATCAAGCGTAAGCTGCAGGTCGGCGACAAGATGGCCGGCCGTCACGGTAACAAAGGTGTCGTCTCCCGGATCCTTCCGGAAGAAGACATGCCGTACATGGAAGACGGTCGTCCGGTCGAGATCGTGCTGAACCCGCTGGGCGTTCCGTCCCGTATGAACGTGGGTCAGATCCTCGAAACCCACCTGGGCTGGGCGGCACGCGGCCTTGGCTGGAAGGTCGAGGAATTCCTCGAGAAGAACACCCCGCACGACGAGGTGAAGCGCTTCCTGAAGGGTGTCTACGACAACCCCGACATGGACAAGTTCCTCGACAAGCTGGAGGGCGAAGAGCTCATCAACGTGGCGAAGCGCCTGAAGCGCGGCATCCCGATGGCCTCTCCGGTCTTCGAAGGTGCCTCCGAGGAGTCGATCCAGGGCATGATGAAGCACGCAGGCTTCGAAACCACCGGCCAGGTCACCCTGTACGACGGCAAGAGCGGCGACAAGTTCATGCACAAGGTCACCGTCGGCATCATGTACGTCCTGAAGCTGCACCACCTGGTAGACGACAAGATCCACGCCAGGAGCATCGGACCCTACTCGCTCGTTACCCAGCAGCCTTTGGGCGGCAAGGCCCAGTTCGGCGGGCAGCGACTCGGCGAGATGGAGGTCTGGGCCATGGAGGCCTACGGCGCCGCGTACGCGCTGCAGGAGTTCCTCACCGTCAAGTCGGACGACGTGGCGGGCCGCACCAGGATGTACGAGGCCATCGTGAAAGGGAAGCACACCCTCGAGCCAGGTCTGCCGGAGTCGTTCAACGTCCTCATCAAGGAACTCCAGTCTCTGGGCCTCGATGTGGAGCTTTTGGAAGGCGGCGACGACGAGTAGAACCGAAGGCCCTTCGACACCGTTCGTTCCGCGTGCGCTCGTCGAATGCTCCAGGTGAAGCGTAAAGCGGTTCCCTGTTCCAACTGAAACCGGAACAGGGAACCGCCTCTCAACAGATTCTTGTTACTCCTACAGACACAGGAGGATATTATTTTGGAAGATATATTCAACTTTTTCGATAAGCCGAAGGATCCGCTCCACTTCTCCTCCATCAAGATCTCCATCTCCTCCCCGGAGAAGATCCGTGAGCGTTCGTTCGGCGAGGTAAAGAAGCCGGAAACCATCAACTACCGTACCTTCAAGCCGGAGCGCGATGGCCTCTTCTGCGCCAAGATCTTCGGACCTACCAAGGACTACGAGTGCAACTGCGGCAAGTACAAGCGCATGAAGCACCGCGGTATCGTCTGCGAGAAGTGCGGCGTCGAAGTCATCCCTTCCAAGGTGCGCCGCGAGCGTCTGGGTCACATCGACCTGGCCACCCCGGTCGCCCACATCTGGTTCCTGAAGTCGCTCCCGTCCAGGATAGGCAACCTGATGGACATCACGCTGAAGGACCTCGAGAAGGTGCTCTACTTCGAGGCCTACGTGGTGACCGATCCCAAGAATACCGGCTTCCCGTTCGGGCAGGTGTTCTCCGAGGACCAGTACCAGAAGGCCCTGGAGGAGCACAACGGCGGCTTCGAGGCCGGCATGGGCGCAGCCGCCATCCGCACCTGCCTCACCTCGATGGATCTGGACTCGCTCTCCGAGACCCTCAGGGTCGAGATGCAGGAGGCAACGAGCGAAGCCAAGCGCAAGAAGACCGCCAAGCGCCTCAAGGTCATCGAGGCCTTCAAAAACTCCGGCAACAAGCCTGAGTGGATGATCCTCGAGTGCATCCCGGTATTGCCGCCGGAACTACGTCCTCTGGTCCCCCTGGACGGCGGCCGTTTCGCGACGTCCGACCTGAACGACCTGTACCGCCGCGTCATCAACCGGAACAACCGCTTGAAGCGCCTCATGGAGCTGCAGGCTCCCGAGGTCATCATCCGCAACGAGAAGCGCATGCTTCAGGAAGCGGTCGATGCACTCTTCGACAACGGCCGCCGCGGCCGCGCCATCGCGGGCCCCAACAAGCGTCCGCTCAAGTCGCTCTCCGACATGCTGAAAGGCAAGTCGGGCCGCTTCCGTCAGAACCTCCTGGGTAAGCGCGTCGACTACTCCGGCCGTTCCGTTATCGTCGTCGGTCCGGAACTGAGGCTGCACCAGTGCGGTCTGCCGAAGAAGATGGCACTCGAGCTCTTCAAGCCTTTCATCTACAACAAGCTCGAGGAGCGTGGTTTCGTCACCACCATCAAGAGCGCGAAGAAGATGGTGGAGAAGGAGAAGCCGGAGGTCTGGGACGTTCTCGAAGAGGTGATCAAAGAACACCCGGTCATGCTGAACCGCGCCCCGACCCTGCACAGGCTCGGCATCCAGGCCTTCGAGCCGGTACTCATCGAAGGCAAGGCGATCCAGCTGCACCCGCTCGTCTGTACCGCGTTCAACGCCGACTTCGACGGAGACCAGATGGCAGTGCACCTGCCGCTCTCCGTCGAGAGCCAGGTCGAGACCCGCGTCCTCATGATGTCGACCAACAACATCCTGTCCCCGGCACACGGCAAGCCGATCATCGTGCCGTCGCAGGACATGGTCCTGGGTATCTACTACATGACCCGCGACAAGTACTTCGCGCTCGGTGAAGGGAAGATCTTCTCCTCCCCCGAAGAAGTCGCCATCGCCATGGATGCCGGCGAGATCCACCTGCAGGCGCGCATCAAGGTGCGCATGAAGAACCTGGAGAGCGACGAACGCCCTACCATCATCGAAACCACCACGGGGCGCGTGCTGTTGCGCGACATCCTGCCGGCGGAGGTGCCGTTCTCGGCCATCAACAAGGTGATGACCAAGAAGGAACTCTCGAACCTGGTGGACGTCTGCTACCGTCTGGCCGGCAACAAGGAGACCGTCATCCTGGCCGACAAGCTGAAGGCGATCGGTTTCCGCTACGCAGCCAAGGCCGGTATCTCCATCTCCATCAACGACATGGTCATCCCGGAGGGCAAACCGGCCATTATCGGCCGCGCCACCGAAGAGGTCCAGGAGATCCAGAACCAGTACACCGAGGGTCTCATCACCGACGGCGAGCGCTACAACAAGGTCATCGACATCTGGGCGAAATCCACCGAGGAAATCGCCAAAGAGATGCTCGACAACCTGTCGCGCGACACCATCCTCGACCCGGATGGTAAGGAGGTGAAGGTCCCCTCCTTCAACGCGATCCACATGATGGCCGACTCCGGTTCCCGTGGTTCCGCCCAGCAGATCCGCCAGCTGGCCGGTATGCGTGGTTTGATGGCCAAGCCGTCCGGCGAGATCATCGAGACCCCGATTACCGCGAACTTCCGCGAAGGCCTCACCGTGCTCCAGTACTTCATCTCGACGCACGGTGCACGTAAAGGTCTGGCCGATACCGCGCTCAAGACGGCAAACTCCGGTTACCTCACCCGCCGTCTGGTCGACGTTGCCCAGGACGCCATCATCACCGAGATGGACTGCGGCACCATCGACGGCCTCACCGTCTCCTCGCTCACCGAGGGGGGCGAGATCATCGAGCACATCGGCGACCGTATCCTGGGTCGCGTTGCCCTGGACGACATCCTTGACCCGGTCACCGGCGACGTCCTGGTTCCCGCCAACGAGGAGATCGACGAGACCCTGGTCGCCAGGATCGAAGCAGCAGGCCTCGAGAAGGTCAAGATCCGTTCGGTGCTCACCTGCGAGAGCCGTCGCGGCATCTGCGCCAAGTGCTACGGCCGCGACCTGGCACGCGGCCACCTGGTGAACCGCGGCGAGGCGGTCGGC
>Ga0208789_1001684_pt1 | contig 11580 bp, 7 predicted proteins | sample Methanotroph_Enr_FD_187368 | JGI IMG/M metagenome (GOLD analysis project Ga0208789, IMG submission 187368) | Enriched soil microbial communities from Old Woman Creek wetland in Ohio, USA - Methanotroph_Enrichment_5 (SPAdes) (version 2) | ecosystem: Environmental > Terrestrial > Soil > Wetlands...
ATGGCGATCATGGTCACCGCGGCAAAGGCCTCGTTGATCTCGAAGAGGTCGATGTCGCTTATCTTGAGCCCGGCCCTGGCGCAGACCGCCTTGATGGCCCCGACAGGCGCATCGGTGAACCGGTCGGGATGCAGGCTGCAGGTGGCATAGGCGACGATGCGCGCCTTGGGCGTCAGGTTGCAACGCTTGAGGGCCTCAGGTCCCGCCAGCAGGCTGAATGCCGCACCGTCGTTGATGCTGGAGGCATTGGCCGCCGTGATGGTGCCGTCCTTCATGAATACCGGATGCAGTTGGGTCAGCTTGGCGAAATCCACCTTGAAAGGCTCCTCGTCCTGGGAAATCACCTCGTCACCCTTGCGTCCTTTCTTCAGGACGGGGCAAATCTCGTCTTTGAATACCCCGCCCTGTACCGCTGCCTGGGCCAAGCCATACGAACGCAGGGTGAATTCGTCCTGCGCCTCCCGGGAAAGGCCGTGTCCCCTGACCGCGTCCTCGGCGATCTCGCCCATGTGGCGCCCCGAGTAAGGGTCCTGCAGGCCGTCGTAAATCATCAGGTCCACGATCTGGTCGTGCCCCATCCTGAAGCCGTAGCGCGCCTTTTTCAGAACATAGGGAGCCATGGACATGTTCTCCATCCCGCCGGCGACGACCAGGGCCGAATCTTCCAGCATGATGGAACCGGCGCCGAGCATGATCGACTTGAGTCCGCTGCCGCAGACCTTGTTGATGGTCATGGCGTGAGCGCTATCGGGAATTCCGGCTGCACGCATGGCCTGGCGGGCCGGCGCCTGCCCTACCGCAGCAGGCAACACCTGGCCTGCAATCACCTCGTCAACCTGGGTCGGGTCGACCCCGGTGCGCTCAAGCAGCGCCTTTATCACTGAGCCGCCCAAAAGGGGCGCCTCTACGTCGGACAACACGCCCCCAAAAGAGCCAAACGGCGTTCTCTGGGACTCAACGACAAACACGTCTTTCATAGCTTACCTCCGCCGGTGAATTTACCTGGGAATATACTGGCAGTTTACGTGCATGTCAAGCATTTCTAAAACATGTTTATACCAAAGGTGACAAAATACGATGCTCCAGTATGCCAAACCGCTGTCAGCAAGGCTCTTTACGGAATAAAACGGTTTGCATTTAATGGGTGCAGTCGTGTCGCACCCTCACGAACAGATGATTTACGTAAAGGAAACCATGAAAAAAGGGGCAATCCGCACGATTGCCCCCGACACCCTCCCCTGCCTTGCGGTTTGGTTACAGATATACGATGTCGTCCGCCAGCTCCGTGAGCTTTACTCCCCCCTGGCTGCTCACCGCGAAGGTATTCTCGATCCCGATCACACCCTGCCCCGGAATCACGAATTTCGGTTCGATGGCGATGGTCTGCCCGGCCTGGAGCGCCACCTTGAACCCCTGGGCCAGCACGGGAAGCTCGTCCAGTTCCAGCCCCACGCCGTGTCCGACGAACCGGGCATTTTCCCCTGGTGCACCCATGAAATACTGCGACAGCCCCGCTGCCTCCGCCATTGCCGCAGCCGCCGAGAAAAGCTCCTCGCAGATGGCGCCCGGCTTCATGTTATCCACCAGGTGCTTCTGGATGGCCAGCGCCGTGGCAAAGGCGTGCTCCAGTTCGTGCGTCAAGGTGCCGATGACGAAGATCCGGGTCATGTCGACGATATAGCCGTTGAAAACGCCAGTGTAGTCGATGATGACCGGGGTATTGCTGCCGATTGCCGCCAGGGACGCCCCGTGGGGAGAGGCGTTGGACAGGCCCCTGCCAGTGACGGCTCCGTCAAAAAACCCGGGATTGCCGGCTGAGGACGAAACAGCCAACCCTTGGAACAGCTCCTGGTTGAAGGCGCGCATCCGCACGTACCCCTCGCTCCCTGACTTTCTCAGCCGGTATTCGAACTCCGCGGAGAGGTCCACTTCCCGCATCCCCTCTTTGAGGAAGCCCGGTACCTCCCGGAACACGCCGCAGACCCGGGTGCCACTGTAGCGCATCCGGTCCAGCTCCCACTCCGACTTGACCGAGCGCAGATCGCGGTTGATGGCGGAGATGTCGACCAACTCCTTACCGGGCAGGAGCTTCGCGTAGTAGTTGTACTGCTGCACCGGGGCCACGTCGAAGGTAAAACCGATCTTTTTGTCCTCCGCGTCGAAGAGCAGGGGGAATTCCTTGCTGGAGGGAAAGGGGCGGGTATCCTCGATGACACTTTCGGTCAGGGCCCGGGTGTAGCTTTTGCGGACCAGCAGACGCGGCTTGCCGTGCGCCGGGATCCACAGGGTGGAATTCTGACGTGTCCCGGCAAAATAGTAGACATCGATTGGGTAGATGAAAAGCGCCCCGTCGATCCCTTTTTCCTGCAGCTCTTTTTGCAGCCGGGCAACCCTCTGTTCCGATTCCATTTTAATCAGCATCCGGTGCCCCCCAGCTGTCGTAATAGGCGATCTGATTCAGCTCCTTCCTGGGCCGCTGCTTGGGCTCCTGGTCCGGATAGCCAAGCGGCGTGACGCCGACCACCCTGATCCCGTCCGGTATGCCGAGGTTCTTTTTCACGGCAGCCTCATCGTACCAACCCATGCAGCAGGTGCCCAGCCCCAGGCCATGTGCCGCGAGGCAGATGTGCTCGAAGGCTATGGCGGTATCGGCGATGTAGTACTCGATGCCGTTCTCCACCCCCGATTCGGCCGGATCGGCGCAGACGACGATGACGAGCGGCGCCTGTGCCAGCGCCTTTTTCCCCGGATTGTCGTCGGGGAAGGCGCCCAGGAGTGCATCCTTCCTGGCAGGTGAGTTCAGTACCAGGAAGCGCCAGCACTGCATGTTCTTCCAGGAAGGCGCGAGGCGGGCGGCATCCAGCACCTGGCTCACCTTCTCCCACTCGACCGGGGTATCCCGGTATTTCCTGATGCTCCTTCTATCGTTTATTGCCTGAAAAACGTCCATGTTTGGTCTCCCTGCTTGTCGATGTCGAACTATCCTATCATCTCCCCCCTGCGGGAGAGGAAGGCCTAAGCTCCCTACATGTTGCGCCGGTATTCGCCGCCCACCTCGTAGAGGGCCCGGGTGATCTGCCCCAGCGAGGCGCACTTGACCGCCTCCATCAGCTCGGCGAAGATGTTGCCGCCGTCGATGGCCGTCCTCTGGAGGCGTTTCAGGGCGAGCGGCGCCTTATCCTTGTTGCGCTCCTGAAAGGCACGCAGGTTGCGGATCTGCTGCTCCTTTTCTTCCGCGGTGGCGCGGGCCAGTTCTCCCGGGACCTGGTAGCCCTCCTCGTCGGCGCGCGGGTTCAGGAAGGTATTGACCCCGATGATGGGGAGCTCGCCGGAATGCTTCTTGTGTTCGTAAAGCATGGACTCGTCCTGGATCTTGCTGCGCTGGTACTGCGTCTCCATGGCACCCAGCACGCCGCCGCGCTGGTCGATCCTCTCGAATTCGGCCATTACGGCCTCCTCCACCAGGTCGGTCAGCTCGTCGATGATGAACGAGCCCTGGAGCTGGTTCTCGTTGCGCGCCAGTCCCAGTTCCTTGGTGATGATCATCTGCACCGCCATGGCCCGGCGCACCGACTCCTCAGACGGCGTGGTAACCGCCTCGTCGTAGGCGTTGGTGTGCAGCGAGTTGCAGTTGTCGTAGATGGCCATGAGCGCCTGCAGCGTGGTGCGGATGTCGTTGAAGTCCATCTCCTGGGCATGGAGCGAGCGCCCGCTGGTCTGGATGTGGTACTTGAGCTTCTGGCTGCGGTCGTTGGCGCCGTACTTCTCCCGCATCACCACTGCCCAGATGCGCCGCGCCACCCGCCCGATCACGGTGTACTCCGGGTCGAGGCCGTTGGAGAAGAAGTAGGAAAGGTTCGGGGCGAAGTCGTCGATCTGCATGCCGCGCGACAGGTAGTACTCCACGTAGGTGAAACCGTTGGAGAGCGTGAAGGCCAGCTGGGAGATGGGGTTCGCCCCCGCCTCGGCGATATGGTAGCCGCTGATGGAAACCGAGTAGTAGTTCCGCACCTGCTGCTCGATGAAGTACTGCTGGATGTCCCCCATCATCTTCAGGGCGAATTCGGTGGAGAAGATGCAGGTGTTCTGCCCCTGATCCTCCTTGAGGATGTCAGCCTGCACCGTGCCGCGCACCGTCTGCAGGGTGCAAAGCTTGACCCGCTCGTACTCTTCCGGGGACGGCTCGCGCCCCTGGTCCTTCCTGAACTGCTCAAGCTGCTGCTCGATAGCGGCGTTGAAAAACATGGCCAGCATCATCGGCGCCGGACCGTTGATGGTGATGGATACGCTGGTGGACGGGGCGCACAGGTCGAAACCGGCGTAGAGTTTCTGCACGTCCTCGACGGTGCAGATGGAGACGCCGCTCTCCCCCACCTTGCCGTAGACGTCGGGCGGATAGTCCGGGTCCTCGCCGTAGAGGGTCACGCTGTCGAACGCCGTGGAAAGGCGCTTGGCGCCGTCGTCCTGGCAAAGGTAGTGGAAGCGCCTGTTGGTGCGCTCCGGGGTCCCCTCGCCGGCGAACTGTCGCTTGGGATCCTCCTCGACCCGCTTGAACGGGAACACCCCTGCCGTGTACGGGAAGTAACCCGGCACATTCTCCTTCATGGTCCACTTGACGATCTCGCCCCAGTCCTCGTAATCGGGGACGCAGACCCGCGCTATTTTGGAGCCCGAGAGCGAGGTCGTGTACAGTTCGGTGCGGATCTCCTTGTCGCGCACCTTGGTCACCAGCGCCTCCTGGCGGTAGGACGCCTTGAGAGCCGGCCACCCCTCGACGATGCGCCGCGGCGCCTCCTGCAGCCTGGCGTGGCACGAGCCGATCAGCCGGTCCAGCTCCGTCTTGGTCCCCTCGCCCTGTACCAGCGCCCGGGTCCCCTTGAGCTGAAACAAAGTGCGGGCGACCTTGGCCTGTTCCTCGACGTTTTTGCGGTAGTTGCGCACGCAGTGGACGATCTCGCCCAGGTAGTGGATCCGGTCCGGAGGGATGATGTACTTCTTCAGGCTCTCGCGCTCGCTGATGTCGAGCTTAGATTCGAGGGCGAGCCCCTTCTTCTCGTTGAAGCAGTCCAGCATCGCGCGGTAGAGAACGTTGGTGCCGGGGTCGTTGAACTGCGAGGCGATGGTCCCGTACACCGGCAGGCTCTCGTCCGCCACCTCGAGCAGGTTGCGGTTGCGGCGGTACTGCTTGCGCACGTTGCGCAGGGCGTCCTCCGCCCCCTTGCGCTCGAACTTGTTCAGCGCCACGAGGTCGGCGAAGTCGAGCATGTCGATCTTTTCCAGCTGGGTCGGCGCCCCGAACTCGCAGGTCATGACGTACAGCGAGACGTCGCAGATCTTGACCACCCCGGCGTCCCCCTGGCCGATACCGGAGGTCTCGACGATGATCAGGTCGAAACCGGCCGCCCGCACCACGTCGATGGCGTCCTCGATGGCGGCGGAGAGCTCCGAGCGCGAGTCCCGGGTGGCGAGGGAGCGCATGAAGATCCGGTCGCTGTTGATGGAGTTCATCCGGATCCGGTCCCCAAGGAGCGCCCCGCCGGTACGCTGCCGGGAGGGGTCGACCGCCAGGATCGCCACGCTCTTCTCCGGGAAATCCCTGACGAAACGGCGTACCAGCTCGTCGGTGATGGAGCTCTTGCCTGCCCCGCCGGTGCCGGTGATCCCCAGGGTCGGCACCTCGCGCCCCATGACCCGGATCCGCTCCCGGACCTGCCCGTACCCCTCGGTATGGCCGTGCACCGCCTGCTCGGCCAGGGTGATGAGGGTGTTGACGGCACGGATATCGCGCTCCTTGAGGCGTTCGATCTCCGCGTCCAGGTTGCGCTCCGGGCTGAAGTCGCAAAGCTGCATCATGTGGTTGATCATCCCCTGCAGCCCCATGCGGCGCCCGTCTTCGGGGGAGAAGATCTTGCTGACGCCGTACTCTTCGATCTCGCGGATCTCGTCGGGGACGATCACCCCGCCGCCGCCTCCGAAGACCCGGATGTGCTCCGCACCGCGCTCTTTCAGGAGGTCCCGGATGTACTTGAAGAACGGCACGTGGCCGCCCTGGTAGCAGCTGACCGCGATCCCCTGGGCGTCTTCCTGGATGGCTGCGGTGACGATGACATCCACCGAGCGGTTGTGGCCCAGATGGATCACCTCGGCGCCCGAGGCCTGGAGCATGCGCCTTATTATGTTAGTCGCCGCGTCATGACCGTCGAAGAGAGAGGTAGCCGTGACGAAACGGATCTTGTTTTTGGATTGATAGGGTGCTGCAGCGGCTGTGTGCATGTCGGTTGTCTCCTTGTCAGCTGGTGCTGCGGATGGTCCAAGTGCCACGGCCCTCTCGCTAGTCAGCCGAAAGCGTGAATTCCCAGGCGCACCAGAACTCCTCGGGGTGCGCGTCCGGCGGGCAGGCGAGGCAGCGCGTCCGGATTCTCGGGTCGATGGTGCGGGCAAACTCGGAATACTCGACGATCCCCACGCTCTTGCAGGGGTGGTCCGGCAGCCCTTTGCGTTTTCTGGCCGACTGGACCCGGCAGTCGATCATGCGGAATACCACCCGGTCCGCGCTCATCTCGATGCATTCCTGCAGGTTCAAGCGGGCATAGAAGCGATGTTTGAGGCACTCCGCCAGGGCGGCGATGCCTCCGCCGGGTTGCAACCCCAGCCGTTCCATGATGCGCTTGGCCTCGATGACGGTGAAGAGCCGCCAGGCATCGGTGTCGATGTCGACAGCCACCTCCATGCCGAATTTCTTCTCCAGGGCCTGGAACCAGACCCCGTCGTGGGCCAGCCAATTTTTGGCGTCGTCGACGATGATCCTTACCAGTTCCTCCTTGCTCAGGTTATGAAGGAGACGGATTCCCTCATCACCCTGGCTCTCGGCGGGGCGACAACGCCCGGGCAACGTTTGTGCACTCGTCATGACAGCACCTCCTTGTCGGTTTCGACGCTTCAGGCCAAAAGGTCTCGCAGGCTGTCACACCTGCGAGACCTCCTGCACGGGTTTCTAGTGGTCGGTCGCCTTGGCGATGCCGAGCCCGGTAATCTGGCGCACCTCGACCTCGTCGAACATATCCTCGGCGCGCTTGTTTCTGAACATCAGGGTGCCCATGATGGCGGCGATGAAGCCCAGGGGGACCGAGACTATGCCCGGGTTTTTGAGCGGGAAGATCGCTTCCTTGAGCCCGACCATCGAGGTCTGGCCGTCGTTCTTGGCGAACTCCACCTTGGCCTTCTCCAGCGCCTTCATGTCTTTTTCGGCGAGCATGCCCCCTGAGGCGATTTTCTGCTCCAGCGTGACAACGATCTTCTTGGCGTCGTTAGCGATTTTTTGCGGATAGGTCATGACCGGGGAGATCAGCACCAGCGCCAGGGTCGAGATGGTACCGACCAACAGCGCCGAGATGACCCCGGCCGTGTTGAAGCGGCGCCAGAACAGCGAGAGTATGATGGCCGGGAAGTTGCCCGAGGCGGCTACGGCAAAGGCGAGCGCAACCAGCGCGACTACGTTTTCCTTCTCCGCCATGAGCCCCATGATGATAGCGGCCACCCCGACGAAGAGCGAGGTGATGCGCGCAACCTTGACCTGGGTCTGCTGGTCAGCCTTGCCGTCCATGACGATGTTCACGTAGACGTCGTGGGCGATGGCCGCCGAGGCTGCCAGCACCAGGCCGGAGACCACGGCCAGGATGGTTGCGAAGGCGACGGCGCAGATGAAGGCGAGGAACATGTCCCCGCCCAGGGTGCCGGCCCCGCCGCCCAGCATCTGGGCCAAAAGCAAGGTCGCCATGTTGCCCCCCTTGTCGACCGAGCTGATCAGCTGCGGGGTGAGGTAGAGTGCGGCGCCGAAGCCGATCAGGTTGATCAGGAAGAAGAAGGTGCTGTTGATGAAGAGCGCAACGACAATCGACTTGCGCGCCGCCTTGGCGTTGGGGACCGTGAAGAAGCGCATCAGGATGTGGGGCAGTCCCGCCGCGCCGAGCGCCCAGGCGATGCCGAGCGAGATCTGGTCCAGCGGGCTCTTGAGGAACAGCCCGGGCTCCATGAAGCGCTGGCCGTAGTCGAAGCCCGGCTTGGGCAGGGCGTCCTTCAGGACGGCCATCCTGACGTGGTCCTGTATATGGCTGCTGGAAACGATGTCCGTGAAGAAGGCGATCGGGTTCATCCCGGACTTCAGCATGACCAGCAGGGCGAGCACCACGGTGCCGCTCATGAGGAGGCTCGCCTTGATGATCTGCACCCAGGTGGTCGCCTTCATGCCGCCGAACACCACGTAGGCGACCATCAATACGCCGACCCCGACCACGGAGACCCGGTAGGGGATATCGAGCAGCACCTGCATCAGCTTGCCGGCGCCGACCATCTGGGCGATCAGGTAGAAGAGGGAGACGGTGACGGTGGAGACGGCTGCCACCGCGCGCACGGGCTTCGCTGCGGCGCGGAAGGAGAGGATGTCGCCCAGGGTGTACTTGCCGGCGTTTCGGCACGGCTCGGCGACCACCAGCAGGATGGCGATGAATGAGAACATCGGGCCGACCGCATACATGAAGCCGTCGATGCCGTAGAGCGAGATCAGACCGCTCATGCCGAGGAAGGAGGCGGCGGACATGTAGTCCCCGGCGATGGCCCAGCCGTTTTGCATGCCGGTGATCCCCCCGCCGGCAGTGTAGAAGTCAGCGGCCGAGTTGGTGTTCTTGGCGGCCCAGATCACGACGCACAGGGTCACGCCGATGATGGCGAGGAACATGGTAATGGTGATGGCGCGGTTGGGTTTCACCTTGGTTGCCATGGGCGCCTGGGTGGCCGCCTTGGCCGCGACAGCGCCGGCTGCAGGTGCGGCCAGCGCGACCGGTGCCTGGGCTCCAGCCGTAGCCGTAGCCGCAGCCGCCTGGGGCGACGGGGCCGGACCTTTACCGGCTGGTTCCTGGGCAAAGCCGGTCCCGGCGAAGATAAGGGCACAAGTCACTGCAAGTAGAGTCCTGATAAACATGTCGCTCCCCCTATTGAATTTCAAGTATCAGCGCTTCGGTCCGCTTATCGAAGTCGTTGTTAGCCACTTTCGTGTAATAGATGGCGACGAAGAAGGCGACCACGAACTGGGACAGTATGAAGAGGTAGCCGAAATTGACCGGCCCTATGATCTTGATCTTGAACAGCTCGGGGAAGTATCCCGCCACAACGGGGAGCAGGAAATAGAATACGGTGGATACCAGCCACCATCCGAACAAAAAGGCCCTTTTCCTGCGCTTTAGCTCCAGATACTTGGGATTCTGCGCAATCTCACTCCAGTTGTAGGTTTTTGTAGACATCTGCCCCTCCTCTTTTTGGTTATGCCGCATGTTAGGAACTCTTCCCCGCTTCCTGCTCCCGCACTCACCTCATCGTTATGCACTTTGGGTCTCGTCTGCGCTAGCGCGTGCTCGTCACCGGTCCGTCACGGCCTCAGATAGCCGAACTTCATGGAAAGCATCTCGCCGCTTAAAAGCAGGGACGGGATGATCTCCTCCTCCAGCCGCTCGCCCAGGAGCCTGAAGGACGGGCCGAGCATCATCAGGGCGCCAACCACCTTGCCGGCATAATCCCTGACCGCCACCGCCACGGTGATGATGCCGTCCCCCATGCCGTTGCAGTCCACGGCCACCCCTTTTTGGCGGATCAGTTCCAGCTCGGCATGCAAGGTGGCCAGATCTGGATGGCACTCCCGGTCGCCATGCCACCTCTTGACGATTTTCTCCAACAGATCCCAGGAATCGATGGCCCGCATCACCTTGCCGGCCGCATTGTTGAAAAAGGGGAAACGCCTCCCGACCAGCGGTTCCGCCTGTACCTGGCAGTGACAGTCCACCACGTCGAGAAGCAGCACCTCGTTTCCGTTCAGGATGGTCAGGTACATGGCTTCGTGGTGGCGACGGGCGAGCGATTCCAGCACCGGCCGGGCGCCCGCTACGATGTTCCGGCAGATGGCGTCGTCAAACTGAGGGGAAACCGGTTCCGGCTCCGGTTGGGCCTCTTCGGCGGCTCTGACGCGCGCCATCTTTCTCCCCACGAGCGCCCCCAGTTTGCCGCTGCCTACCGCGAGTCGGCCTCCCATTTTTTGCTCCAGGCTGGCCAGCAGGCGCATGGTTTTGTACCTGCTGATCCCCGTTTTGCGCGCCAGGGCCGAAACGGACAGGGCCTTTTCTCCAGTGGTCAGCTTTGCCAAGAGTTCGACCACCTGCTCCACCGTCGTGACCGAAACGGCACTTTTTCCCTTCGCCATGAGTGATCCCCGATAAAAGACCCGCGCTAATTCCAGCTTGCGATCTTCATGGTCCCCTGCTGCGCCAGGTTTTCCTGCATCTTGAAGACCTTGAACAGCATGTGCGGCTCGTGCCCCACGTTCAGCTCGAAGCACTCACGTTCGGCGCGGTCGTAATACTCCTGCATGATCGGCTTGTAGTCGGGGTGCACGCACTTGTCGATGATCACCTGTGCCCGCTCCCGGGGGCACAGGCCGCGCAGGTCGGCCAGCCCCTGTTCGGTGACCAGCACGTCCAGGTCGTGCTCGGTATGGTCGACGTGGGGGGACATCGGCACCACGCAGGTAATCCCGGTCGGATCGGTCTTGGAAGGCCTGGTCGAGGGGGTGTGCATGATGGAAAGGTAGGCATTGCGCAGGAAGTCGCCGGAACCGCCGATGCCGTTGATCATCCTGGTGCCGCCCACCAGGGTGGAATTGGCGTGTCCATAGATGTCGAACTCCACCGGGGTGTTCATGGCGATCACGCCCAGACGCCGGATCGGCTCGGGATTGTTGCTGATCTGCATGGGACGGAGCACGACCTTGTTGACGTAGAAGTCCCAGTTGTCGTAGAGGCGCTTGAAGCCCCCCTCGGAAAGGGAGAGCGAGGTGGAAGAGGCGAAGTCCAGTTTGCCCGAGTCGAAGAAGTCGAGCATGGTGTCCTGGATCACCTCGGTCCAGACCTTGATGTTGCGGAAGGGAGCCTTGACCATGCCGCCGACCACAGCGTTGGCGATGTTGCCAACCCCCGACTGAAGCGGCAGCAGGTTTTTCGGCAGCCGCCCTGCCTCAACCTCGAATTGGAAGAAGTCGATGATATGGGCGGCGATCTGCTCGGACACCTCATCGGGTTCGGTAAGGGCGCGCCCCTTGTCGGGCATGCGCGATTCCACGATGGCGACGATCTTGTCCGGATCGCACGGCACGTAGAGGGAGCCGATCCTGTCGTCGACCCGGCTGATCAGGTACGGTTTCTTGTAGGGGGGGCGCTCGGTCATGACGATGTCGTGAATCCCCTCGAACGAAGGGATCGCGGTGTTGATCTCGATGATCAGCTTGTCGCAATGCTGGATCACCTCGGTAGCACAGCCGATCGAGCCGCCCAAGATGATGCTGCCGTCCTCGGTGATGCCGCTGGCCTCGATGAGCCCAAGGTCGAACCCGCCGCCCCTCTTCTTGGTGTAAAAACCGTAGGCGAGGTCCTGGGCGTAGACGGAGAGGTGCTTGTCGCCCATGCGTACCGCGCCGTTATTGACCTGTTTTTGGACCACCTTACCGGTCTGGTAGGGCCAGCGTTTGTCGGTCATCGACAG
>Ga0208789_1001686_pt1 | contig 11559 bp, 14 predicted proteins | sample Methanotroph_Enr_FD_187368 | JGI IMG/M metagenome (GOLD analysis project Ga0208789, IMG submission 187368) | Enriched soil microbial communities from Old Woman Creek wetland in Ohio, USA - Methanotroph_Enrichment_5 (SPAdes) (version 2) | ecosystem: Environmental > Terrestrial > Soil > Wetlands...
CCTGGCTTCGTCGTCATGTGCCAACTCGCCTCCAGCCTATGCCTCGTATGATGTTTTTGTTCATCAGCTCGCAGTTTTGCGTCCGGCTTCCTCCGGACCTCTCCTCACGGATCAGCCCTTGCCATTCGCTAGTAGTTATCGTCTAATAACAACAAGGTTTTCGACGGTGATTCTCCTACAGAGGACTTTCACCTCATTAGTTAATGCCCATGTCGGGCGTACACATGGCGCTCAACCGGAGCGCGGTTACAGTGCGGTTTTGTTTATTCAGCTTTCCAGGCCGCCCGGTTAGCTCTACGTTAGGCCTAATACTCGCTGTTTGCGAACCGAGGCTGTCTTGAATACATCTGACATCAACTCGAACGTTGGCCTTTCCGCCGACGAAAGATTGGAATACGAACACTTGAGTCAGTGGGCGCGTCATGACGACACGATGATCTATCAGGCTGCCTCCACTGTCCTGCCTTTGGCATTCGGTGCTATAGCAGTGGCCGTTCAATTTCCTAAGATGGTTATCCCACTTGCGCTGTTTTCAATCGTTCTTTACGTTTATTGGCTCCTTATAGCAACCCGCCTTTCCTGGTTCTCATTAGTCAGGCTTCAGCGCATGAGAGAGCTTGAACAAAAGGCTTCATTTGCACACCACCTTATGCTGACGATCCCGCCCAATAATCTAAAACAACTCACGGGTTCACGCATTTCAATTCGCACAGTTCGGTGGCTCGGCCTAGCTGTACTAGTCACGGCATGGTTTGTAACACTAGCTCAACTCATAGAGCCCTCGGCTAACCTTGCGCTCAAAGGGACGGCTGCCACAAAGCCGGCATCCGCTCCTTAGCTCCACGTTAGGTGCTTTCAAAATGGATTGGCAGCCAATCACAGAATCACAAATCTGGGATAAGATTCTTCAGGCAGAAGCCCGAATGAATCCAGAGCAATCTCGCCTCTGGTCAGCGATAAAAATTTTGCCCCAAAAATGGAAGCAGACACCGTATGGAACTGAAGGGAATGGCTTTTGGGTTGTTGCAATACTTGGCGAACTTGTGCTCTGGTTTAATGACATTGAAGATGGATTTAACTTCTCACGCTACAAAAAACATGGTGAAATCGAAGAGTACTGGTGTAACCAAGATGAATTGGAGTGGGCAGTGCAATCTTTATCGAATCTCATCCAGCAAGGCTACAACTTGCCTAAATGTAGTCCACCGATAGCAGGAGAATATGGTGCAGACAACTAACCAAACCTAAACATTTCGAGCAGTGCAACAATGCCCCGCCCGGTTTCTGATCTTTGCATTAAATGAATAGCCCTAAACGTTCCGGTTTTACTTTTGCTTGATTTTGTTGCATCGAGAATAGCTAATAAACTAAACTCGTCTGCGCAACTTAAAAGTTCTGCCAGAAAATCACAACAAGTTTTCCATCAGCTTACTTGCTCTTTCTACGGAAAATCGAACCATGCCAGCTAATCTACAAGTCAGCCCCGAATTAAAAGCCGAGTTAAACGCGCTTGCAAAACAAACCCATCGCGATGAAACTGAGCTTGCCAACGAGGCGCTCGAAAACTACATCGCCTGGGAAAAGCAGACGCTAAATAAAATCAGGGAGGGACTTGCTCAGGCCAACCGTGGCGAATTTGTCGCCGATGAAGAAATGGACGCATTTTTCGAACAGCACTCATTGCCGTCCGGGAAATGAAGCTTCGCTATACCCGGCGAGCCAAAACCGATTTGAGCGAGATTTTCGACTATATTACTCAAGACAATACCCACGCCGCCGCTCGAATTGTTACCAAAATCCGCAACAGCCTTACCAGCTTGACAGCAAATCCGTCCTTAGGCCGTCCGGGCCGGGTTGATGATACCCGAGAGCTGGTTATCCCGCATACCTCTTATATCGTCGCATATCGAATTCATGAAAATGAAATTCAGGTGCTTGCCATTATCCATGTGGCACAGCTTTGGTCGGATACCCTATAAGCTATTGCACTCAACCGGAACAGGTTATTATAGGGTTTTATTTTTCAGCTTTCCGGGCAAAGCCCGGTCATATTTCACGTCAGGATACACAATGCGAATCCGCCTCCCTCTAACCCCTATTCTCGCTGTAACTGCAATTGCCTATACGCTTCAAGCCCATGCCGGTGAACAGGACATACATCGCGTTCTTTCGGATGCGCTTGTTTGCAAGGGTAATCCGGCTGAGGCCGTGTATGGACTGGTTCAGCACGGGAGTGATTTTGACTCGGGATATGCCGTCCACGGTTTTGGCGACGGCACCTCCTATAAGGCGGTGGTGGTCTTGCGCGACCCATTGCATTTGGCTGACGCAAAAGCGTCGGCTGTTACATCCGAAACAGAAAACTCGCACTTCGATTTCAGAGCCTTCACTTACGCACTCTTCGAAGGTGACTATCGGCAGGCAGTTAAAACTCTCAAGCTACAAGCAACTAAACCATTTACCGATACCAGTCTTGGCCGGTTCGTCTCCCGGCAACCATCGCCCACAGCATGTCCACCTACCGTCACCCTCACGCCTGTTGATGAAAAACATTTCCTGCTTGGTTGCGGATGGTGCAATGGCGGATAAAAATCCGTATGGCGTACCAGTAGGCTATATCTCTGTTCGCTTAAGCATTACTCGTCCATAATGCTTAATCGCAATATAAGTTTTATCCGATACTATCGGCTTTTTAAATAGTCCTTAATCTCATGAGAGGAAAATATGCAGCAAAAAACGATTCTATCACTCTGTGCATCGCTGGCCATTTCTGCGGCATTGGTCAACAATGCCGATGCCGCAAATTGGAAAGATGTGCTTAATGCTGTCAATGCCAACGTCAATGGTCCGGCAAATAATTCAAACCAAGCATTAAATCAAGGCCAGCAGGTTGTTAATGCGGCACAAGCCGGCAGTCTGGCCGAGCTATTGATGCAGCGAACGGGCGTGACTCAGGCCCAGGCACAAGGCGGCGCAGGGGCTTTGTTTCAGATCGCTAAAAGCAAGATGCAGGCGGATGCATTCGGTCAACTGGAACAGGCGGTTCCGGGCATGCAGGGAATGCTGGGCGCCGTGCCTGCCCTATCGCAGCAGAGTGGCGGTTTGGCAGAACAATTGTCTTCAATAGCGGGAGCTTCGGGCGGAACGGCGGGGAATTTGGTTACGCTGGTTTCTGCGTTTCAGCAGCAGGGCATGTCGCCAGCGATGGTGCAGCAATTTATTCCGGTGGTGATTGATTATGTCAAAGCCCGTGGCAATGACGCTTTGGTCAATACTTTGACTACTGCATTAATCGGGCGTTAATCGATTTGATATTAACTTAAAGCTTAAAACCACGAAGAACAGAAGTTTTTACCTTATTCTTCGTGATCTTCGTGGTTCAATTAATCAAGCTGTGCCTTATACGCCTTAACCACATCATCAAGTATTAAGAATAACTTTCAGCTTTTTTCCCGGAGTAAGCGAGTTGCCTATTGCCGGTGAATTCCATTTACGCAGGTCAGCAATGGAAACCTTAAATTTACGGGAAATCTGCGCCAGCGAATCGCCTTGTTGGACGGTATAACTAATCAAACGCATCCCCGATGCAGATGGAGCTACAGATTTTGGCGCTACAGCGACAGCCTGTTGATTGGAGGCTTTAATAATCAGTTTTTGGCCTAAAACCAATGCCGATTTTGGCTTGATTTTGTTCCATTCCGCGATGTCGTTAACGCTGACCGAAAATCTCTGCGCAACGTTCCAGAACGTGTCGCCTTGTTTTACAACATAGGTCTGGGTGCTCCCCGGCTTGGTTTTAGCTGTTTTAGCGTCGAACTGGGTCTCGACTGATTTTTGCGATGCCGGCATCTTTAAAATCATACCGGAATGAATGGAATTACTCGCCAAGTGATTGGCCTGCCGGATTGATTGAGGTGTTGTGTTATTTTTGTCGGCAATAGAGAGCAAGCTTTCTCCTGACTTAACTTTGTGTTGGTTTGGAATATCCGGCATTTCATCACGCCGAATTTGGGCCATGGTCTCTCCGTGACGTTTCATATCGACCCGTTCATCATAAGGCAGTTGAGCCAGGTTTTGTTTGAACGATTGCGCTTTGGCAACGGGAATCAACAAGTGATGCGGTCCTTGCGGCGCGGTGCTTGAGTGGTTAAAGCCCGGATTTAATTTTAAAAACTCATTCAGCGGCGTATTAGCCAGCTCCGCGGCTTTGTTTAAATCCAGTTGCGATTTAACATCGACCAGCTCGCAATAAGGCTGATTGGGGATGTGCTGCAAATCAATATTATATTTATCGGCATTGGCGAATATTTTGGCGATAGCCAACAGCCGCGGCACATAGTCAGCGGTTTCCTTGGGCAGGTCTAATGACCAGTAATCGGTCGGCAAATTGAGGTCTTCATTTTTTTCGATGGCTTTTCTTATATTGCCTTTGCCGTAGTTGTAAGAAGCCAGCGCAAGATGCCAGTCGCCGTCAAAGGTCTCACCTAAATGTTTGAGAAAAGAGGTTGCCGCTTTGGTTGAGGCATAAACATCGCGACGGCCGTCATACCAGGCATTTTGTTGCAAGCCATACAAACGGCCGGTAGCCGGTATGAATTGCCACAGTCCTGACGCATCGCTTTTTGAATACGCTTCCGGCAAAAACGCGCTCTCAACGATAGGTAATAAAGCCAATTCGCCGGGAATATTTTTTGCCTCGACCTCGTCGAGGATAAGATGCAGATAAGGTTCCGCTCGCTGCTGAACTCTGGCAAGATAGGCAGGGTGCCGCAGGTACCAGTTTAACTCGCGATTGATACGCTCGTTTTCAATATCGGGAAGCGAATAAAGCGATAACAACCGCTCCCAAACGGTATTCTTGTACTTCGACGGTACATCGTATTTTTGTTTGCCGAACGGATGGGTCGCATGCCTGACATAGCTGTTATCGGTTTCGGAAGTAGCAGGCGGTCTATCGTTGAAAGTGTCTTTTGAGGTTGTAGAACAGCCTGTTGCGATTAAGAAGATCAATACTAATAAAAATTTGACTGACCTGTTAAAGTTAACGTGCATTATCTAAGCCTTTTTAAGAATAAAGTTTATTATTAGAATGTTAGCATTATAGCTTGTTTTTATTGAAAATCATCAAAGTCAGATAGTATAAAATACGCCCATGAAACGTAATTTCTTATTTGCTTGGTATCAAACTCCCAGAGGCAAGCTGCTGCAAGAGCTTGAATCCGACTATATACAGCGATCCATCACCGTCAGTTGCAAGCAAACCATTTTGCAGATTGGCGGATTAGGCTGGGAAAATGAATTTATCGACTGTTCTTTATACAAGAATTTTACGGTACTCGATGCCAAAAACCTGGGCTGGCCTAAGGCGAGAAAAATCCAGGCTAAAGCCTACAGCCTGCCCTTGCAAAGCAACAGCGTCGATATGATTATAATCCCGCATTTGCTGGAATTTGATGCCTTTCGCTTTCAGACCATGCGCGAAGTGGAGCGGGTTTTGAAGCCGGAGGGCGTTTTACTGGTGCTAAACTTTAATCCTTGGAGTCTATGGGTCAGGTACCAGTATTTGTGGGACAAGAAAATGGCCGATTCCTGGGGCGGGCACTTTATCTCCCGGTCAAGAATTTTGGACTGGTTGAAATTATTAAACTTTGAAGTGACCGTGTCCTCGGAATTTAATTTGGATACAGTAAAATCGACTCATGGAAAATTCATCACCCGAGGGCAATCATTCACCTCGACCGCTTATGCGATTAAGGCGATCAAACGCCGCTACAGTCTCATCCCATTAACGCCTGTACAAGCGTTAAATCCGCGTTTGATTTTGACAAACACACTTAATTCACCGACCACCCAACTCAACAGACATGACTGATTTCGTCATTATTTACACCGACGGCGCCTGCCGCGGCAACCCCGGCCCCGGCGGCTGGGGCGCCATACTCAGCTATAAAGGAAAAATTAAGGAACTTTACGGCGGCGATCCCGACACCACCAACAACCGGATGGAATTGATGGCGGCGATCCAGGCCCTGGAAGCCTTGACCAAGCCCTGCTCGGTGCAGCTCAATACCGATTCGAAATACGTCATGCAAGGCATTACCGAATGGATGATCAACTGGAAAAAACGCGGCTGGAAAACCGCAACCAAAACACCGGTTAAAAATGAAGACCTGTGGCGCAGGCTGGATAGCGCGATCCAGCGGCATAATATCGAATGGGCCTGGGTAAAAGGGCATTCAGGCCATAAAGATAATGACAGAGCCGACGAGCTGGCTAATCTGGGCATCGATTCATTGAGTAAAAAATCCAATATGAATGCTTTGACATAGGCATAAGCCGACGCACAAGGCCTTGTTTTAGCAATCCACCGTTAGTAAAAACAACGAAGGTGCAGATGAAAAAAATACTGGTAACGGGTGCAACCGGGCAACTCGGCTCGGAATTAACGATGACGTTGCGCGATAGATATGGTGCCGAAAATGTATTCGCTGCCGATAAAAAACCGGTCTTGAGTGAGCCGGGGCCTTATTGCTGCCTGGATGTGCGCGATATGCCGGCACTCAATCAAGTCGTGGAAAGCAACAACATCGACACCGTTTTTCATCTCGCCGCATTGCTTTCCGCAGTTGCGGAACAACAGCCGCAACAGGCTTGGGACGTCAATATGAACGGCCTGATTAATGTACTGGAGATTTCCAGGCTACACCAATGTGCATTATTCTTTCCCAGTTCCATAGCCGCTTTCGGCACAGAAACCCCGTCTATGGATACGCCACAGGACACCATCCAAAGACCGGCGACGATGTACGGCATCACCAAAGTTTCAGGCGAACTGTTGTGCGATTATTATCATCATCGCTTTGGCGTCGATGCCCGCGGCTTAAGATATCCGGGATTAATTTCCAGCAAAACCAAGCCGGGCGGAGGCACGACCGATTATGCGGTGGATATTTTTTATGCGGCGATTAAATCCCGGCATTATGACTGCTTCCTTCGAGCCGATACGCAACTGGATATGATGTACATGCCCGACGCTATCGATGCCGCGATTACCTTAATGACGGCGGACAGTACCCAGCTAAAACACCGAAACGCGTTCAATGTGACGGCCATGAGCTTTACCCCGCAACAGCTAGCCGCTGAAATACAAAAACATATTCCCGAATTCACCATCGCTTATTGTGTCGATCCCTTACGGCAGGCCATTGCCGATTCTTGGCCCAAACACATGAACGACAGCGCCGCCAAAGCCGAATGGGGCTGGCGGGCTCAATTCGATTTGCCGGCAATGGTTAAGGACATGCTGGAAAAAGTTGCGCTCAACTAATAAACGGAGGCGTTTATGTCACTGAAAAAATTAGAACCGCTGTTAACCGGCAAATTAACCGAATTGCAACAACAAGGCATATGCAAAGGTAACGAGAAAATCGTTACCGGCATGAAAGCCGCCGCCGATGGTTTCGGCCCCCGCTATTTTCTTGAAGGATACGGCGACAGGGCTTTCTTGCGCATGAATTCCAACGCCTATCTGGGACTGGCAACGCATCCTCAGGTTATCAAAGCAGAAGCCGAGGCCGCTGAAAAATACGGTACCGGTCCCGGAGCGGTCCGTTTTATCAGCGGTACTTACCGCCCGCATATCGAACTGGAACAAAAACTGGCTAAATTTCATCGCCGCGAATCGGCAATGCTGTTCAGCTCAGCTTATACAACAATGGTCGCCGTATTGCCCCAGTTTATTTCAGCCGATACCTTAGTCGTCAGCGATGCGCTGAATCATAACTGCATTATTAATGCGATAAAGTTATCCCAACCCGCCGGGAAAGAAATTTATGCGCATGCCGATATTAATGCCCTGGAAAAAATCCTTGAAGCTTACAAAGGCCGAGTCAAACGTGTTTGTGTAGTTACTGACGGGATTTTCAGCATGCGCGGCGATTACGCCGATCTCGATAAATTAAACGCCTGCTGTAAACAGCATGAAGATGCGTATGATCAAGGGATTATTACCATCGTCGATGATTCTCACGGCGTCGGCGCATTTGGGCAAACCGGCCGGGGTACCGAAGAATATACTCAGGGTAAGGCGGATATTTTAGTTGCTACGCTCGGCAAAGCTTTCGGCGTTAATGGCGGCTATGTTGTTTCCGATTCGGCAGTAATTGATTATTTACGCGAAACTTCGCCGTCTTATATTTATTCGAATCCGATTACGCCTGCTGAAGCGGCTGCGGCAAATGCCGCTTTAGACATTGCCGGCAGTGATGAAGGCTTGCGTTTGCTGGACAAACTGCGGGTATCCAGTTCCGGTCTCAGATCGGGGCTTGAACAACTCGGTTTTGAAACTCTACCGGGAGAACATCCTATCGTACCGATCCTGATCAGGGACACAGGAAAAACGTTGGCATTGGTTGCGCATTTATTGGCGAATAATATTCTGGCAACAGGACTGAATTACCCGGTTGTTCCCCAGGGCGAACAGGAAATCAGGTTGCAGGTATCAGCCGAGCATAGCGAAAAAGATTTGGATTATTTATTGGCAAAACTGGCTGAGTTTAAGTAATAACCGAACCATCTCGATACCTGTTGACTCACCCAAATACGCTAGGTAAATCATGACATTGAAAACTCATCCTGTTTGAGAATATCATTTTTTGGGTGCCGCAAGATAAAGTTGGAGGTATTTTTTACTATGTCAGCTATTTATCCCCTACTTGGTTTTACTCATCCTTTGAGTTCAATAACTCACTTTTTGGGCGCAATCTTCTTTACTTATCAAGCCATCCTGATGCTTCGGCGAGGCAATGGATCGAGCATTCGCCTCATCTCACTGGCTGTATTTTCCGGTTCCTGTATTTTTTTATTACTGGTCAGCGGTATTTATCACTTGTTGACAACGGCCGGAGCCGCGCATACGGTTTTTCAACGGCTCGACCATGCGGCTATTTTTCTAGTCATCGCCGGCACTTTTACCCCCATACACTGCATTCTTTTTAGCGGATTTTTAAGATGGGGATTTCTCGCTATCGTTTGGTTTTTGGCGATCAGCGGTCTCATCGTAAAAACAATCTTTTTTACCTCGATACCGGAATGGTTAGGTTTGTCTTTCTATCTGGGCCTTGGCTGGATGGGACTGTTAATGGGTTATCATCTTTGGCGAAGATATGGCTTTGCTTTTATCCGGCCGCTGGTGCTCGGCGGCATTTTTTATACGGTAGGGGCAATTATTGAATACCGGCAAAAATTGACCATACTTCCCGGCATAATCGGCCCTCATGAGATTCTGCATCTAGCCGTGCTTTTGGGCATAGGTTTTCAGTGGTGGTTTATTGTCAAGATACTGGATCAAGTCCCGGTTACTGAATAACGTGATTAACAAAAAATAACGCAGCATGAACTGGCCGAATGCCGGCCATTAAAAACCGCCTTTTCCGGCAATACATAACAAACCGCTGTTGATTCAGCCATTTCCGGCTCCATTTGTTCGATGGTGCCGCGATAACCCGATAAGCCGCCGCTGCTTTAGACTGTGCTGTATTCAATCGGTCATAAATTCTCTGTTGCTTAACAATGCTATACGGTACCAATCGTTGTTCGATTTGCCGCATATTCTTTACCAATAAATTCAGTCGTTGGATGGCGGTTCGTCATCAACGCAGCCAACAATCAAGTTAAAACAAATCCTCTGTGATATAAACTTCGTCTCCCGAAATAGCGACCCCAATGCCTTCTTGGTCATATTGCGGCGACAGGATATTTTTTCGATGCGGCGGGCTGTTCATCCAACCTTGCACAGTCGATTGCGCAATCTCTTCCTGAGTTTTCCAGTCGTATTCCTGTTTTACCATGACACCGTTTTCTGTCGTCGTCACGACCTCATCGTAAAGATGATCCATAAATATATTTTCGCCAGGACCGGTAACCCAAGTATTGGAGCTAAGTTGTTTTTTCTTGTTCCAGCCCAGATTATTAGCCCGCTCGGCCGGTCCTTCCCCCTGTAAATTAATATGGCTAAAAAAACGATACCTCGCCATGTCGCTGCTATGCTTGCGGGCGATGGCGATGAGAAGCTCATCGCTATCCAATGGGGGCAATCCGTAATCTTGCCGCACCCGGTTTATTTGTTGATGAATTTGATGTTCAAGTTCATCGGCAGTTACCTCCGGCTGCTCGCCGGTGTCGGCAGCCACCGGATAATGAGCAAGGCCGAAACAAAAAATGAGTATGAATAAAGTTTGTTTCATAATTTTGATATAGGGATAGCGGTGTAAGTAAGGAAAACGTCGCAGAACATTCGGTATTCGGAAAAAAGCTGAAAAGTATCAGGTCTTTGCGCTAGTTCCAAAGTTCCAGCTTGGGAAACAGCGCAAAATCTTCCTCTTATTTTTATTTGTTTTTTGAATATAGAGTTAACTGCTGACTCGGATTGCGGGCATCATGCAACACCGCCAAAATATGTACGAGATCACCCCGTACTGCATAAAACAAACCGTAAGGGAATCGTGGGAGAAAGGCTCTACGGACACCGGGAATTACCTCGACATAAAGCAGAGGCGCTTGCTCTAACCGTTTTATCTATAACTCCATTGCCGCAATGAATTCTTCACCGAGACCGGGGTTCTGCAATTCGTACCACTCTCGAGCTTCACCAATTTCACGCAATGCTCGCGAAGAAAATTTTAGGCGGAACGCCATGAGCCATCTTGAAGGCGTGATTTAACTTGATCCCAGGAATAACCTGCTTCCGGATTTGCTTCGAACTCTTTCATGCGCACTTCGAGTTCGGCCTTTAGCGCAGGCGAAATTTCCACGGCTTCGGAAACCGCGGCAACGCTGTCCCAAATTAGCTCAACGAGACGAATACGCTCCTGTACTGGAAGCTCAAGAATAGCGGCAATATTGATATTGTTCATATTGGGTACGAAAAGCTGAAAATGTTACCGCATTATAATCTCGCCCCGGTTGAGCGCAATGCTAGATTGCGCTGGTTCCCAAGCTCCAGAGGCTGTGAAAGTATTATCCAAATTACGCTAAAAATATTTTTCACCACGAAGACACGAAGGTCACGAAGAAAAACAATCGTTTTAATTCAATGCATTGAAAACTCGTATTCTTCGTGCCTTCGTGGTGAATTCTTTAATTTTTCTAAAAACGAATACTTTCACAGCCTCTCCAGCTTGGAAACCGAGTCTTTGAAGCCAAGTGGGGGCGCATCGCGCACCATTTACGATTGCAAAATGCCGGATAATTCTAAAGCATTTCAGCGGACAATCCATTTCGGATATCAAGACTTCCAGTACGGTTAGAACATCGATAAGGGGCGCGATGCGCCCCTAGTCTGTCATGAAGAAAGGCAAAGCCTTTCATGCGTGGGCACGAGAAAAGCGTTTTGTGCGGTTCTTAATCTTCACAACAATCAGAAAAACGTCTTGACAACAATCGACAGCACCCCGGCAACCAATATGCCGAGCATCCACTTAATAAGGGCAAACTGACCGTCATGCTCTACTTGCTTTATCTTCACATCCTGAACGTCAAGCTTAGTCGCAAGGTGAGCTT
>Ga0208789_1001691_pt1 | contig 11521 bp, 10 predicted proteins | sample Methanotroph_Enr_FD_187368 | JGI IMG/M metagenome (GOLD analysis project Ga0208789, IMG submission 187368) | Enriched soil microbial communities from Old Woman Creek wetland in Ohio, USA - Methanotroph_Enrichment_5 (SPAdes) (version 2) | ecosystem: Environmental > Terrestrial > Soil > Wetlands...
ATATGCTAATAATTTGAGAAATGGGGCGAGGCGAAGGGTCACGATATATCGTGACCATATGCTTTTCCGTAAATTTATACTTCATTTTTGCACAGACAAATCCCGCATGGCGGGAGACATCTTTGCAGATAAAATTAAATCATCCCGCATGTACAGGATTCAATACTACCATTTAAAACTAGTTATATACGTATGAAACAACTAATCGAATGTGTCCCCAACTTTTCTGAAGGACGTGATCTTTCGATCATAAAACAGATTACCGATGTTATCGAAAGCGTAAAAGGGATCAGGCTTCTTAATGTTGATCCCGGGCATGCCACTAACCGGACGGTGGTTACTTTTGTAGGCGAGCCAGGGCAGGTGGTTATAGCCGCTTTCAGGGCTATCCAGCGCGCTTCCGAACTGATTGATATGCGATTTCACAAAGGTGAACATCCCCGTTTTGGAGCCACTGATGTCTGCCCCCTGGTTCCGGTTTCGGATATCACTATGGAGGAGACAGTTGAATATGCCCGGCTTCTTGCTAAACGGGTCGGTAATGAGTTGAATATCCCGGTCTATTGTTACGAATATGCCGCCTTTGAGGAGAAGCGTCGGAGCCTGGCCAATTGTCGTTCCGGCGAATACGAAGGACTGGCCGAAAAGATGCGAACCGAAGGATGGATACCCGATTTTGGTCCGACGGTGTTTAATGAAAGATCCGGCGCAACGGCCATCGGGGCCAGGAATTTCCTGATTGCCTACAATATTAATCTGAATACCACCTCGGTACGACTGGCCAATTCAATTGCTTTTGATGTTCGCGAAGCGGGTCGTATCAAAAGGGAGGGAGACCCGGTAACAGGAAAAATTATTCTGGATGAACATGGAGTGCCCATAAGGATTCCGGGAACATTGAAAAAAGTAAGGGCCATCGGGTGGTTTATTAAAGAATATGGGATTGCACAAATTTCTATGAATCTGACAGATATAACGGCTACACCGGTTCACCAGGCTTTTGATGAAGTGTGTGAAAGGGCGCGGGACCGCGGAATCAGGGTTACCGGTTCGGAGTTAATCGGGGTAATTCCATTGCAGGCGATGCTGGATGCCGGGAAATATTTTCTCCAAAAACAGCACCGATCGGTGGGAATTTCGGACCGCGAAATCATCAAAATCGCTATTAAATCTTTGGGCCTGGATGAATTGGCTCCCTTTAATCCCAATAAAAGGATTATTGAGTATATTTTGATGGATAATGGCAATAAATTGATTGATATGGCGTTGTCGGATTTTGTCCGCGAAACTGCCTCCGATTCACCGGCTCCGGGAGGCGGTTCTGTCGCCGCTTATGTGGGTGCAATGGGTGCGGCTCTTGGGTCGATGGTGGCAAATCTTTCATCTCACAAACGTGGCTGGGATGATCGCTGGAAGGAATTTTCGGATTGGGCCGAAAAGGGTAAGCTCATTTATGAAGAGCTGTTGAAGCTCGTAGACAAAGATACCGAAGCTTTTAACCAGATGATGGAGGCCTTTAAATTGCCCAAGGAGAATCCGGCAGAGATTGATGCACGTAAAAAAGCTATTCAGTCGGCTACCATGAATGCCATTAACATCCCTTTCAGGGTAATGCAATTATCTTTTGATTCAATGGAAGTGATTGAGGCTATGGCTGAAATAGGCAATCCCAATTCGGTGACCGATGCCGGGGTCGGCGCTTTGTGTGCAGCAGCAGCAGTGTCGGGTGCATACCTCAATGTTCTTGTAAATGCATCAGGATTCAACGATAAGGAAGCGATCAGGGATCTGTTATCCGAGGCTGAAGCGCTTAATCGTCAGGCGAGAGAGAGATGTGAAAAGATTCAGTCCTTCGTCTATACAGAAATGGGAATTGGTTAATGGGCTAATGCGCGAATATGCTAATAATCTGCAACATAATGGTCGGATTTAAAATCGACACTTCTGATTCCTGACGGGAGTTTGCTCTTTAAGCAAAGATCGTTTGAAATCAATGCGTTAATTACAATTGCCGGGAATAACCGGGCAGATCTTGTTGCGGCATTTTATAACAAAGAAGTAGCTGACAAATCGTTAAGATTAGCTAAAAAAGAGCGGAACATCGATCTCGGTTTAAAATTGGGTGTTGACAACTCCTATCTTTCAATCAATAATGGTCCTTCAGCGACAGCTTATACTGCCGGAATAGCTATACCACTCAAATTCTCGAACTTTTACAAGGGGCAAGTGAAACTGGCTCAGTTTCAGATATCTCAATCGGAGGAGCTTTATAAAAAGGCAGAATTGCAAATTCAGGTTGAAATTACCCAGGCGATGCAACGGTATCAGGCTTTATGTAAACAGGTTGATCACTACGATCATGGAATGCTCGAAAGTGCCCGGAACGTCCGCAAAGGAAAGATATACAGTTACAACCGGGGTGAAACTTCACTGCTCGAGGTCCTTAATGCGCAACGTACTTATAACGATGTTCAGCAAAATTATTACGAAACGCTGTTTAATCGCGCAGTAGCGCTGGTTGAGCTTGAAAAGGCTGCAGGGATTTGGAATATTACATTTTAAACAAAAGCCGGGTAAATTCGAAAGAAGATACCCGGCTAATAATTAATCGTTTACGGTAATTTAAACTCCAAACGCAGCCTGAATTTTATCGACATAATCGAGTTTTTCCCAGGTAAAAAGTTCAACCACTTTTATCACATCACCGAAGTAGGGAGAGGAGTATTTCTTGGTAACCGTCTTCGGAGTACGTCCCATGTGGCCATATGCTGCCGTCTCTTCGTAAATCGGGTTGCGTAGTTTCAACCGCTCTTCAATAGCATAAGGACGGAGATCAAATAATGAAGAGATTTTTTCTGCAATCTCGACATCATTTAATGCAACTTTAGCTGTATTATAAGTGTTTACGTAGATATTCACAGGTTGTGCAACCCCAATGGCATAGGCCAGCTGGACTAATATCTCGTCTGCAATACCTGCAGCGACCATGTTTTTAGCAATGTGTCTGGCAGCATAAGCGGCTGAGCGGTCAACTTTCGAGGGATCTTTCCCCGAGAAAGCACCACCGCCATGAGCTCCTTTTCCACCATATGTATCCACAATGATCTTACGTCCTGTGAGTCCTGTATCACCGTGTGGACCGCCAATCACAAATTTCCCGGTGGGGTTGACATAGAGAATGTATCCTGGTTTAAACAATTGCTGAATATGTAATGGTAATTTAGCAATAATGGAAGGGATCAGGTAATTCTGAACATCTTCCTTGATTTTATCACACATGTCCTGATCGGCTTTTGCCTGGGCTTCGGGTGAATTGTCCGGGGGCAGAATAAACTCGTCATGCTGAGTCGAAACGACAATCGTATGAACTTTAACAGGCTTGTTATTTACATCATACTCGATGGTAACCTGCGATTTTGAATCAGGTCGCAGGTAAGTCATTACTTTTAGTTCGCGGCGGATTGCAGCTAATTCAAGCAGTAGTAAATGAGACAAGTCGAGCGACAATGGCATGTAATTCGCGGTTTCGGACGAGGCGTAACCAAACATCATCCCCTGGTCGCCTGCTCCCTGGTTTTCGCGGTCGATCTTTTCAACGCCACGATTAATGTCGGGTGACTGTTCGTGCAAAGCGGTTAAGACACCACATGAATCACCGTCAAACTGGTATTCTGCTTTGGTATAGCCAATGCGGTTGATCACCCTGCGAGCCACTTCGCGCACGTCGACATAGGTTTCTGATTTGATTTCTCCGGCCATAATAACCTGGCCTGTAGTGACTAATGTCTCGCACGCCACTTTTGAGTTGGGGTCGTATGCCAAAAATTCGTCAAGTACCGCATCCGAAATCTGATCGGCGACTTTATCGGGGTGCCCTTCTGACACCGATTCTGAGGTAAAAAGATATCCCATAATATAAATAATTTGATGACCCGATGTTTCAGGTCAATGAATAATTAATGAATTACAGGGATATTTGATTGATAGGAAAGAATCCGAAAATTTTGTTTTAGCATTTTTTTCCGTGGTTGCAATCAATCAAATTTATCCACAAATAACGCGGCAAATGTACTTCTTTTGATTGAAATACCTACACGAGTGCAAAAATTTATAAAAATGCAATTTAAGAAACGGCGAAGGGGCGAAAGGGCGAAGGGGCGAAGGGGCGAAAGGGCGAAACGGCGAAGGGGCGACGGGGCGAAAGGGTATCTTTTGTATCAGGCAATTGCCAGATACCAGTTGCCAGCCTCCAGCCATATTAAATTCACGGAGTACTGTTTTGATTTAAAAATCTATCTCGTGATTTCCATGAATACATTTTCAAGTGTTGACTCCTGTTTATTTAAGGTCAGAATCGTCAGATTATTTTTTACTGCGAATCTGAAAATCAGCGGACGTATGTCGGTCTCCCCGCAACGAATAAGCCAGGTTTTGGCTGATAATGACTTAATTTCAGTAATGCCCTCAATAGCGAGTAATTTATCCTGATTGATAGATTCTGCAAATTCGACGAGAATCGTTTGTCCCTGGTTGGTGGTTAATGTCTTAATATTCGAAGGGGTGTCAGTTGCAACGATTTTACCGCGGTTAATGATCATTATCCGGTCACATAACGCTTCAACTTCCTGCATAATATGGGTCGAGAGCATCACGGTTTTATTGGTGCTGATGTTTCGGATCAATTGCCGTATTTCAACGATCTGCGAAGGATCAAGTCCGGAGGTGGGTTCGTCAAGAATCAGCACGGAAGGATCATGAATCAGCGCCTGTGCGATTCCGACACGCTGCCTGTATCCTTTGGAAAGCGCCCCGATCTTTTTATGTTTTTCACTTTCGAGCCCCGTCAGGCCGATCATCTCCTTCACATGCGACTTCACCGGTTTAAGGTGGTAAATTCCGGCTACATACTCGAGATATTCAATTACATACAGATCAGGATAAAGCGGGTTATTCTCGGGCAGATACCCGATCTGACGCCTGATTTCTAGGCTGTTTCCCCCTACTAGAGTTCCGTTTATCCAAACAGTGCCTTCTTCAGGATGGAGAAAACCGGTGATTATTTTCATCATAGTTGACTTCCCGGCACCGTTAGGCCCCAGGATACCAACTATTTCTCCCGAATTTACTGTAAACGAAATCCCGTCGAGTGCTCTTTGGGCTCCGTATGTTTTAGTGACCGATTCAACCCGTACTGACATTGCACTATTTTTTCAGCAAATTTAGTTTTTATCGCCTATATTCCCTGATTTTTAAAATGCTGTTTTTAAATTCTGTTCCATCGATTGAAGAGAAAAGGTAAGAGGACCTTATCAGCTAATAAAATAAAATTCAATATCAGGACAGCACAAACAACCGGGATGACGTTTTCCGAAATAAAAGAAAAAAATCGCAGGATAAGCGTTCTGTCAATAAAATAATATAAACCTGCTGCAGCAGAAAGAAGCGTTAATAGAATGGCTGTCAGGTAAAAATATTCATAGAGGTCATTTTTCCATTGGTTATGGCGCATAACGGAGAAAGAAACCTTTTGGGCAAAGTCAACCGGAAGACGGTATTCGGGTTCACTTCCAAGAGAACGATCTATTATATTTTCAATTTCTTCATTTCTCATTGCTAATCTCCTTCACTGAATTTAAACTATTTTCATCAACTACAGACTTAAGTTTTTCCTTTAAAAGCGTTTTTGCCCTGAAAAGATAATTTTTCACTGTTCCTTCCGGCATCCCTGTAATCTGTTCAATCTCCAGGTACGAAAATTCCTCAAGGTAATACAGGGTTAACACTGTCCGGTATTGAACCGGTAATCGCTCAATCTGTTCCCTTACATACCGGTGCAAATCAGTTTGCTCATAATCAGCAGCCTTTGATTCTGCCAGGTTTCGAAATGCTGAAGAGTCGTCTGGTTCAACCTCGTCAAACTTTTTAAACTTCCGCAGGTAATTGATACTTGTATTATACGCTATGGTGGCAATCCAGGTCGATAATTTACATTCGCTCCTGTATTTCCCGAGGTTTTGATATACTTTCAGGAAAACTTCCTGGCATACATCCTCCAACTCATCCTGGCGCTGAATTAACCGGCCTGTAATATGAACTACAAGTTTCTGGTAGCGGTTTACCAAAAACGTAAATGCGTTCATATTTCCTTTTAAAACCTGGCTTATTAATTCAGTTTCATTCATACAGGAAGTTTGACAACTAATAAAGATAAAATGTTGCAACAAGGGCTAACATTTTTCCAACAAAAAAAAACAGACCGCTGCAACATTTTGCGAAACCTTGCTGTCACATCTTACAAACAATTAAAATTAAAAAATTATGAATGAAGTATTAATGGCCGCTGTCGTCTTTTTTGCAATCTTCCAGATTCTGAAAAATTTTACCGATTTTTTATTGAAACGAAGAATCATTAGTGCCGGACATTTTGAAAATGCCGGAATTTTAGATCAGAAAGTTGCTTCAGCTGATGTTGAAAGCCGTGAGGCAAATAAATACCCGTCGTTGAAGTGGGGTTTGGTTGCTTTTTTCGCGGGAATTGGATTTATCTTTATTTACCTGTTGAGTCCAGGTAGCCAGAATGAGGATGTGTATCGCAATTTCATGGATGGTATGCTACCCTTTGGTATCGAGTTGGTTTCCATTTCGTTGGGCTTTATCATCTATTTCCTGATTGTAAGCTTTTCCAAAAAGAAATAGCCTGCTTTTCAGAACAGGAAAGAGTAAGCCAAAATGAAAGTATAAACCTGCCTTACCTGGAATTACGCCTGTCTTGTTCCTCCGGGTCCTGCGATTAATTAACTCAAAGAATTGAAGGTCATTCTTTATGAGTGACCTTCCGTTTTTTACTTTAATGCCTGAACCTTTTAACCGGCAAAAATTAAGCAGGTCTTTGATGGTTAAAACCCGGAAATTAAGTCTGAAAATAAATTACAGCGGTGATTTATTCGGCATATTGTGTACTTTGATACCTAAAACACTGAATATATGACTTCTTAATTTATTTTTATGTATTGTGGTTGCTGGTTCTTTATCTCAAAAATCTTTAGTGGCTGTGCACAATTCTGAATATTCAAAATAAAACCTAATTTTGCGGGAGCTATCGGCTATAACAGACAATAGGAATGAAGAACCAGAATTTCAATTATATCGATTCCCTTTTACGGTTTAAGAGACAAGATACAGAAATAGTTAAAATCGGGACCGTAACGCTGGGAGGTTTGTATCCCATCCGGCTTCAATCAATGACCGACACCGACACAAAAGACACTGAAGCTACTGTTAATCAGATTATTCATATATTAGATGCAGGAGCTGATTTTGTCCGGGTTACAGTTCAGGGGACCAGGGAAGCCGAAAATCTGAAAAATATCAGGGCGGAACTCGATCGCAGAGGTTACCCGAATCCACTCGTAGCGGATGTTCATTTTAATCCCGCTGCCGCTGAAATTGCCATCAAATACGTACGAAAAGTAAGGATCAATCCCGGGAATTTCTACGATAAACGCGCTACATTTGAGAAGGTAAATTATACCAACGAAGAATATCGCGAAGAGCTGAACAGGCTTGAAGAACGATTTGTCCCATTTATCAAGGAATGCAAGGAGCGTGGAACAGCGCTTCGTATAGGCGCCAACCAGGGTTCACTTTCCGACAGGATTATGAGCCGTTATGGTGATACCCCTGCAGGAATAGTCGAGTCGGTGATGGAATTTCTAAGAATCTGCAAAAAAGAGGATTACCACAATATTGTTATCTCCATAAAATCGAGCAACACCCGCACGATGGTTTATACAGTCAGGCTGATGAATTACCGGATGCATTTGGAGGACATGAACTATCCTTTTCATATTGGGGTGACAGAAGCTGGAGAAGGAGAGGACGGAAGAATAAAATCGGCTGTCGGGTCAGGGGCACTTTTGGCCGACGGCATTGGAGATACAATCCGTATCTCACTTACCGAAGATCCCGCAGCTGAAATTCCATTTGCCCGCAAACTGGTCGATGTATTTACGGGTAGGGAGAATCATGGCCCAATAAAAGCCCCTCTTGTTGCACAGACCAATCCCTTTGAATATGAACGGCGTTCGAGCCGGCCTGTCAATGATATCGGGGCGAAGAAACCAGTTGTCGTGATCGGAAGCCTTAATAAATATACCCGTGAAGAGATCCGTTCGCTGAATTCCGGAACTGAACCGGAATACTTCTACGACGGGAAACGGATTCTTGATCGCCATAGCAAATCATACCCGATTTTGTCGCTTGAGGATTACCTTTTTAACGACAATTACATGGGACAGATGCGCTTTGTAAGGGTTAATAAAAGGATCTACGACGTTTTTAAAGAGGAGAATCCCGAAATTATCGAGAAGCTCAAAAGAGAGCGGAAGGTTATCCTGATCATGGAGAGCGATAATCTTAATTGTTTTGCCGAGATGCGTGCTTTCTTTATGGAGCTCGATGCTCATATTTGTAAAAACCCGGTGATTTTGCACCGGTCCTACCAGGAGAATAATTACGAAAATCTGCTGATTAAGGCTTCAACTGACCTTGGTGGGCTGTTAATTGATGGATATGGTGACGGAATTCTGTTAACCAACGAGGGAAACATCGGTTATAACGAATTGAAAAATCTTGCTTTTGGCATTCTTCAGGCCAGCCGGATGCGCGTAACTAAAACCGAGTTTATCTCTTGTCCCGGTTGTGGCCGGACCCTTTTCGATCTTCGTGATACATTGGCTGAGATAAAACAAAATTTCAACCATCTGAAGAACCTTAAAATCGGTATCATGGGTTGTGTTGTGAATGGTCCTGGTGAAATGGGCGATGTCGATTACGGATTTGTCGGTGCCGGGAAGGGGAAAATAAATCTGTATAAAGGACAGAAGTTGATTAAACGCCATGTGGCTACCGAGAATGCAGTTGAAGAGCTGAAGAAACTGATGATGGAGTATGGCGAATGGAAAACACCGGTTTAAAAGAAATCACTCTCGCTAACAGGAGTCTCATCATCTTTCATCACCTTCGAGCAGTCGAGATCCATATTAAACCCTTCCGGCGCTTCGAAACGGGTTTCCTGCGAATAACCCAGGGTTCGATCACGATAGAGTTTATTCATGAAATAACCATAAACTGGTAATGCCATATTTGCCCCCTGTCCCATTGAAAGTCCTTCGAAGTGGATGGCACGCAAATCTCCGCCTGTCCAAACGCCTGTGACCAGTTCGGGAGTAATCCCCATAAACCAGCCATCCGATTGATTTTGAGTTGTTCCTGTTTTCCCGGCTATATCTGCCGTCAATCCGCCATAAATCAGTCCGGCCCTGCGAAGGCGCTGACTTGTCCCTTCATTTACGACACCTTCCATCAGATTAAGCATTAGGAAAGCTGTTTTGGGATCAATGGCATCGTGGTGGTCCGGCGAGAAGCGGGAAAGGATATTGCCATTTTTATCTTCAATTCTTGTAACAAATATGGGTTTCGTGTAAACACCATGGTTCGCATAGGTAGCATACGCAGCAACCATCTCATATATACTGACATCCATTGTCCCCAGGAACATTGAGGGTACCGCATCGATAGGACTGCTGATGCCCATCTTTCGCATCATGTTCGCCATCGATTCCGGATTAAATTGTTTCATTACCCATCCCGAAACCTGGTTGACCGAGTTGGCAAGTCCCCATTTTAGCGTGACCATCCTCCCGTCATAATCGGTATGCCCCGAGTTCTTGGCAGTCCAGGTACGACCATCCGATAGATAAAATGTCTGCTCGGCATTTGGAACTAATGTGCAAGGCGAATATCCGTTTTGCATAGCCAGGGTGTAGAGAAAGGGTTTTACAGTCGATCCGACCTGTCTTTTCCCTAATTTTACCATGTCGTACATGAAATATTTATAGTTTGGTCCACCGACCCATGCTTTAACATGACCCGTTTTTGTTTCCATGGTCATCATGGCCGACCTCAGTATTCCAAGTGAATATTTCACCGAGTCGATCGGAGTCATGGTTGTATCAATCTCTCCACGCCAACTGAACACGGTCATTTCGGCAGGTTTGCTGAATTCCGCTGTAATCTCTTTCTCATTCAGACCCTGATTTCGAAGTTGCCGGTATCGCTCACTCTGCTTAACTGAAAAACTGAGCAGGTTACGTGCCTCCTCATCCGACATGGAATTAGGAAACGGAGGATTTCGTAATATCTTGATTCTTTGATTGAATACGGGTTGTATTTCTATGCTAAGATGTTGTTTTACAGCATATTCTGCATAAGTTTGCATCTTCAGATCAATCGTTGAATAGATTTTCAATCCATCTGAATGGATATTATACGGAGTCCCGTCGGGTTTCGCATTTTTATGGCACCATCCATACAATGGATTAGTCTCCCATTCAAGCGAATCTTCTGAAAACTGTTGGTTCTGCCACGCAGCATATTTCTCATGATCAGGCTTCTGAGCCATTAAAATAGTGCGAAGGTATTCCGTAAAATAGGTTCCGGGACTCGATTTAAAATCCTCTTTATGATAATTAAGCTGCAGGTCCTTAACTTTCAACGCATCGTATTCAGCTCTTGTGATGGTTCCGAATTTGCGAACCTGGTCAAGCACGACATTTCTGCGTTGTTTTACAAGATCAGGACGGCGAAGTGGATTGTACAGAGATGGGTTTTTTGCCATTCCGATCAACATTGCGGACTGCTCAAGCGACAGTTTATCGGGTGTGAGTCCAAAATAGATCTGAGATGCAGATTTTATCCCTACGGCGAGGTTTAAAAAATCGAACTTGTTGAGGTACATCGTAAGAATCTCCTCCTTCGTGAAGTTCCGTTCGAGTTTCACTGCTATAATCCATTCCCTGAATTTCCGGAAGGCCAGGTCTATCTTACTGTCCATCTCCTCGCGGGGAAACAACATTTTGGCTAATTGCTGACTGATTGTACTTCCTCCACCAGAACTCTCATTGCCTGTTATAACCCCCTTGGCAACCCTGAATAGTCCTCTGATATCAATCCCTGAATGGTGATAAAAACGCTCATCTTCCGTTGCAATAAGCGCTGTAATTACATTTTGACTGATCTGGTCGTAAGGAACATACGTTCGGTTTTCCTTGTAGAAAAATTTGCGTATTACCACACTGTCGCTCGAATAGACCTCGGATGCCAGCGAAGATTCAATATTTTCAAGCTCTGTCAGTGTCGGCATAAACCCCAGCTTACCATTCGCAATTAAGGTAAAGAGTATGATAATCATCAGAATGCCTATTCCGAAGATGCTCCAGAATATTTTAATGTATTTTTGAAAAGGACGATCTGTATCAGTCATAAACGGATTAATTTGAAAGTTACAAAATTACAGGAAAAAACTTGAAATGGGAGAGGGGGTGGCACAAATTATTGTTGTGACTTCAGATCAAAAAAATAACCGGCTGTAAACCGGTTATTATGAAATCATCTGAATTTTTTATAATCAAAGTAGGTGATTTGGTTCAATGATGGATGATTTTTATCCTTATCGGAAAGT
>Ga0208789_1001693_pt1 | contig 11506 bp, 5 predicted proteins | sample Methanotroph_Enr_FD_187368 | JGI IMG/M metagenome (GOLD analysis project Ga0208789, IMG submission 187368) | Enriched soil microbial communities from Old Woman Creek wetland in Ohio, USA - Methanotroph_Enrichment_5 (SPAdes) (version 2) | ecosystem: Environmental > Terrestrial > Soil > Wetlands...
TCGGCCAATTTGTTCAGGATGTCAGCCGGAGGCTGTACGCCTTTGTTTTCGTAACGCTGCAACTGGGTTAAAGACACTCCTATTTTCCCCCACTGTCCGTAGTCTTCCATAAACTAAAAATAAACAAGTGTTATCCTGAGTCACAGACTTAGGATACATTACATTATCCAGTTTCCAAATTAACTCAAAAGACCATTTCAATACTGATATTATGCATTCCCGAAAAATCGGTAGTATCCATTTGTGTGTGTATATATGTAATTAAAAACAACTGGTTTATTTTTATGCAGTATATAATAAGGAGTAAATTGAAATAATTGAGAAATAATTCCAATATTCCGGTTTATTCAATTTAATTCAGAAATAATACTGCATAAAGATTCACAACAGTGACCATAGAGCAAGATTTGAAAGAATTTCTTATTGGATACGAATAACCAATTATAAAATATCAAACTCAGTTCCAGCTCAATTTTACAGTTTTACTTTCTATCATACACATTTAGTGTAGGATTGAGGTAAAAATATCCCGACATGTTTTTCTGCCTTATTTTTTTGAACAATTGATTTATATAACATATAATCAATACATTAAATAACACTCAAGTAATTTTTGATTTCTGGTAATTAATAGGGTATAATCAATTATTCGCAATAAAGAGGTAATATAGTATTACTCAATTGGCAATAGCAGACTTATATTTGAATATTCAAACAAATTCAGTTATGCAAAAGAAAATACTCAAAACAATCGCTCTGATCGGCGTTGTTGTATTTGGTTTTTCAGTACATGTTTTTGCGCAGCAAAATATTACTGTAAAAGGTACTGTTTATAACGAGAACAATGCTACTTTACCTGGAGCAACTATATCAGTTAAAGGTACAACCATTGGTACGACTACCGATCTAGACGGGAAATTTACCCTGCTGGTCCCTGCGACCGCAAAAACTATTGTTGTATCTTTTATCGGAATGGAACCTCAGGAGGTTCCCGTTACCTCCGGGCCGATAATTGTTAATCTTACTACAACTGCAACTGCTTTAAGTGAAGTGGTTGTAATCGGTTATGGGACAGTCCGAAAAAACCAGGTAACTACATCTATTTCCTCTGTAAGCCAGAAAGATCTGAAAAACCTTCGTGTAACCGGGGTCGATCAGGCTTTACAAGGGAAACTTGCCGGTGTAAGCGTAACCAACAACAGTGGTCAACCAGGCGGAGGTGTTGCGCTGAGAGTCAGGGGTTTGACTTCTATCAATAGCAATGATCCACTTATTGTTATTGATGGAGTACCATTTACTTCAAATACAGTATCAAGTTCAGGTTACGACGGCTTAGGTGGTGGACGTGGGCAAACAGGTAACAGTTTCCTTGCAAACATTAACCCCAATGATATCGAATCCATTGACGTACTGAAAGATGCTTCAGCACAAGCCATTTATGGTTCTCAGGGAGCCAACGGGGTTATTATGATCACTACCAAGAAAGGCAAATCACCTGAAGGAAAAGTTTCCTACGATGGGTATTACGGAACAGCCCAGATCACCAGGAGATTAGATGTTATGAATCTGCGCCAGTTTGCTGAATACCAGAATGCCGTTGTAACTAATCCTTCTACCGAATTTATGGATCCTTCCCTTCTTGGTGCAGGAACTAACTGGCAGGATGCTATTTTCAGAACCGGATATACCAAGAGCCATTCATTGAGTTTCTCCAGTGGCAAAGATAAAACGTCCTACTTTGCTTCGGCTTCATACTTCGATCAGTCAGGTTGTATTGAAGGTTCTGATTATAAGCGTTACACCACGCGATTTAACCTCGATCATACAGTTAAAAACTGGCTTAATTTCGGGTTGAGTGCCAATATAGTAAGGAGTATCCAAAATGTTGCATTGGCCGACAACGCGCCATCTGGTACTATTTGGCTGGCTTGCATCCAGAATCCTCTCATTCCTGTTACAAACAGCGACGGTACATGGGGAGGTGGTGTAACTGTAAATGGCGTCACCTATGCACAGGATAATCCTGTAGCCGACAGCAAGAGTCGGGGGAATGAGGTTATTCAGAATAATATATTTGGCAATATGTATGCCGAGATTAAATTCCTGAAAGAACTAACTCTAAAGAACGAAGTATCCTACACTCTGGGTACTCGTAATAACACTGCATATCAATTAGGGGTTAATGTGGGACCCCGTATCCTTCAGAGCACATTGATCGACACCCGTAATAACAGTTACTACTATGCTTTACGCAATTACATGAACTACAATAAAAATATTGGTAAGCATTATATAGGTCTGACAGCCGGACATGAAGCCCAGTACTCCTATTGGGAGCAAATTTCCGGTAAGAAAGTTGATCTGACCAACAACATCCTCGATCTGAGTGCAGGTAGTACTGTTCAAACCACCTGGGAATTAAACGGTGGTAAGGGCGATTGGTCTATGGAATCGTATTTTGTTCGTGGAAATTATATATATGATAACCGTTATTCCTTGTCAGTAAGCTACAGGGCTGATGCTTCTTCAAACTTCGGACCTAATAATAAATGGGGTTACTTCCCTGGCGTATCCTTAGGATGGACAATTACCAACGAAAAATTCTTTGAACCTGTTAAGAAAACTATTTCCTACATGAAAATCAGATTAGGTTATGGTGGTGTTGGCAATCAGAACCTTCCAAACGGTGCACCGAATCCGCCTTATACCGCACTTGTTAGCATCTGGCCCGGGCCGGCTGGTTTCGGTTCAATAAATGGGCAGGCAACCAATTACCTTGCAGGTATCGCCAATCCTGATTTAAGCTGGGAAAAAGTCATTACCTCGAATGCAGGAATCGATATGAGTTTCCTTAAAAACAGGATTGAACTTACTCTGGATGTGTATAAGAAAACCACGACTAAAATGTTACTCTTCTCCACAGGTCCAACATTCCTCGGAATTGGTTCTTCATGGAATGACCTTAAAGCTCCTATCGGCAACATCGGCCAGATGACCAACAAAGGGTTTGACCTGAGTATTACAACTCAAAATATTGTTAAAGAGGACTTTAACTGGACAACCTCACTCATCTTCTCGCATTACGCCAACACTCTTGATAAATTACTCAACGAGAGTTCATCCCTCACCGGATCAGTATATTATGCAGGGAATAACATTACTTATACAGCGCCGGGACATCCACTCGGATCATTTTACGGCCTTATTTATGATGGAATCATAAGGACCCAGGCAGATCTGGATGCTTCATTACCTCAGTTCGGGTATCCCAAGGATGAAACCCATACATGGCTTGGTGATGTTAAGTATAAAGATATCAACGGTAAAGATGCAAATGGCAAATTGACAGGAACGCCTGACGGTAAAATTGACGAAGCTGATATGACCTATATCGGAAGCCCGATTCCCAAATTCACTTTCGGCTTCACCAATACCCTAAGCTACAAGAATTTTGATGTCTCATTATTCTTACAGGGGAGTTACGGTGCTAAAATTTATAATTTCATGAAATGGCAGCTCGAAAAAATGGATAATAACAGCCTGAACCAACTTACGTCAGTGCTCGACAGGTACACTGCTGAGAATATAAACGGCAGCCTTCCCCGATATACTACGACCAATTCAAACAACAGTTTCATTTCCGACAGGTATGTTGAGGATGGATCATACATGCGTATCCAAAACTTTACAATAGGGTACAGGCTCCCTGTAAAAATCGCTCAACGTATTAAGATGGCTAACCTTAGGGTTTACCTGTCGGCACAGAATCTGTACACCTTTACCAAGTATTCAGGTTACGACCCGGAAATCGGATCCTATGACAACGGCATACTTTTAATGAACGTTGACCAGGGCCACTATCCCAATCCACGTACCATTACAATGGGAGTTAACGTTGAATTCTGATGTTGACTGATTGGTTAAACTTTAAAACCTAATGAAAATGAAAAACAAAATAATATATGTCTTTATAATGCTGGCCATCATCGGGGTTTCCTGTAAAAAAGATTTTACTGAAAGAACCTCATTAACCAGTACCTCTATTGATAACTACTATAATACTGCGGACGAGGTGAGGGCAACCACCAGCACGCTTTACAGTGGTTTACCCTGGGCCGGTTTTATGAGCCGTGGGTTGGATGACATTGGTGATGTAATGTCAGGAAATTCTCACTCATATGAAGGCAACGGTGATTACAGGGCCTTTGTTGTATTCTCACAATCAGCAGCAACACCGCTGGTTAGCTATTGCTGGACAGCCTATTATAAAGTCGGCGGATGGGCGGCCTCCTTTCTGCAAGCTTTTGAGCTGAAGAAAACCCTGGGTGGAGATGCAGTCATTCTTGATCCGGCTATTGCCGAATGTCGCTTCATGCTTGGCGTTACCTATTTTTATATCGGACGCACATTTGGAGCAGCTCCCATCATTGACGATCCCGGAAAAGTAGCCCTGGGAGGAAATTATAATATTCCACGTTACTTCAAGGAAGACATTCTTCGCTATGCTATAGAGCAAATGACGCTTGCTGAAGCAGGATTGCCCGATAGCGATGTGCCTGGCCGTGTTACAAAGACTGCTGCAAGGGCTTACCTGGCTAAGATGTTCCTTTATAATCAAGATTACACCAATGCTGCTGCCAAGGCGCTCGAAGTAATCAATTCAGGTAAATACGACCTTGTACCTACCGAACAATATGCCACTATGTTCAATAGCAGCTCGATGAACAACAACATCGAATCCATCTTTGCTATTCAATACCAATTAACAGGAAATCCCTGGGGTGCCGGGAATCAGTTGCAGTGCGACCGTGGTCCCAGCAACCTTAATACTTCCGAATCAAGTATGTGGGAACTCTTCAGGCCATCGCTCGATTTCAAGGCCGCATGGGAGCCAAATGATTTGCGCCGACCTGCTACCATAATGGAACAAGGTTGGACAATGCCCGCCTGGAAACCAAAGACAGCTGATGCTGACTACAATGCCTTTATGGCCAACGGCTATAAATATGATACCATTCAGGCCACAGATAAGGGTGGGGAAAAAAATGCTACCCGCAGCAATATTGCAAAATATGTTGTTGGCCCCGGAGCTGCATTTGGAGGTGAACAAGTAATAGCCATGAATACCGGCCAGAACTTCATGATGATGCGTTATGCTGATGTGCTGCTCATTTATGCTGAAGCCATCTTAGCCGGTAATGGTTCAACAAGCGATGCAGCTGCATTGGATGCGTATAACAGAGTCCGCACCCGTGCCGGCCTGGCCGCAAAATTAAGTATTACCCTTAATGACATAATGCACGAACGCCGCATGGAATTTGCCTTCGAAGGAGACTATTGGTACGACATTCAGCGCCAGGGATTTGCTAAAGCTAAACAGATCATTGAAGCACAAAACCGTGGCGAAGTTGGTACACCATTGTATGTTACTTTCAGTGAAAATAACATGTATCTTCCTATTCCCGCAACTGAGTTATTACAGGATCCTGAACTTGCAAAAGATCCGGTTTCATACTATAACAAATAATTAATAGCGATGAAAATGAAAAAGATATTAATAACCATGATTACATTCCAGTTCTTTAAAGTAGCTGCTGTTTCATTCAGCCCTTACAAGAAAGACAATGTTGGAAATCCCATAGGTTATTGATCAGTTAACCTCAAAAGTACAAAAGATATGAAAAGAAATATAAAAACAAAGAAACTGGCACCCATGGCAATGATGCTATTACTGGCTGTCCTTTTTTCAGGCACACTTTTTCAGGCTTGCGAAAAAAGCGAATCAGACAGTGGCATGCCGGTGGTAAACTATATCCGCATCACAAATCCTGACAAATCGGATTCACTGGTTGTCAGTGCGTTAATGGGTGACGTGATTGTTTTAATGGGCGAAAATCTGCAGCATGTCAACCAGGTATGGTTTAATGACCAACCGGCAACTGTTAATACTAATCTGGTTACAAGTACAGCTATTATTGTTACCGTACCTAACGTTATCCCTGGCATTGTTACTAACCAGATACGGCTGATTACAGCCAGCAGAAAGGACACGTTGAAAGTTCCGTTTAATGTTAAAGTTCCGGCACCACAACTTGATGCAATGGCTTGTGAGTATGTACCTGAAGGAGGTACCGCAATAATTCAGGGAAACTTTTTTATTGATGATCCAGGTTCACCATTAAAAGTGATTTTCCCGGGTAACATAGAAGGTACGGTAACAAGCGTCACAATCCATGAAGTAAAAGTAACTGTTCCTTCCGGCGCCGGAGTTGGGCCAATACAAATTAAATCTATTTATGGATCAGGCCGTTCTTCATTCTATTTCAGGGATGACCGAAATATTATCCTGGATTTTGACACTAAAACAGCTGCAGGTGGCTGGCGGTCAGGAGTTCTTGCTAGCTCAGATCCCGATCCAATAAGTGGAAATTATGTTAAATTTAGTGGAGATATGGCTGGAGCGTCCGGTTCAACATGGAATGAAGATGCATTCAGTTTTGACTATTGGCCCGCTGCCACTGGACAACCTGATCAGCCAATATATACCGGGGACCTAGCAAACGCCGTTATAAAATTTGAATGTTATGTAGTCAACCCCTGGGAAGCTTCAGCTTTACAGATGATTTTTACTCCCTATTCAACTAACGGCACAAATAGTTATATCGGTGACGGCAGTGTTCCAAGAGGGCTTTGGATCCCATGGAAAGAAACCGGAAGCTTTCAAACCGATGGCTGGATAACAGTTTCTCTTCCTTTAAGTGATTTTAAGTATTCAGGCGATGGCAGTATCTGTGCAAATTCTCTCACTGCAGAAATGCTGAGGGGCCTCACTTTCTTTATTTGGAATGGGGGTGTTAAAGGTACAGATTGTACGATAAAAATGTGTATTGATAATATACGCGTTGTCAATAAATAATAATATAACGTTAAACAAAATTTGCCATGCAAACGAAATATATGAAATATATCCAGAGGACATTTGTGTTCGCAATACTATGCACGGTTCTGGCTGGAACAATGTTAACTTCGTCTTGTAATAAGGAAGAAGGGAATAATGGCCTTACAGTGCTGAATAGTTTTGGCCCTATGCCCGTAGCACGTGGAGCTGAGTTAAGATTTATAGGAGAAAACTTAGATAAGATTACAGCTATTGTTTTACCTGGAAATATCGAAATCGCGGCTGCGGATTTCACCTCGAAATCTGCAACATTGATAACTATCACTGTGCCTCAGAATGCAGTCGAAGGATTAATAGTTCTTAAAGCACCACAGGGAGATATCACCACAAAAACTGAACTTGGTTTTTCTGAACCTATCATACTTACAAGTTTTACACCTGCTACTATCAAGTTTGATGAAGTAATAACACTAACCGGAGATTATCTGAACTTAATTAACGAAGTTATTTTTACCGATCGGGTATCCGTACTTAAAGCTGCTTTTATAAGCCAAAGCCGCACTGAATTAAAATTAAAAGTTCCTGCAGCTGCTCAAACCGGTAAAATAGCTATATCTAATGGCGCTGATGATCCGATCATTATTTACTCAACTTCGGGTTTGACAGTTACTTTACCGGGATTAACTTCCATGGCTCCTAATCCTGTTAAAGCCGGAACTACTCTTACTATTACAGGCACTAACCTTGATCTCGTTAAATCAGTCATATTTGGAGGGAATAAAAGTGTAACCACATTTACCAGTCAGGCGTTAACACAGATAGTGCTAACAGTACCTGTTGATGCACAGGATGATACTCTTAAAATTATACCGGCATCAGGCGTTGTTGTAAAATCGACTGTGCCTCTGGTAATGGTTGTGCCAACGGTAAACGTTACTCCAACCTCTGTTAAAAATGAAGCAGATATTACTGTAACTGGTACCAACCTTGATTTAATAGACCAGGTTATATTTGGAGGAAACAAACAAGGAACAATAAACGCCGGAGGTACAGCGACTCAGATTATAGTGAAAGTTCCTGTTGATGCTGTAAGTGGTATTGTAGATTTTGTTACCAAAGCAGCCAAAACAGTACATGGGCCATCACTTACCATTATCGATCCTGTTTTCACTTCTTTCACACCATCATCAGCAGCAGCTAAAACTGATATTGTAATTACAGGCACTGACCTTGATGTTGTTACCGATGTAGTTTTCATAGGTGGAAATAAAGGCACAATTGGAGCAAGAAGTTCAACTCAAATAACTGTTACTGTGCCGGTTGGTGCTAAAACAGGTAAAATTACCCTGGTTACATTAAACGGAAGCCAGATTCAATCGTCAACAGATTTTACTGTCTTGGCTAACCTGCCCAACATAACTTCATTTTCTGAACCAAAAGGTACTCCTGGTCAGATTTTAACGTTGAATGGTACAAATTTGTCGTTAATCAAGGAATTAATCTTCCCTGGTAATATTACAGCTACCGCTTATGGTACAAAAACAGATACTAAAGTAGAAGTTTATGTGCCGATAAATACCACCCTTGGTTATGGATATATTTCAATTATCACCTATGAGGGTGATGAAGGATTAACTCCGCAAATCTTCTTCGGAGGAACTGATCCAATATTAGATCAGAGCTTGGTTTACTTTAATTTCGATGGCAAGAATTCCTGGTGGGGCGATATAGGAGCTCCGGAGAATCTTCCTGAATATACATTAAATGGAAATTATTTCAGGATAAACGGTGGTCCATATGCTGGCTGGAAAGGTTTGTTCTGGAGGAATGGTGGTAATGATTTCCCGGGGAATATTATCGGAACTAATGTCAATGACTATTCTATGAAGTTTGATGTAAATGTAATTGATGCTGTTTCGGACCCGAAGGGAGTTATTGCCATAAGGTTAAAAGGATCGGAGGGCGACTTCTGGTATAATTGGGCACCATGGAAAACCACACCATTCAAAACAGTTGGCTGGATTACAGTTACTGTTCCAATAAGCGCATTTGCTGATGGGACTAAGCACATTACTGATCTGTCCAAAATTGATTCAGATTTTGGAATGGCATGGAACAACAGCGATGGATCAAACCTCAATATTTGTATTGATAACCTACGTTTCGATAAAAATTAGTTCTTTAATCAAATGAAGTTGTAGTTCGATCCGGATACACTAATAAACTGGTATGTAGTATTGCAGCAAATAAACTGCAAACAGTAATAACAATCTGGTTATTAGTTTATCCGATCTAACACTGGACGACAAAGTTTAATCCTGATTTAAGAGATGAATAATACGTTATTCTAATAATCGGGCAAATACAAAAACAAAAATTGGTTGATTGAGTTTGAGGTTGGTAAGCCTGGTTAGTGCACATAATTCATGTTCATTTAACCAGGTTTCTTTTTACCCCATACGGATCATACATAGTTAAATTATTTTTACACAAATTAATTCTTAAATTTTCTCATTATGAATAGCCGGATAATTTTTGCCCTCCGATATTTCGTTCTGTTCCTTATGGTATTGTCATTAGTCTCATGCCGCACAACACCCTATCAGCAAATATCAGACGGGCTTATAGTACATGTGAAGAAATCCGGAACTATAGCAAAACATTGTGTCCGTCTAAAGGTGGTTACAAACAACATTATTCATGTCAGCTCCATACCAGGCGATAAGTTTGTAGATGAAAAAAGTCTTATGGTTATAGATACGCTTACGCCAAAAGCAGATTTTTCAATCATCGAAAAGGGCGATACAATAATTCTCAAAACGGCCTTGTTGAACGTCTTGGTTCTACAATCAACCGGTGAAGTTATATTTACTGATACTGCCGGCAAAGTGATACTGGCAGAAAAGCAGGGAGGCGGTATAACCTATGAAGCGGTTACAGTTGAGAAGAAAGAATATCTGGCTGTTCGCCAACAGTTTGAGTCTCAGCCAGACGAAGCTCTTTGTGGACTTGGTGCAAACCAGACCAGCTATATGAACCTGAAGGGTAAAGATGCTGACCTTTTCCAATACAATACACAAGCGGTGGTCCCGTTCCTGGTTTCGACCAAAAACTATGGAATTTTGTGGGATAACAATTCCCGGACAAAATTTGGCGATATCCGTGAATTTGAAGAATTATCTGGCTTTAAACTATATGATAAAGATGGTAAAGAAGGCGCGTTAACGGCAGTTTACACGGATAAAAAAGATACGTCAAAGATTTATACTACAAGGTCCGAAAAGGAAATTAACTACCAATTTATACCTGATCTGAAAAAATTTCCTGAAGGTTTCAACCTTGGCGAAGGTGCTGTTACCTGGGAGGGTGCTATTGAGACTGATATCACCGGCCTTCATAAGTTTATGTTTACCTCCGCAGGATACTCAAAACTCTGGATTGACGGCAAACTCCTTTTCGATCGCTGGCGACAATGCTGGAATCCCAGTTCCAATCGTTTTGATTTGCCAATGGAAGCCGGCAAAAAGTATTCAGTAAAAATTGAATGGATTCCCGATGGCGGCGAATCATTTATTGCTTTAAAACACTTAACTCCTTTATCGGTTGAAGAGCAAAACCGGATTTCATTTTATTCGGAAGTAGCCAATCAGATCGACTATTATTTTATTGCCGGTCAAAATCCGGATGAAGTGATAAGTGGATATCGCACTCTTACCGGCAAAGCGCCAATGATGCCGAAATGGGCCATGGGTTTCTGGCAAAGTCGCGAACGATATAAAACACAGGATGAAATACTGAACACGGTTCGGGAATTCCGTAAACGCCAGATTCCTATTGATAATATTGTGCTCGACTGGCAATACTGGCCCATCGACAAATGGGGCGATCACGATTTCGACTCCACCAGATTCCCAGATCCCAATGGTATGATGAGCACTTTACATGATTCATTGAACACACACCTGATGATTTCCGTTTGGGCCAAATACTATAAAGGCACAAAAAACTATGAGGAGATGGATAAACATGGTTGGCTTTACAAACTGAACATTGAAAAGAACCGAAAAGACTGGTTAGGTTATGTCTCCACTTTTTACGATGCATTTAATGCCGATGCCCGCAAGGATTTCTGGAACCAGATCAATACAAAACTTTTCAGCAAAGGTGTTGATGCATGGTGGATGGATGCTACCGAACCGGATATCACTTCAAACTTACCTATGGATGAACGTAAGGCACTTATGAATCCAACCGCCTTAGGGCCTGGTTCAAAATATTTCAATGCTTTCTCACTCGAACAGGCAAGTGCTGTTTACGAAGGACAACGTAAAACCAATCCCGATCAGCGGGTTTATATTCTTACACGCTCAGCTTTTGCTGGTTTGCAGCGGTATGCAGCTGCCAACTGGAGCGGCGATATTGCTGCCCGATGGCACGATATGAAAGCGCAGATTCCTTGCGGGCTAAATTTCTGTATCTCAGGAATTCCTTACTGGACAATGGATATCGGTGGTTTTGCTGTCGAAACAAGGTATAACGATGCCAAAGGGAACGACCTCGACGAATGGCGCGAATTGATGACCCGTTGGTTCCAGTTTGGCACTTTTG
>Ga0208789_1001694_pt1 | contig 11505 bp, 12 predicted proteins | sample Methanotroph_Enr_FD_187368 | JGI IMG/M metagenome (GOLD analysis project Ga0208789, IMG submission 187368) | Enriched soil microbial communities from Old Woman Creek wetland in Ohio, USA - Methanotroph_Enrichment_5 (SPAdes) (version 2) | ecosystem: Environmental > Terrestrial > Soil > Wetlands...
TAACGGTGTCACCTGCCTGGTAACGTACAGGAGCAATTTCAATGAGTGTAATGATGTCTCGCTTTGATATCGCTAATTTATTTGCTTTTTCAAGAGTCGAAATCACCTGACTGCTATTGCCTGCTGCCAATTCGCTAATTGCCTGGGCTACAATTGAAAGGCTGCTCTTAGGATCAGCCAACTCAATATTTGAAAAACATATTTTTGCTGAATCAGACTGACCCAGTGCAGCGTAGGTTTTCCCAATATAAAACCAGCCAGATGCTGAATTGGTACTTTTAAGTTCGTGAAGGAATGCTGATTTTGCACTTTTATATTGTTTCATTTCAAGCAGTTTCATAGCATCACTCAAAGGCTGGGCAATAATGTTACCTGCAAGCAAAAGCAAACATGCGATGAGAAATGATTTAATCGACTTCATACTAATTACATTATAATTACTTGATTTCATGGCATTATTCATGCCAGAAAGTAGCTATTTGAACCAGGTTATTCTTTTTTAATATTTACGATCCTTACCGGATCAACATATGGGAGAATTCCTGTTTTCAGTATAATGCGTTGGCCTTTATCACTTGCCACAAAGGACGTAAAACCAGTTCCAAGACCAGCTCTTGGTTCGGTAAGTATCATATAAACAAAGCGAGTCAACGGGTATTTCCCGGTGGCAATATACGCCTGGAATGGCTGATAGCAGTTTTCAATAGTTGGCGGATCTGATGTTGAAATCCCTGCCACCCTTACTTTTTTAAGGAACGAAAGGCTTTTAGGATCACGGCTGTCACTGATCCAGCTTATCCCCATAACGCCAATGGCATTTGGGGTTTTTGAGATGAAATCAACCACATCAATGTTATACTGCATAGCCGAAAGCTGCTTACCTAGCTTCTGTGTTTTTGTAATTGAATCGACCACAAACCGGACTGTGCTGGAGTTTGGATTATCAAATACTACTTTTATCTCACCTTGTTTTGAATGAGGATTTATTTGTTTCCAATCTGTTATCTCGCCTAACATGATTTTTCGTAATTGTTTGATAGAGAAAAGCGTGTCGGGATTGGAAGGATTAACTAAAACAGCAATACCGTCAACAGCTACGGGTATTTGCTTGGGGAAAAACTTCCTGCTATGGAAATAATTCATTTCTTTTTGGTTCAATGGCCTGGAAACAATTGCAAGCCTCACACTATCGTGCAGCAGTAAATTGAAAACATCAACTTCAGGAAGGTACTTGGGTAGAATGGTTGCGTACCTATAGATAGCATGAAAAACAGGAAGCTCGGCTTCAATAATAGGTTGAAAGGTTTCATCTACAGCAATTGACACTTTTCCCATAGTTGGAGTATCGGTGTATTTATCGCCGGTATTCTCGCTGTTGCACCCCAGAATGAGAATGCTGATTCCAGCAACAGCAGCTAAAGTGAATTTATTCATTTTCCTTATCGTCTATAAGTTCATCCAACGTATCTTTTTGACCCGATTCATGAACCACTCGGTAGATTCTGAAAATTGCATAAAGTATAAGAAGTATTCCAATACCAATGGATTGAGTTTTTGATAATGCATACCATCCTTTAATAAGTACAAAAAGGCCAAAACCCATATAAACACAAATCATCACATACGAAAGAATTCTCCTGATCAGTTTGGGGATTTGGTTTCCTGGATCTTTGAACCGGAACAAATTCATGAGTTTAATTATTTAATGTGAACCTGAGCGGGAAATTGAACCATACGGGAACTGGTTTGCCATTTTGTCGGCCTGGTATCCATTTAGGCATAAGTTTTATTACCCTGATGGCTTCTTCATCGCAGCCTCCACCGATGCCACGCATGATCTGCACATTTGATATCTCGCCAGTTTTACCAACTACAAAAGTTACATATACAACACCTTGAATGCCACTTTCCCTAGCCATAATAGGGTATTTTATATTATCCTGAAGGAACTTGGTACGGGCCATTTCCCCACCAGGATATTCAGGGCTTTGTTCTACGTAACGGTAAGGTTCGGTCACTTCTTCTTCAACCACCTGGTTCTGCTTCTCCTGCAGATCAGCCAGGTCGGCAGTTTCAGTATTTCCCTTTACATCAGCAATTGAAACTGAAAGTTTTGATTCAGTTACCTCTTCCTGGGTTTTCATGATTTCTTCATCATGTACATCAATGTCATCTTTAATAACAGGAGGTGTAAATTTGATTGTGCTAAGAATTTTCTTTGGCGGTTCCTGTTCGATTTTTGGAGCTAAAACATCTTTGGGCTTATTCTTCTCCAGGTCAATATTGGCCAAGTTGGTTACATCAACATTTACTGTACGGTTTTCAGGAATTATTCTTTTAATAAGTCCGGGAAGAGTAAATACAGCGAGGGAAAAAATCAGCATAATTATAATTGCTATACGATGTCGGCTAGAAGATAATTTGCGCAACATATAAGCGCCATAATCCTTTGGCCTGCCTTCGAAGACAACATCGCACCACTGCTCTGAAAAAATATTAATCTTTTGCATCTAGCCGACTCATTATTTGATTAATTAAGGGATGCAATGTTTATATATTTTTATCCCTGATGAGTTGTAAATCCTGTTCATCAATATCAACAATAGCATAGCGGCTTATACTGCATATATTCATTTCGTCGAGTGCATCAACCAAATTTCTATAATTGGAATCATCGGTAGCCATGATCCTAACCACTGGTGCGTTTTTATTCGCCTTAATTTCGCCAAGTTTTTTCTGAAAAACATCCTCGTTCATATGAGTTTTTATCTTTTCTGATTTGAGGTCCTCAACTTGTTTTGCAATATTAAAGTTCTTTTCAAGAAGTATCTTGCGCAAGCCATCAGCTGCATAATTGGTTTCTATCACTTGTGCGCCTTCTGTTTTGCCAAAATAATAAAAAACTTTATCGTTTTTGCCTAATATTAGTGTAACTGCCTGTGAAGCTTTGGCAACTGCTTTATCTACGTCTTCTACTTTTTTATCCGATGGCATGGTAATCTCCATAGTTTGTGGCTTGATAAGGGAGGTAGCAAGCATGAAGAAAGTAATTAAAAGGAAGCCCAGATCGACCATTGGTGTAAAGTCGATGCGGGTGGGCAACTTTTTCGATCTCTTCTTACCGCCTTTTTTATGTGATCCTGAATCTTGACTTACATCTGCCATTTTTCCGGTTTATTTTTAGTTAATAATTATCTCCCAGGGGTTGTTTCGAGCTTGGTGATCAGGTTATACCTATTTTCATCAAGTTCCTGAAGGCTTTTCATTACCTTCTTAATTACCGGGAATGGTGTTTTTTCATCGGCTTTGATTGCTATCCGCAAGTCAGGATTTACTTCCCGAGCCAATTTAACCCATTGTTTGAACTGATTATCTGTTGAGTCGGTAGGTATTCCCATGTTATTTTGGGGAAGGTCGCGGACATCAGGTGCCAGGTTCAGAAATGCTTTCATGGCATACATTGGATTCCCAAACAAATCAAGTAACGAAAAGCGTTTTCTTTCTTCGGGGGTAAGCGTAACCTTGTATGTGGCAGCCATTTTTTCGATAAGCAGCTCGCGTTTGTCCTGCCCATCAATTCCAAAATACACTTTACCTGTAGGATCAACCAATACAGTCATAATATTGGTTTCGGGTATTTTAATTTCGGAGACTGATGAAGGTGTTGCAACCAATACCGGTTCTTTCCTGGTGAAATTAGATGTCAGCATAAAGAATGTGAGCAGCAGAAATGCTACATCACACATGGCTGTCATATCGATCCAGGTACTTTTTCTTTTTATTTTTACTTTTGGCATTTTTGTACCTTTTAGTAAGCATTAGCGAGTTATACGTGATTGGCCGCGTATGACTGCACAAGGCTGAATCCTGCTTCGTCGATACTGTAAGTAAGTTTATCGATGCGCGTGGTAAATACATTATAAAATACAAGCGCTATGGCAGCTGTACCAATACCAAAGGCTGTATTAACAAGAGCTTCGGAAATTCCCTGAGCCAGGGCCACCGAGTCAGGTGCACCTGCATTGGCCAATGCTCCAAAAGCACGTATCATTCCCAGAACAGTTCCAAGCAAACCCATAAGGGTGCCAAGCGAAGTGATGGTAGCCAGGATGACAAGGTTTTGTTCAAGCGCCGGTAGCTCAAGCGATGTTGCTTCTTCTACTTCCTGCTGAAGTGCTGTAAGTTTCTGGTCCTTGACGAGTGTTGTGTCTTTTTCGAGTTGCTGGTATTTTTCCAATACCGAACGTACAACATTAGCAACGGATCCCTGTTGTTCGTTGCAGGCCGCTTTTGCGCCTTCAATATCATTAATGGCAAGCAGATCCTTTACTTCCTGTACAAATTCAGTAACATCGCCTTTGCCAGTTCCTTTGCCAATAGCAATTATACGTTCAACAATAAATGTAAATACTATTAAAAGAAGCGTCATCAGAATCGGAACTATTAGACCACCCTTGTAAATTATACCATAATAATTACCGGGTAAAGCAGCATTGTCGGAATTATTCGCCTGGAAATTCGATGGATTTCCCATAACGAATTCGAATACGATAATAGCAACAACGAGAGCTACCGGAATTACAAGCATAGCGAAACCTAGTTTGAATCTACGTTTTTTCGATTTGAGGTTTTTTTTCATGATCTATTGATTGAGGTTTTGAATAATTAACGAACGTATTTACTCCGGCAGGCTTTTATAAGATGCAATTGACAGCATAAATCCATATAAAACGACACAAAGTTAATTAGAAATCTCATTATCGGACAAAATAATGGTTGAAATAGCCGCTTCAATTAATTAACAATCATTTAGAGCATAAAACACATTTTCTGAAGTTTATAAAAATTCAATATCTTTATTCCTGATTGTTGATATCAATTTGGCTGCCTTATGATTTATTTTAAAAATGGCAATTAATCCGGTTATTCAATAAAAAGGAACAATAAATCGTTAAATAAGTATTGTCTTCCGGAATATTTTGGTTGAGGAGCGTAAACTATTCTGTTCGAATTGGACTAACACTGCACGTCAACTATATTTCTGTTTAACTTTGCCATCTCCAATGGCGCAATATTTGTTGCAAATTTAAATGATGAAAGCATTACAAAGAAAAAAGCAACTTATTAAAACCCTTGATGATATCGTGTTCGAGAACCGAAACAAGGGATACGGTTGTTATGATCTCAGGTTTACTTACCAGCGCCGCTTACGATTTAGCTTTATGTTGGTGCTTTTCATTTTCCTGTTTGCCACTGCAATAATCTATTTCTGGAAAATCAATCCATTCTTTGAAAGTTCAACCAAAGTTGAGTATTCGTATTATGAAACAGTAAAGTACAATCCGGAGATAATTCCGATGCTAATCCGGTTGCCTGATGCACCAAAAGAAAAAACAGCACCTTTGATTTTAACAACAGAGCCATCTATAACAACAGTACCGCAGGAAGCGCCAAATTACAGGGTGGAGCTGCCGCAATTGAAAATTAATCCTTTGCTTACTAAAGCTGATACATCATTTAATAAACTTACTGATATCCTGTTAAATAGGCATAAGGACTTATTAAAGGAAAAGTCGTTTATAATTGACACCATTAAATTGGTTCTTGAGAAAGCACCTCAGTTCCCCGGTGGAAATGCCGCAATCCAATATTATTTCTATAAAAACCAGCAATACCCGGTTAATGCGCTCCTGGCTGGCATAAAGGGAAACACTATTGTCAGTTTCGTGGTAAATGAGAAAGGTATGGTTGAAGATGCAAAGATTGTAAGTGGATTTGATCCTGAACTTGATATGGAGGCAATACGGCTTGTAAAATCAATGCCCCAGTGGCAGCCTGCCATTTATAAAGGCAAACCTATAGCCTGCATGTTAATTATTCCGGTTGATTTTGCCATCAGGTAATCAGAAGATAGACTGATTTAACAATATGATTATTTATATATTTAGTAACCGCAATTCATCCACGTAAGATTCAAATTCGCTGGTGTACTTCATTCTCCACACTATTATCAAAACAATCCGATTTGTTAATAAGTGTCAGTTTATACCCTGACGTCTATTTTTATATATTTGTTATATTATTTTGCTGAAACCTGAATTGAAAAACAAGAACCATAAACCAACGCTCGACGATATTGCCTTCGAAGGACGTAACAAAGCGTATGGCGCTTATTTTATCCGGCAAACTTACCAGACTCGTGTATTACGGAGCTTTGTTTATTCACTGTGTTTCTTCTTATGTGTCTTATTGTTTTTTGAAAGACTAAGCCTGAACCGTTCAGAAAAATTTTACTACAATTCTCTTTCTGAAATACAGGCAGTTGGGGTTAACCTTTCAAACAATCCTGTACCTTCGATGACTATTGAACAAATAAGAGGTGCTTCAACGCTAAAATCGGAAGAGGTGCCTGTTACAATTGCTGCCGATGCTAATGTTAGTACACCGGATAAAACTGACAAAACAGCGGTGAGCAGAGGCGATTCGCTGGGTACAAGCGGGAAAGGAACAACTGATAATGGCACAGATAGTATTAATGAAGCCGGTGGAGGCATAGTTGGTGAAGTTTATGGTTCAGCTGAAAAAAATCCACAGTTTCCGGGTGGTGATAAGGCTATGCAGGAATTTATCAGGCAAAACCTTCATTATCCGGAAATTGCACGTGTTCAAAATATTACAGGGGTAATACATATTTACTTTGTAATACTGATTGATGGTACAATAAGAGATGTAAAAGTGGTAAAAGGCTTGCAGCCTGACCTGGATAATGAAATAGTTCGTGTTATCAGGTCAATGCCAGCCTGGAACCCGGGAATGCGTGGCGGTGTAGCTATAAATGTGCGTTGCATTATTCCAATAACAGTTTCGCCTCTGAAGTATGTGAAATAAAAGTATTAGTGAAAAGTGAAGTTGAGAATGAATAATGAAGAGTGTCCTTCACTTCGGCAGGCGCTGTGCAGGCAGCTTAGGGTGACATGAAGTGAATAGTGCAAGAATATTTATTCCCTTTTTGGTGGGGTTGTTAAAGCAAAATATCAACGTTTTGAATGAATCCAAACTAAAGGTTGTCTTTAGCTACAGGTTGCAGTCTAACAGAATCCTTTGAAACGGCAGGATTATTGAAATTTAATGGGGAATAATAATCAGATTTTTACCGGCTTGTAATACCATGTTGGATTTAAAGGCTATTAAATAGGGCTATGCAATTGCCGGAGAATTTACTCTTAAAAAAGCAATAAATAAATACACTACATTCTGCTGACTAAAGGATTGCAATGTTTTAAAGGTCCTGGTTAACAAGAGCAACAAACTTCTAGTTCAAGGCAAACCTGTTAATATCAGGGAATTGAAAGAAACCGCCAAATTGTTCCTGGCTAACCCCGGGCGTAGGGATGATTTTCCCGAGATGGAAGAAAAAGTTATTCCCGGGCTCGGAAAGATATCTGTTTTAAAAGGAATTATCTCGCTAAAAAACGATCGCGGCACTTCCTATAATACTTACATTCAGGTTCAAAATGAACTTACAGCAGCAATCAATGAACTTCGAAACGAATTATCGAAACAAAAATTCGGAGTTCCATTCAAAGACTTAACGGACGAAAGTAGTATTGATGCTATTTCAATGGCTATACCTGTTGCTATTTCAGAAGCTGAACCTGAAAATACGGGAGAGAAATAATATGGCAAGATTTAAAAAAGCAGGTGGAAGGACTGTCCCGGGTATCAACACGGGATCAATGTCAGATATTATCTTCATGTTCCTGTTCTTTTTTATGGTTATTACCACTATCCGGAGTGCTACATTGTTGGTCCGGGTTACGCCCCCGAAAGCCAGTGAAGTTCAGAAACTGAAAAAAAATCACTGGTTAGCTACATTTATATTGGTGAACCTATGAAGGCTTCGTTGGGAACCGAGTCGCGTATTCAGCTCAATGATGCATTTGCATCTGTTGGTTCCATCCAGGCATTTATCATTGCCTCAAGACAGTCGCGTAATGAGCTGGATCGGAAACTGCTAACCACATCACTTAAAGTGGATGCAGAAACCAAAATGGGAATTGTTACCGATGTGAAACAGGAACTGCGTAAAGCAAATGCTTTAAAAATAAATTACTCCACTAAGAAGAGAGCTTCTTTTACGAAATAAGAAAATGAACTTATTTGTTTATTAATTGAGAGTGTCTTCCTCTGGCACTCCTTTTTTTATTATTGCTTTGTAGAAAAATATTTCCGCAAATCGACACTTTTAGCTATGCGGAATAAATTAATTGTTCGAATAGCAGCTTGTTGCTTTAATTCACATTTAATGAGCAAAACAGATTTATAGCAGCAAAAATATTTCCTTTACTTTTCCAGCGTATGCTTAACAGTCATATTATAAATATAAAACAATAACCCTGTTACCCCGATAATACTGATTACGGTTAGCCAGGCAGCATTGCCCATCCCGAAATTTTCAGCATTTGTATGAATAATCCCTTTGCGGAAAAGAAATTCCACGATCACCGAAAGGAAATTATTGGTAAAATGCGCAACAATAGGCAGCCATAAACTTCCGCTCCAGAAGAACAGGTAGCCCAATGCCATTCCTAACAGAAACCGTGGCAGGAAACCATAAAATTGCAAGTGTATTGCTGCAAATATAAAGGAAGATAGAAATACTGCAAGGTGTACATTTTTGGTCCAGCCTTTAAACATGCTTGCCAGGGCGCCCCTGAAAAGAATCTCTTCAGCAAATGCCGGCAAAATGGCTATCATAAAAATATTTATTAGAAGGCCTTTGGTGGAAGTGGTTGACAGGAAAGCTTCCGTGATCAGTTCGCCCTGTTTTTCAGTGTTTTTCATCCAGTTTTCAAGGAACGAAAGCCAGTCGGGCAGAGAAAGATAGCTGTTCAGTTCATTTGCCCAGCCAATCAGAGGTTGCGAAAGCAAAATTAATGCAGCTGATAATGTAACAGTCATAAGTGAAACGGACTTGCTAAATCCTGTATACTTTATAATTCCTGGCGTACACAGCCATATATAAATGACGGCAGGTAATAACAAACCTCCTGCCATATTGAGTATTTGCATTATTTTCATGGCATTTACTACTGATACATCGGTGTAGTCAGGAGCTGAAAGCAGGCTGAGAACACCAGACCCGTAGAAAGGTACCAGCACTAATATTCCCAGCAGCGACGAGAATAGCAGGAAACTGAATACCAGGGTTATCAGCAGGATAAATTTGCTGAAGTAGTTTAGGTTACTATAAGTGCCTTTAAGCATAATTATTGTTTGTGGCAAATGTAATGAATAAGGTTTAATCGCAACCGTTGGTTATTGTTGCTATTTTTGCATCACGAAAAATTCAGGAATGATCATTGGAAAAACCGACCTGGGAAAATTCCCGGTTATACTCGCACCGCTGGAGGATATTACCGATTCGGCATTCCGCACTATGTGCCGTATGCATGGCGCTGATTTGGTGTACACTGAATTTGTGTCGTCCGAAGCCCTTGTGCGTTCGGTTGTAAAAAGCAGTAAAAAAATGTTGTTTGATGAGGAGGAAAGACCCATTGGTATCCAGATATTCGGCAATAATGTGGAAGCAATGAAAAATGCGGCTTTACTGGCCGAAGAAAATAATCCGGAGCTTATTGACATTAACTTTGGCTGCCCGGTCCGAAAAGTAGCCATGAGAGGAGCCGGAGCCGGCCTGCTGAACGATATCCCGCTTATGATAGCGATTACCCGCCAGGTTGTAAATGCAGTGAAATTACCCGTAACTGTCAAAACCAGGCTTGGCTGGGATGAAAACAGTAAAGTTATTGTGGATGTTGCCGAAAAGCTGCAGGATGTGGGCATACAGGCGCTGACTATTCATGGGCGTACCCGGGCACAAATGTATTCGGGCGAAGCGGATTGGACGTTGATAAGTGAAGTTAAGAATAATCCCAGGATTCACATTCCTGTTATCGGAAACGGGGATATTGACAATGCCCGCAAAGCAGTTGAAATGTTCAACAGGTATGGAGTTGACGCCATTATGATCGGCCGGGCAGCCATTGGAAACCCATGGATATTCAATGAGATTAAAACATTTGTTGAGAAAGGAGAATTATTATCTCCCCCCGGATTGCCCGAAAGGATTGCTGTAAGCCTTGCGCATCTTAAACTAGCCATCCAAAAGAAAGGTGAACACAAAGGTATTGTTGAAATGCGAAAACATTATGCGGGATATTTCAAAGGGCTTCCAGGTTTTAAGAAAGTTAGAATGGAAATTCTGACCAGGCTTAGTTATTCAGAGATAGAGGAAATTCTCATGAAATTGGTTTAGACAGGTTCTGCTTAAGAAGATAGTTGAAATAGATGGATTTGTAACTTCAACAAGATAAAAGTTCCGCGTTCCAGCCTGCCTGCTGGCAAACAGGGTTCCGGCGTTCCTGAAGATTGCAGGGCTTTGCCGATTCACAACATGTGTGCTGTCAATAATTCTAAAACAGCTAAATAAGAAGAATCAAAGTTTACAACTGTGGCACTCGGAACATGCCTACCTGCTACAGGCAGGGAACCTGGCACTTCAGATAAAGAAAATATTCCTGAAATGTATAAAAACAAAACCTTTAGCAATAACCAAGTCAGATTATATATTGTTGTGATTATTAACTTTGTCACAAAATTTGTATAAATAAGTATAAGTCACGATTTTTGTTTATCTTACATCTGAGGAATATTTTGAAAAGAGTGGTTTGCCGGTAGCGTTTTTTATCCATAAGCACCCGTCCTGTTTTTCAAAATGAAGTTGAAGATAAATTAATTAAATGATCTTAACAGTTCATAACTAAAAGATAAACAGTAATATAAATTGTTTTTATATCTCTCGGAGCTCTTATCATACAGCTTTAACCTTAAGAGACATTCAAGAAAATGCAGGATATTTTACTGAAATAAAAACTTCACATTCAACAGGAATATGGGATCGGAATTTTCCTGAAATGAAAATATAAGTCCCGTTTTGGGAAATGTACTATTATTTTAACTTATTTTGTTACTTTTCCGGTTTTAGGAAATAAATATGTAAAAAGGACACTCTATGGATGAATTTAAAATTTTTGTAGTTGAGGATGATGTTATGTATGCGAAGATTCTTTCGTATCATTTATCACAGAACCCCGATTATGAAGTAAGCGTGTTTAATTCTGGCAAAGAGTTGCTGGCTAATTTGTATAAAGGACCTTCAGCTATTTCGCTCGATTTCAATCTTCCTGATATGAGTGGTTTTGATGTATTAAAACGTATCAGGGAGTTTGATCCTGAATTACCCGTAGTTATGGTTTCGGGCCAACAGGATATTTCAACCGCAGTGGAGTTGTTGAAAAAGGGTGTTTACGATTATGTTCTGAAAGATCCGGATACCAAGGACAGAATCTGGTCGGCGATGCGGAATATCAAATCAAATTTTAACCTGAAGCAGCGTATTTCGAACCTTGAAGATGAAATTGGAAAGAAATACGAATTCAATAA
>Ga0208789_1001695_pt1 | contig 11493 bp, 11 predicted proteins | sample Methanotroph_Enr_FD_187368 | JGI IMG/M metagenome (GOLD analysis project Ga0208789, IMG submission 187368) | Enriched soil microbial communities from Old Woman Creek wetland in Ohio, USA - Methanotroph_Enrichment_5 (SPAdes) (version 2) | ecosystem: Environmental > Terrestrial > Soil > Wetlands...
GTAACCGATTTAATGTCGCATTTTTTTACTCACCCCGAAGCCCGATAAACGTTCGACTGAGCTCACGTCGAAGGCTCGGTCTTCCCCCCTCTCTTCACGAAGAGAGGGGGCAGAACACCGAAGGTGTGATGGGGGTGAGTCATGATATTTGACCAATATTAAATACGACATTATTTAATTCTTATTACTTAAATGAAGGGTGGGAGTAAATCTTCCACCCTTTTTTATTCGCATTTACAGTACAAAACCATCTTTCCACTGATCAAACAAGTCGTTTCACTGATTTTGCTTGAAATGGCATTAAACTGCAATTACATTCGAAAATTGGAATCAATTCCAAGTGTTGTTTAATAGTTAATAAATAAAGTAAAAAATGAAAACATTAAATAAAATCGTTGTATTAGCAGTTGTTGCAGGAATGATTTCTACCTCATGCACAAAGGATTCAATTAAATCCTCTTCCTCGTTGGGAGTTAAAATCATGGCCACCAATAAAACCTTTTCTCTTCTCAAAGCCGGGTCGCTGGTCACACCGGTATTTGCATGGGATACCTGTTCTATGAATATTTCAAAAATTGATCTGGAGGCTGAAAAGAAGGAAAATGAATCATCCCGGGATTCAGCGAACATTGAGATTGAGTGGAAAGGACCGAAAAAAGTTGATCTGTTCAGTATTAATTCTCTTGTCGGAGATATCAATCTCAATCCAGGCCTTTATGATGAAATTTCGATAAAAATAGAAGCGCTTAAATCAGATGCCGGATCATCACCCGTTTTCTATTTATCGGGCAGTTATACAAATGCGACGGGAATAAAAACTCCAATTGTGGTTACTGTAAATGACGATATCAGGTTAGAAGTTGAAAGTAAAGAAGGAACCGAGCTAAATGCGGTTAATGATTATACGTCGTTGATTAACTTGAATCTCGCCTTATTAATGAATGGCATCCTGACAGCAGACCTCGATAACGCCACGCTAACTAATGGAAAAATTATTATAAGTGACACCTCCAACACTTCACTTTATACGAGGATTACAGGAAACTTTGACTCATGCGAAGATTCTGAATTTAATCAGGAATAATTCAACAATCTTAATTTGCAAAACATAAAAAATATATATTATTGTGTTTGGTGTGGGTAATTGGATTTTGTAATAATTGCTGCTGGCTATTAGTGGCTTGCGACTGGCAGACTCGTTTACAAAAAAATAAGGAATTGTCTTAACTTATAAAGGATCAGGGTCAATCAGTTAGCACTATCATGCCAGCAACAAGTTGCCAAAAGCCAGCAGCTTATCGAATAAACCATTTGAAAGCGGTTTGCAAAATCTACCCACACAATTCACCATAGAACCATACATTTCGTTATAAGACATACCCTTTCTACTGAAAAATCAACCCTATTCACTGATTTTACTTTTTATGGGTATACACGGCAATTATATTCGTAACGTGAAAACAGGTCTATTGCGTATGGAAGAATAGTGGTTCCTGAAATAAATAGAAATGTTAATTGATTGAATAATTAATTATTTAAAAAATTAAGTTATGAAAACAAAAAGTTTGTATTTAGCAGTTTTAATGCTGGGAATTATTTCGTGGGGCTGTAACAAAACCGATAGTTTGGGCACTGCAACAAATCCGGTATCGTTAAAAACCTCTATGAGCAACGGAGTAATGGAATTGAACACAGCTTTGAGCGCGATCTCATCTTCAGCCGGATACCAGGTCCTGGCAGGGCCTACCGATCTAACCACAAAGAGTGCTATGATATCTCCTTTAGACACGATTAAACACAGTATTCTTTTAACCGACATTGCCGGTGTTTATGATTATAAAGCGCAAACAACGCAAAAATGGCCGGCATCGATGATGCACTTCTTTACCAGGACAGGTGAGAGTTCGCAAATGATCGTCCGCTTACCGGAAGAGAAGGTGAAAGCCTCGAAAATGCTGCTACGTTATTCTCCAGCCGACACTTTACTGAAAAATAATTACGTGGTGACACTTTCTGATTACCAGTATAATTTCAACTGGTTTGTCAGCTATGATTACAAAATGGCCTCGTCAATTAAAATCAAAGACGTAGAGGCCGGAATGTTGAAAATTCAATCATCAAGCAATAAAACCAGTGGATATCATTTTGCCTCTGAATTTGCGTTTCCAAATGGCTATGTAACCAAATGTCAATACTCATCGGGTGATACTGCTGTTTCTGTATATGCCATAACCAAAGGCACACAGACCCTGTATGAAGAAAAATATACCGCCATCAAAACCAGTGCAGAACTAAGACATCGTGAAAAATCGTTTAAATTAACCATTGGAAATGTAGTTATTGAAAGAAATTTCAACATGGGGCAGTCTGGCCTCGATAGTGCAAAAGTTTATGTCGGAGGTGTTTTACAATTGAAATCGAAAGTTGAAATTGTCGATAAAATTGTAGATGCAACTGCCGATAATACCGATAAATGCCTCACCAATAAGAAAAGGGAATTAAAAATCACCTTTGATGATGGAACGAGCGAAACCTTTACTGAACTTGCCGGCGCTGCGGTTGACAATATCAGTACGCTTTTTGCTTCTATGCGCCAGGTTTATTTCGCAACTGGCATTATTGACTGGATTGCCTGGGATGTTTATGCGGGCAAACTATAGTCTGGCAGGGAATACAAAGCGACTAAAAAATGGGAATGGTTGATCAGATACCTGTACATCATTCCTGTTTTCGTGTTTAAATATTGATCAGGGTGAATGCAGAGGGGGTTAGTTATTTACTGGCTTCCTCTTCTTCGCTTATTATCTCCCATCATTTGACTACTTTTACCTGTGTCTTAAGTATACGTGATAAAAGATGAAGAGGCCGGTTTTCAAACACTGTAAATAACCAAAGAGGTATTAAATGAAGTCTTCTTTAAATAAGACGCTGAATATTGGGATCATCGAACTGATTGTTTTTATTGTCTGCTGGATGACAATTTTTACTATACCGTTTTTCAATCACAGGTTAAACAATTCATTGGATTGGGAGAAGGTGATCGGAGAATGGATAAGGATATTTTCATACCTGGTCATCTTTAGTATCAACGCCTTTTACCTGGTACCTAAATTTCTGTTTCAAAAAAAATACCGCTCATATGTTGGCCTGACACTTTTTGTAATATTCCTTGTCATTGGATCTTCAATATTGATCGGATTAATGATTACACCCCCCCAGCCTGCAGGAATGCCCCCAATGGATCTTGGTCCTGGAATGCCACCCATGGAATTAGGATCGGGAATGCCCGCTCCGATGGGATACAGGCCTGCCGAAGTCCCGGAGCCAAAATCAATTTACATGATCATCACCGACGAACTGATCATTTCGATGCTTGTTATCGGTGCAGGCACTTCCATAAAAATGATTTCTCAATGGCTCAACGAGGAGAGCAAACGCAAAGACCTGGAAAAAGAACAACTAAAAACTGAACTCGCATTTTTAAGGCACCAGGTGAGCCCCCATTTTTTCATGAATACGCTCAATAACATTCATGCATTGATCGATATTAATCCTGATGACGCTAAAAACACGATCATTGAATTATCAACAATGATGCGATACCTGCTCTATGATACAGCCCATGGTCAAACCACGCTGAAAAAGGAGATCAATTTTATCGAGAGTTATATTGCACTGATGCAATTGCGATTTCCAAGGAAAGTGAATGTAAAACTGGAGGTCCCGGATAACCTACGCGATATTCAAATACCGCCTATGCTTTTCCTCTCCTTCCTGGAGAATGCCTTTAAACATGGTGTGAGTTACAAGGCCGATTCATTTGTTTGGTTCAAATTGGAACAAGCAGAAAACCAATTGAAATGTAATATCACCAACAGCAAACATAAAAGCAATGAAAATCCTGACAAAAGCCATTCGGGTATCGGTTTAACAAACATAAAGAAGAGTCTTCACCTGCTTTACGGAAATGATTACCTGCTGCACATCCACGAGACCGATTCCGAATTTGAAGTTCATCTGACAATTCCTGTTTATAATGAGGGTACATTTGTCAAACAGTTTCACGCTTAAGAATAACAACATATCTGTTTAGTAATACCGATGCAATACCAATAAATCCGCTTATGAAGATAAAATGTATAGCCATAGATGATGAGCCGCTTGCCCTGAAACAATTAAGCTCATATATTCAGAAGACCCCATTTCTGGAAAATGTGGCCAACTTCCAAAGCGCATTTGAGGCCATGAATTATCTCGTCGGTAATGACGTTGATCTGATGTTTGTCGATATTAATATGCCCGATCTTAACGGTATTGAATTCGTAAAATCGCTGACACGAAAACCGCAAATCATTTTCACTACAGCTTACAGCGACTATGCGATAGAAGGATTTCAGGTTGATGCAATCGATTATATCCTGAAACCGATCAGCTATGCTGTTTTCCTAAAAGCGGCAACAAAGGCAAAGACATGGTGTGAGTTAAATCAGAAACAAACTGAAGTTATTCAGACTGCACCCGATTACATCTTTGTAAAATCGGAATACAAACTGATGCGCATCCTTTTGTCTGATATTAAGTACATCGAAAGCTCGAATGAATACATCCAGATTTACCTTATTAACGATGAGCCGGTAACAACTTTGATCCGTTTGAAAGTCATAGAAGAACAACTTCCGAAAGATAAATTTATGCGGGTACATCGCTCGTTCATTGTCAACCTCGACAGGGTGAAGGTGATTGAGCGAAACCGGATCATTTTCGATCACAATATTTATATTCCAGTCGGTGATCAGTACAAGGAGTCTTTTCAGACTTTCATCGATAAAACATTCCTGGCATAACAATTTCAGAATATTGATTGAAGAAGTACTGTACACGCACTTGAGTTTAGGCCAGATTTAAGAGGCCAGTTATTGGTTGATCAGCCGCAACTTTATGTGCATAAAGTACTTGCCAACTACAACTTACTGAATTATTCCACCTTTCTACTTATCGGGAAAAGCATTTCGTTGATTTTGTTCTTATTCATCCGTTGCTTAATTTATCTTTACAGTTCAATGAACCTTGTGATTAAGTAATAGTTTGCCAATACCAAAACCTATTTATTTAACAATACATCACCTGATGAGACTAAAAAAAAACATAGCCACCAGCGAGGAAGGATTTATTTTCAATCCGGCTACGGGAGATTCTTTCACCACAAATGATATTGGAACAGAAATCATCTCGTTGCTTAAAGATGAGAACCTGCAACAGGTGATTATCGACACCATTTGCGCAAAGTATGATGTTGATCAGAACCAGTTCGAAAAGGACCTCGATGATTACCTTAGTCAATTGAAAGATTGCACAATTTTAGAATAGCTCCCGATGCAAGAGAAATTCAAAAACAGTGTGGATTCAGGGAAAAGAAAAATTGTCATCGCTATTACCGGGTTGAATGCAATCGATAGTCCGGGTCCAGGTGTTGCAGTAATTCGTGCCATTCGCGAATGTCCCGATTTTGAGGCACGAATCATCGGGCTCTCCTATGAATCGCTCGAACCGGGATTGTATATGCACGATATTGTGGATAAATCTTACCAGATTCCTTATCCCTCAGCGGGTACTGATACACTGATGGGACGGCTGATGCATATTCACCAAATCGAGCATATTGATCTGATCATTCCAAATTTTGATGCCGAACTTTTTAATTTTATTAAGCTAAAGGATAAACTTACAGAAGCAGGTATCCGAACATTCTTACCCGAAATGTCCCAGTTTGAAGCCCGGGACAAAATAAAACTTTACGAATTCGGCAAAAAACACGAATTGATGATGCCGAAAGACCGGATTATCTACCAGGTCAAAGAACTCCCCCAGGCAGCTGAAAAGTTAGGATATCCCATGGTTGTGAAAGGGAAATTTTATGATGCCATCATTGCAAATACACTCGAACAGGCTCAAAAAGCTTTTTACAAAATCCAGGCGAAATGGGGTCTGCCCATTATTGTCCAGGAGTTTATCAACGGAACAGAAATTAATGTAGCTGCCTTAGGCGATGGTGAAGGAAATACAATCAGTGTCATCCCGATGAGGAAACTTTACATTACCGATAAGGGCAAAGCGTGGGCAGGCATTACACTCGACGACAACTCTTTTATCGAACTCGCCCGAAAATTTATCAGGGTGACCAAATGGAGGGGAGGATGCGAACTTGAAATTATGCAAACAGTTGACGGTAAACCATATATCATGGAGGTCAACCCCCGTTTCCCTGCCTGGATCTACCTGACTGCTGCAGCTGGCCAAAATCAGCCTGCTACGTTGGTCAAAATGGCATTAGGTGAGAAAGTTGAGCCGTTTATAACGTATGAAGTGGGGAAAATATTTATCCGGTATGCCTGGGATTTAATCACCGACATCCGGGAATTTCAGAAGATTTCGGGAACCGGCGAGCTATAGACGAATAATAAACAAGATCATGGAAAAAATAAGATACGAAAGGCCGATTATTCAAAAAATGAGTACCGGGTTAATGAATAAATTTGGCACAAGAAATGAATTTGAGCCAGTAACCAACATCGAAAGTGTATCGGTGAAAAGCCTTATAAATCAATATGGTTCACCATTATTTGTGGTTTCAGAAAAACAGATCAGGCGTAACTATCAGAATGCCACAAGAATTTTCAAAACCCGTTATCCAAAAGTTCAGTTTGCCTGGTCGTATAAAACCAACTACATGAATGCGGTATGCCAGGTATTTCACCAGGAAGGGTCGTGGGCTGAGGTAGTCTCGGGATTTGAATACGAAAAGGCGCTCGGCAACGGGGTACCGGGTAACAAAATAATTTTTAACGGTCCCGACAAAACCGATGAACAACTCATTACTGCAGCACGTAAGAATTCATTAATCCATATTGATCATTACGACGAACTTTATTCGTTGATTAGGTTGAGTGAAGAGCACAACCTTAAACCCCGCGTCGCTGTTCGTATCAATTTAGATACAGGTATTTACCCCAAATGGGACCGGTTTGGGTTTAATTTTGAAAATGGCCAGGCATGGAATGCCATAACCCGGATCGTGAACTCCGAAAACCTGGAGCTGGTTGGTCTGCATTGTCATATCGGAACTTTTATGCTTACACCTTCGGCTTACGCGACAGCTGCTACAAGTCTATGCGAATTAACATGGAAGATCAAGGAGAAATACAACAAAATCATTCAATATATTGATCTTGGAGGCGGTTTTCCATCTTCCAACACTTTAAAAGGTGCCTATTTGCCAGGATCAGATACAATCCCTTCGATCGACCAGTTTGCTGATGCCATTACCGATGTTATTCTTGCATACGGTTTTAAGCAGGAAGATCTGCCACTGCTGATTCTCGAATCGGGACGGGCGCTGATTGATGACGCAGGTTTCCTGCTCGGAACGGTTTTGGCGACCAAACGACTTTCAGACGGACGAAGAGCAACTATCCTTGATTTTGGTGTAAATACATTGTTTACCTCATTTTGGTATGACCACAAAATAAGCCCTGTCGGGACCTTTGGTAAGCATACCGAAGAAATGGTGCTGTTTGGTCCGCTTTGCATGAATATCGACGTGATTCGCGAAAGCATAACGATGCCGCTGCTCGAAAAAGGAAACCATCTTGTTGTCCACAAAGTGGGTGCTTATAATATGACGCAATGGATGCAGTTTATCACCTTGCGACCCAATATTGTTTTAATTGATATGGATAACAATACGCATGTGATCCGTAAAGCCGAGACGCTCGAATACCTTGAGCTAAATGAACAAGTCCCGGAACATTTAAAGCTAAACTCACTTAAATAATTATCATCTGCTTAATAAAAGAGATATTTTAGCAACTATGTTCATACACCGAATCATTAACGTATTCCGTTCCATTATTCTGCCGGCCACGCTGAACAGCTATTCTGTTATCTTTTTTTTCAACAATAAGCTTTTAGCATCAGTGATTATGCTGGTGTCCTTTTTAAATTTCTTTGCCGGATTAAGCGGTTTAATTGCGGTATTGGTTGCAGTCCTGGTTGCACACACTATGAGCTTCGATAAGATTCAGCTTAAAAATGGGGTGTACAGCTTCAACGCATTATTAACAGGAATCGGGATGGGCACTTTTTTTGAACCAGGGTTGGTCTTTTTTAGTTTATTACTTCTTGCCGCGTTGTTAACCCTTATCCTTTCAGTTACATTAGGAGGCTGGCTGTATAAATATGGTCTCCCTTTTCTGAGCATCCCCTTTGTTATTACTACCTGGTTTATTTTACTCCCATCTTCGCAATTTGAGAATCTGGGGTTAACCCAGCGCAACATTTACTGGATGAACGAGGTATATGCCATTGGCGGGAACCATATGCTCAACTTCTTTCAGACTATGGATACACTGCCGGTACATAAGATGGTAGATATCTACCTCCGGTCGATGAGTTCAATATTTTTCCAGGACAACCTGATTGCAGGCGTGCTGATTGCTTTAGCATTACTGATCACTTCAAGAATCGCATTTTCTTTATCGGTTATCGGGTTTATTTCGGCTTATTTATTTGCAAAATTTTCGGGGTCAGCAGCTGCCAGTATTACTTATTACAATATTGGAGCCAACTACATCATGGTTGCCATTGCCTTTGGAGGATTCTTTGCTATTCCATCGAAATATTCCTACCTGTGGACTATTCTCTTAGTTCCGCTCACATCGCTTGTATTGCTATTTATGAGTAAGTTATTAGGAATTTTCCAATTACCGGTTTTTTCTCTTCCTTTCTCCTTTGTGGTAATTCTCTTTATTTATTTTCTTATGATGAGAATAAACCCATCAAAATTGATTTTAACACCGATACAATTTTATTCGCCTGAAATTAATCTTTACACGTTTAATAATAACAAGAGCAGACTTTCCAATTTCCTTTATTTACCGCTCCACCTCCCTTTTTGGGGCGAATGGACCGTTACCCAGGGACACGATGGGATACACACCCATAAAGGTGATTGGGGAAACGCTTTCGATTTTATGGTATTCGATAATAAATCGAATACCTACAAGTCAAATGGCCTCTTCTGCGAAAATTATCATAGTTACAATAAACCAATAATCGCACCTGCTGACGGAATTGTTGAGGATATCATTGACAATGTTGACGACAACGAAATCGGAAAAGTAAACACCACAGAAAATTGGGGGAATACGATCATTATCCGGCATCTTCCAGGGCTTTATACCCAAATGTCTCATTTAAAGAAAGGATCGTTTAAAGTTGCTAAAGGCAATTATGTGAAACGGGGTGATTTGCTGGCCAATTGCGGTAATTCCGGTCGCTCACCAGAGCCTCACCTCCATTTCCAGGTGCAGGTGACTCCTCAATTAGGCTCAAAGACAATAAATTATCCCTTCGCCTATTATACTGAAAAAGAAAATACAGTTCATCAATTGCGACAGTTTACCAAACCTCCCGAGGGCGCAATGGTCTCCGGGTTAAAGATCAATCCCTCACTTAAAGTTGCTTTTGATATTATGCCAAACACCACCCTTAAATACAGCTATCTGGATGACAGAAGGATAGAAAAAATTGAACAGTGGGAAGCGTTTACCGATGCATGGAACAATAAATATATCTATTGTAAGGATACGGAAACAAGTGCCTATTATGTAAATGACGGTGCAATGTTTTATTTTACAGCTTTTTATGGAAAAAAAGAATCGCTGTTGTACTATTTTTACCTCTCGGTATACAAAGTGTTTTTAGGGGACCCGAACACCTCTGAAATGAAAGTTGCCATGCCGCTTAATATCATCAGGAATAAAAAAATAAGTACCTGGATTCACGATTTTATTGCTCCTTTTTACAACTATATCCATGTTTGGTATTCCTTAGAATCAGAGGATTCAGCGGACCCTTTGAATGCCGGAATATTAATTTTAAAATCTCAAATAGAAGTTTCCGTTTTGGGGAAAACTGTTACAGAAAGTGAAAGCACCATAACCTTGAAGGAGAATTGCATCAGGGAATTCACGTATCAAACAAACAAAACTAAAATTCAGGCTAAATGGGCAAATTCATAATTGCTGCTTTCCTACTTGTTTCAGTGGTCACCAAAGCTCAGCAACCTTTTAATTTTTTATCGGTTGACAGCATCACCTATCAATGTTACCAGGCGGGGGATTGGGAAAAGCTGATCACTGTCGGGAATGAGGCCATCAAACAAAATATCGATTACAAAAGACTACGCCAACGTATCGGTTATGCTTTTTTTGCAAAGGCCGATTATTATTCGGCTCAAAAGCATTACGAAAAAGCCCTTACATTTGATGAATATGATACTGACACCCATTCCTACCTCTATTATTGTGGATTAAATACCGGCAACGAAGCATTTGCCCGTTTTCATGCAGAAAAGCTTCCTAAGGAACTTCAGCAAAAACTAAAGGAAGAAGTGTTTAAACCAGTCGAGGCTATCGATCTGGAATACAACTATAAGGCCAATAACACCATTTCACGATCCAATCCGACTTACCTTCGGGCAGGAATAAATACCCAACTCGGTTACCGGTTATCACTGTATCAGTCTTTCTCAACTTATCAGCAAACAATCGATACCTCACTGACAAAACAACCGGAGTACTTTGCTTTACTTAACTGGACTGTTAATTCGCACACACAAATAAGTGTTGCTTCTCATTATCTGAATACAAGTATAAATGGTCATAAATATCGCGGTAACCTGTTGTTCGCAGCACTTACAAAAAAAACAGACCGGTTTAGCATGGGGATTAACAGCTCCGTTTTAAGCACCTATTATAGTAACATATTACAGGTTGGACTTCAGGCAGGTGTTACTCTCCCTTCAAAATCAAATATTTACCTTAAAAGTGGCTTAAGCGGAATAATAGAAAAGGGAAATAACAGGATCATATTTTCGCAAACTGCAGGGGCACGCCTGGCGAAATCGGTTTGGGCGGAAGGAAACATCACACTCGGCAATTTAAAGAACTACCATGATCACAATGCCCTTTATATCTACAATGCTGCCGATCCCACCACATTCAGAACAGGATTAACACTTTTCTGGTATTCCGGGATGAGAATTACTTTATTCGGCAATTACATGTATGATACCAGGCAAATAGAGTTTACGAGTATAAATTATAAACAACAATCATTTTCAGGAGGAATCATATGGAAACTTTAAGAAAAAACACGATTACCCTTGTACTGCTTTTAATTGGCTTCACCGCTTTTTCTCAATCCACGGAAGCTTTGCAAAGCGCATTCAGCAAAAGTTACCAGGCTGAAAATGCAAAAAACTATTTAAATGCAATTAATGAACTAAAGGTGGATTACGACGCGAAAAACTATGTAATGAATATCCGTTTGGGTTGGCTCAATTACCTCGCGAAGCAATATATTGAATCGATCAATTATTACGAAAAGTCCATTGCATTAAAACCATATGCAATCGAAGCACGTTTCGGTTGC
>Ga0208789_1001698_pt1 | contig 11482 bp, 7 predicted proteins | sample Methanotroph_Enr_FD_187368 | JGI IMG/M metagenome (GOLD analysis project Ga0208789, IMG submission 187368) | Enriched soil microbial communities from Old Woman Creek wetland in Ohio, USA - Methanotroph_Enrichment_5 (SPAdes) (version 2) | ecosystem: Environmental > Terrestrial > Soil > Wetlands...
CACTCCGAAAAGCGTAAAAAGCCTTATCATCTCGTGTCGTATCGCCCACCTGTCTTTCAATCACCCCTTCTCCCATTCACCCACTCTTCCCCTCATCTGGTTCCCTCAATCTTCCTCATCCTCTCAGTAAGCCCTCTCATCCCTTCCTTCAATAAAATTAATAAAAGACTTGTTTACCACTTTGTTTCCTCCCGGAGTTGGATAATTACCTGTAAAATACCAGTCGCCGGTGTGGTTAGGAATGGCCTGGTGCAGATCTTCAACCGATTGAAAAACAACAGCAATTTTGGCTTTGCAACCCGGAGGAGTTACTAATTGGGCAATCTTTGCCGAAATCTGTTGTGGGGTAAAAAGGTCATAAATTTCCTTCACATAATTGACCACCTGTTCTTTGGGCAGTTTCTCCTGGGCTTTACATTTACGGTAAACCTCGTTGAGAGCATCCGTCTGATGTGTGTCCTTTAATAACTCGATGGTGGCATTAAAAGCAATAAAATCAGTGATTTTTGCCATATCAATTCCATAGCAATCCGGGTAGCGAATTTGAGGAGCCGATGAAGCAACTACTATTTTTTTGGGGCCTAACCTGTCGAGCATGCGGATAATGCTCTGTTTCAGCGTAGTGCCACGTACGATAGAGTCGTCCAGTACAACCAGGTTGTCGATACCACGGCGCACTGTGCCATAGGTAACATCGTAAATATGGGCTACAAGGTCGTTGCGCTGCGAATCCTGGGTGATAAAAGTGCGGAGTTTGATGTCCTTAACAGCTACTTTTTCAACCCGCGGTTTTAAGCGGAAAATTTCCTGTAGTTGTTCGCGGGTGATGGTTGGGCCCTCTTTCAGTATTTTATCGGCTTTTATCTGGTTGCAGACATTATTCAGCTCTTCAACCAATCCATAAAAAGCAGATGATGCTGTATTGGGGATGTAACTAAATACGGTATTCTCCAGGTCGTGGCCTACTTCCGAAAGTATGCTTTTAGTCAGAACGCCACCTAATTGTTTACGCTCATTATAAATTTCTTTATCCGTACCCCGGCTAAAGTAGATCCTTTCGAACGAACATGAACGCCTGGGAGCAGGTGGTTTAATCTGAACCTCTTCAACTGTTCCATTGCGGCGGACTATAAGTGCGTGGCCCGGTTTCACTTCATGAACATCATCAAATAAAACATTTAATGTAGTCTGTATTACCGGGCGTTCGGATGCGGCAACAACAATTTCGTCGTCCTTGTACCAATACGCCGGCCGTATTCCGTTGGGATCGCGTAAAATAAAAGCATCGCCATGCCCAAACATACCGGCAATGGCATATCCGCCATCCCAATGTTCGGACGATTCAGTAAGTAATTCTTTGATACTCAGATTTTCAGCTATCAGTTCTGTACTTTGCTGTTTGGTATATCCTTCTTTTTTGAATTTGCGATAAAGCTTTTCGTTTGAATCGTCGAGAAAATGGCCGATTTTTTCAAGAATGGTAACGGTATCGGATGTTTCCACAGGGTATTGCCCGAATTCAACCAGGCGCTGAAACAATTCATCCACATTGGTCATATTGAAATTTCCGGCTAATACCAGGTTACGTGTCATCCAGTTGTTATAGCGCACTACAGGATGCAGGTTCTCAATATTATTTTTCCCAAAAGTTCCGTACCTGAGATGGCCAATGAAGACTTCGCCGAAAAAAGGAATATTTTGTTTGAGCCAGCCTGAATCATTTATTCTATCAGGATCTTTATGTATAATATCCTGGAAAGGTTTGTATATCTGCTTGAAAATGTCGTCGATAGGCCCTGCCGCATTTGACCTCACCCTGTCGATGTACCTGTTTCCGGGAATCACATTAAGCTTTACGCTTGCCACTCCTGCTCCATCCTGACCGCGGTTGTGTTGCTTTTCCATCAGCAGGTGCAACTTGTTGATACCATAAAGTGTGGAGCCGTACCTTGTATAATAATATTCAAGCGGTTTGAGCAACCTTATAAAGGCAATGCCACATTCATGTTTTATTTGTTCACTCATGGGAAAAGGGTTAGGCTTTATTAAGGAGTGGTTAGGCAGCAGATTAACAGAGCCATAGTGAAATGAAAAAGAAGCAACAACCGAAAAGAATGATTAATTCCTGCCTGGTGTTGATTCTGAATCGTCATTATTAGTGAAACCGATTGTAATTAGTTTTTAATCAGCTTTTTACTTCCGGTAAAGCCCTTGTCGGTATAGAACAGCAAAATATAGGTTCCTTTCGCAAGTGAACCAACATCGAAGTTGACAACGGTTCCGGATTTTGTCTCACGATCAAAGATCTTGCTGCCAGTCAGACTTATTAAAAGTATTTTTCTGATGTCTTTAGGAATTCCGATTAAAACATAGTTTTGAGCCGGATTTGGGAATACATTTACCTGGTCCATTAACCTGTTTTCGGGGATGCCGAAAGTAGAGCCCTGGTTGTTGTAATAGCAGGTATAAGTGTAATTATTGTGTTCAACTAACCACACCCTGTTGGGTTGGCCATAAGGGAATTCTACGGCTGTATCGTTCCATGAACTGTTTATGCGAAATTTAAATTCAAGTTGGTCGCCATCAAGAAATCCTGGTATTGTAGTGGAATATATAGTAGAATCGGTTCCGGGAACAATGGAAAGAATGTTTTTTGTGCCGTCAAAATTATTGAATGTGCCAGCTACATCTACCGTATCTGTCCTGTGATTGAACAAGGTGTCGGCAATATAATTGGACATATTGACTGTGAATGTAAGACTGACAAAATGGGTAGAGTCTTCAGTAACAAGTATGTCATCTATTGCAATTTTATCGCCACCCGACTGAGTGTTAAGCCTGAATCCTATGTAAACCGTTTGATTGGCATAACCAGCTGCAGCAAGATCCAGTGTATCGGAAACGAAAGCAGTTGAATTGTCGGAAGTATATGAACCTGAAGCTCCGTTAAAGAGACAGCCGGCAACAGATTGCTCGGTAGTGGAAACATAAACCTGGTACGTATCTGCAGTTCCGCCGGTTAACGACAGGCTTTCCCATGTTAATTTGGAGGCTTTACCGATTCGTACGGCTGGCATAATAAACCAGTCATCGGCAGTTGCTGCAGGATTAAAATTTGAAGTGGCTATGGCAGCATGATTACCGGCTGTTCCGGCAGCATCAACAAACCAGGGAACAGTTTTAAGGGTATCCATGTCAGTATCAGCGGGGATGCCTTTGTCCAGTTTTGCGAGCACATAGTCCTGAAACAGGCTGGCTGTATCTTCAAATGTTTGAGAATAAATTACCTGTTGGGCTTGTGCAGCCACCACAGTTACCAGAATGAACAGGATTGCAATAGAAATTTTCCGCATCGTACAGTTTGAATGAAAACCTGGAGCACTTGAAAAATGGAACTATAACATTGATTTACATTATGTTGCCATCAATTCAACTGAGCCGGGCTTGTATGAAAGGTGCAAATTTACAAATTCCCCGGTAATTAAAAGGTACTGCACAAATATTGAAGTATCCAGTTATCTATTATTAGCAATTTTTAACGTTAATTTGCTTTACAATTATTGATTACGAATAATCCTTACTTATGCGTACTATTCAGTTTGTTATCTTTTTCGGTATCGTAATACTGATATACAGCCTGGTAAATTACTATATTTTTATACATGGCATGCGGGCTTTACCCGTGAGAACAAATATTAAGAACTGGTATCCGTGGATATTTCTGTTTTTAAGTTCTTCCTATTTGATTGGCCGCTTTATGGAGCGGGTATGGATTTCGCCGGTAAGCAGTTTTTTTACTTTTGTGGGTTCATTCTGGCTTGCATTTATGGTTTACCTGCTGTTGGCCGTGCTGGTGATTGATCTGGTGAGGCTAGTGTTGTATTTTCTCCCTCAGCCAGCTCTGCTGATTAACCATTATTTGGATATTAAAAAATACTTATTCATCGCAGTGGTTGGGATTACCGGAATTGTTGTATTAATTGGGCATATTAATGCATTGAACCCGCGTGTGAAGCGGCTTGATATCCATATCGACAAAAAGGCAGGACAAATGAAAACCCTTCATATTGCTGCCGCATCGGATATTCACATGGGTACATTGGTTGGGCCGCGGCGAACAGCCAAACTGGTTCGGATGCTGAATGAATGTAATGCTGATGTAATACTCCTTGCCGGGGATATAGTGGATGAGGATCTGGCACCTGTAATTCATAATGACCTGGGCAGATCATTGTTAAAACTAAAAGCACCCTTAGGTGTATATGCCATAACCGGAAATCATGAATACATTGGCGGGGCCGAAGCGGCGGTTAAATACCTCGAAGAACATGGTATCCGGATGCTGAGGGATACTGCGATTGAAATCAATAAAAGTTTTTACCTGGCAGGTCGTAACGACCGCGATTCAAAAAGATTCAGCGCTAAAGAACGTAAAAGCCTCGACACAGTTCTCAATGGAGTTGATCGCTCATTGCCGGTTATCTTGATGGATCATCAGCCGTTCAGCCTGCAACAGGTTGCTGATGCAGGGGTTGATTTTCAGTTATCGGGGCATACTCATCACGGACAACTTTGGCCTTTTAATTATATCACGAAAGCTATTTATGAAGTAAGTTGGGGCTACAAACGAAAAGGTAATTCTCAATTTTATGTTTCTAGTGGATACGGTGGCTGGGGACCGCCTGTGCGAACCGGAAACCGCCCTGAGATACTGGATATTTATATTACCTTCAATTAGATGTAATTTGTAAGTATGACTCAATCTTCTGGTCTCTAAACGTAATACCAGTTTGAAATGGATTTAGTAGCAACACGCATACATTCCCCGGTCGGGATCATCGAAATATCAGGAAGCAACGAAGGCATCCGGTCTATAATGTTTCTTGACGATGTAACTATTCCAACTCACGCCCCGGCTTGCCTGCAGGAATGCGTAACCCAGTTGAATGAATATTTTTCAGGTGCGAGGAAAAGGTTTGATTTGCATCTCGATCCAAGAGGAACTGATTTCCAACTTAATGTATGGGAAAAACTTCAGCAGATACCTTTCGGTAAAACCATCACTTACCTTGATCTTGCCCGAATGACAGGAAGCGAAACCAATACCCGGGCAGTTGGTAATGCCAACGGGAAAAATAAAATCAACATTGTTGTGCCTTGTCACCGGGTTATCGGTAGCAACGGCAAACTCACCGGTTACGGCGGCGGTTTATGGCGAAAAGAAATCCTGCTAAAACTGGAAATGGGAAATACTATGCCGGGGCTGTTTGCCGGATTATAGAATAGACAAGATAAAATCTAGGCAGATCGAGAGAATTTTGTTTTTGGAATATGCAAATTGGAATTTGGGTCTTGGAATTTTCGTTTATGATGTAACAACTTATCCTGTTTTCATTAGAGTTGCTTTATAAAAAGCTGGAATATTTCCTAAAGCCATTGCACTGATGCTACATAAAGAAATATTCCCTCAGAGTTTTAGCCCGTCCAACTCCCTCCGGTTAACAATCCGTCCGATGGGATACAGATTTAAACGATTGTCCCAATAAGGTGATTTGCTGTAAAACCAGTTCAACTGGGCATCTGGATCAGAGGCGAAAACCTTATCAGATGCTTTTTTTTGTTCAAATTCCACTTTTAATTGTGGGTTTTTCTGAATCATTTCACGAGCCATCGTTTCCATAACATACGATTCCGAATATTCTTTCTGTTCCATGTAAGCATCGAAAAATCCCCATGCTGCATACGAATCGGGAGAGTCAGGCTCAAGTAAATGCGCTATAACCCTGGCGGTACGCTGGTTCATTTCAACCAACATGGTTCCTGCAGGAAATGTGCGCTCCTCAATAGTATCAAGAAGCTTGTAAGTGAGTTTATGATGTCCTTCGAAAGGTCTTTGCTGCCAACGTATATTGCTGAATCTGCTTAATTTAACCTTGCAGGTTACAGCCTGCATCAAAGGCGCCATTTTTACACCGTGGAGTTTCAGCCCATCAATAACTGTGGTGCAAAAGGGTGGAATAAGATATGCTTCCGGTAAGGTTACAAATTTATCGGCTTTGCATTCCGGGAAAAGAGTCAGTTGCCAGGTTGTTGGCTTTTGATTATCATATTTAAACCATAAGCCACCGGTTAAATCGCTGGTATCGATAGTGTATTCAAATCCAAGAAATTCGATTTTCGTACTGTCGGTAAACGATTCGGTGAAATTAACAGGAAATGGTTGTTCCCGAAATTTTGCGGATGCAGTGTATGCATCGGCGCCTTCAACGAGAGTTTGTAGTGTTTTATATTCTTTGTTCAGAAGTTCAAGCGTATGTGTAAGCATGGTATAAGTACTGGTAACCCTGGCTTTGTATGGCTTTAACATATGTGTTTCGATGAGGAGACCGGGGCGGTTCTGCACTGCCGTGTATCCTTGCGACAGCATGGGCGGTGCCACACCAACGGTAAGCCCGCTACGGGGATCGTGCCAGTTGCGGAACTGTACGTAAGGAAACACCGGGAATCCTGATTTCTTCATTTCGCTTACAAGATAAGTTTCACAAACATTTTCAGTCCAGGAAGTAAGGTTCTTTTCCATGCTGCCCATGGTTTCGAGCGCATACGTCATGGTGTACTGGAAATCGGCGCCATCGGTAACATGGCAATCTACAAAGAACTCGGGAAGCCATGCATTATAAAGTTTAAGCCATGCTTTCATTTCAGGAGCATCAGCTTTCATAAAGTCGCGGTTCAGGTTCAGGTTTTGTGCTGTAGTACGCCAACCCATTTCTTCAGGCCCGTTCTGGTTAATCCGGTTGTAGGGCCCGAAACGCTCGTGACCATCGGTATTTAAAATCGGGATAAAAAGCACAGTAACATGATCGAGCAACTGAGGGTTCTTCTTGTAAATAGCTATATCACGAAGAAGCATCAGCCCGGCATCTTTCCCATCACTTTCGCCGGCATGTATGCAGGCTTCTATGAGCAGCACAGCATTTCCGCTTTTTCGCACCGATTCGGGTGTGAAATTCCCGTTTTTATCGGCAATCAGCAGCGGGAGATCACGTCCTTCCGGACTTTTCCCAAATGTTGAATAGTGCAGAATTGGCGATGCATCATCAAGTTTTTTGCAAAAATCAATCGTTTCATTATAACGGGGAGTACTCAGATATTCCGACTTTTCATAATACGTCTGAAACGTAATATCCTGGGCGTTAAGTTGAATCGATAGGAAGGCAATGGTAAAAATGGAGAAGAATACTTTCATGGTGCTATAATTGGCTGGTAAAAGTAGAATAATATCTTGTTATACATGATAGTTCTGTTTTTAAACATTGGAGGAATATTGTTTTTATTTAAAGTGCCAGGTTCCAGGTGCCGGGTGGCTCAGATGTCAACTTCGATTGTTCTTTTGTAACTGTTTCTGGAATTACTGTTTGAAAGCAAATATGTCGTGAATCGGTGGAACCCGGAACCTGGAACACGTAACTTTTATCTTATTGAAGCTGCAAATCTATCTTCTTTTCAACAATCTTTTTAATTAATAGAACCTACGTGATTAATCCCGGAATGAATTTTGAATTCCAGGTACATAAGCTTCTTTAAAATATATGAGAATCAGGAAATGTTAAAAATTGTGAATAGCCACTGCAACTGTTGCATTTTGGTAGCTTTGCAAAAAATCACTTTCTGCCGTTTCAACATTAAACTATTAGGGAAATTGATTGTCTTATAAATTCATATTATCTCAAATTAATTAACATGTTTCAATTGAATACTTCCAAATCATTTCTGGTTATCTTGTTCTTTCTCATTTCAAGCTTTTTAATGGCTCAACAACCAGGTGCCATGCGAGGTCAGGGAAATAAACCTGGCGGTAAAAGCACGGTTCCGGGTTTTGGTGTTATCAGTGGTGCACTTTTCGATGAAATTACAAAAGAGCCAATTGAATACGGCAGTACTGCCATATATAAGGTTAAAGATTCAACTTTGTTAACTGGAGTCATTACCGATGCAAAAGGGAAATTTGTTTTTACCAATTTAGCACCCGGGCGGTATTATATGAAAGCCAGTTTTATCGGATACGAAGTTAAATATATATCAGATATTGTTATTTCACAGCAAAGTGCGGATGTTAAATTGGACGACATCTATATATCAGCACAACAAGCAACCCTGTCAGGTGTTGATATTATAGCTAAAAAAGCACTGATCAGCAACAACCTCGACAAAAAAGTGATCACCGTTGATAAGACTATGGCCCTTTCGGGAGGAACAGCAACTGACGTTATGCAGAATGTTCCCAGTGTTTCGGTTGATGTCGATGGTAATGTTAGCTTGCGTGGCAATTCTAATATTACCTTGCTTATTGATGGTAAACCAGCCAGCCAGGCCGGTATCAGTAGCAGCGATATATTAAATCAGTTGCCGGCAAGTGATATTGAGTCTGTTGAGGTAATCACTAATCCGTCGGTCAGGTATGACCCGGATGGTACTTCAGGGATTATTAATATTGTCCTGAAGAAAAAAGCACTTCAGGGTTTTAACGGACTCGTTTCGGGAACAGTGGGAACCCATGATAAATATAACGGAACTTTAAACCTGAATTTCCGTTCAAATAAGATTAACGTATTCGTTGGCGCCGATGCCCGTTACAACCTTTATACCAGTTCTTCCGAAAGTGAGCGAACCAGCACTTTTGGCGATGTTGTTAACCTGCTGAGCCAGACCCAAGAGGGGAGCATGCATCGCAATGCACTTAGTTTAAGCGGCGGAATTGACTATACCATCGATACACGCAATAATCTTACGGTATCGGTTCAAAATCGAAAAATGTCGTTTGGACAGGAAGGAACAATGGTGTATAAAAATTACTTCGGCAGCGATTCGCTGCTTCGTTATTTCGATCGTTACACCAATTCCGACAGGAGTATTAATTCAATGAATTATACCTTATCTTACAAACATACTTTCCCCCAGAAAGGAAGGGAGTTTACACAAGATATAGTGTATAACGACAACAGCATGAATAATGATCAGCTAATAAATCAGCAGGATTATGATATAAATACATTTCAAAAGGCAGGAGTGCCTCTTTTACAGCAAAATTATGCATTGAACAAGAATATTTTTTTAACAGCCCAGGGAAACTATATTCATCCATTTGTAAGCGGGGCACGGATCGAAAGCGGTTATAAGTTTTCGTATCGCGATATGGGCATGAACTATGACTACACCAATTTCAATCCTACTACTGAAAAATGGGACACTTTGCTCAACTTAAAAAATCATTACGATTATAAAGAACAATTATATGCTGTATATGGCATTTACAGTAATTCGTGGGGAAAGCTTAAATATCAGGCAGGACTGAGGTACGAGCAGGTTTATACCAATTCGAAAGTCGAGCAAACCGATTCAAGCTACAATAACACGTACCATAGTTTCTATCCTTCGTTGCACACGCAATACGACCTGGGGAAAGGCAGGGAATTGCAATTCAGTTACAGCCGCCGTGTCGATCGGCCTTCACCTCGTGAAATGAACCCGTATGTTGATTATTCTGATTCTCTTAATATCCGCATGGGTAACCCGGATTTAAAGCCTGAATATTCCAATTCACTCGAACTTGGAATATTGAAATATTGGGACAAATATTCGCTTACTTCAACTGCTTTTTTCAGGAATACGGCCGGACTTGTTGAAGATATCACGCGTATCGATTCGAACGGTGTAACTTATCAAAAGCCACAAAATATCAACAACAGCAAATCATACGGACTTGAGTTTGTTGCTTCGGCAAATCCATACAAATGGCTGAGGATTAACGGTAACCTGTCGTTTTATCAGTATTGGGTCAGCCCGATAGTCGAACAGAATATTCCTGAAACCAACCAGTTTACCTGGAGTGGAAGGTTGAATGCAACATTTAACTATTCGAAGGATGGCTCGTTTCAATTAATCGGGAATTACAATTCGCCGACCAGTGATCCGCAATCAAAACGCGACGGCTATTATACCGTTGATGCCTCGCTGAGGCAGGATTTTCTAAAGAATAAATTGTCGGTTTCCCTCAGGGTTACAGATATTTTTAAATCCCGTAATTTTAATTCCACAACTACAGGAGTCAATTTTGTTTCAATAAACAAAAGATACTGGGAATCCAGGGTTGTATATGCCGGGATTCAGTTTAAAATTAACAACTATAACAAAAAGAATGAAAAAATCCCGGTCAATAGCGATATGCAGGAAGATGGGTTCCAATAACCTGAAAGTATAACACTAATCCCTGAATCTTACACTTTCCGATCTCCGAAACAAATACCCATTTTTCGTGACTTTTTAATGATCGAGTGTTCTGATGGCACAAGTTTAAGTTTTCCGCCAACCTGGTCGAGAGGAACTGAAGTGATAGTTTCGCCATCTTTACAAACCATTAACCCGAACTTGCCTTCAGCAATAAGTTCGACCGCATGAGCGCCATAACGGGTTGCAAGTATCCGATCCATGGCCGTGGGTGAGCCACCGCGTTGTACGTAGCCGAGAATGGTTTCGCGGGTTTCCAGCCCGGTTTTCTCACTGATGGATTGCGAAATAAATGAAGCCGCTGAAATACCTCTTGGCTTTTGGATGCCCTCGGCAACAACTACAATAGAATATGGTTTCTTGTTTTTTGCCCTTTTTTCGAGGTAACGGGCAACTATATCCATGTCATAAGGGATTTCAGGTATCAGGATGACGTCGCCTCCGCCTGCAACTCCCGAATACAGCGAAATCCATCCTGCATGATGCCCCATAAGTTCAATAACCATGATGCGTTTATGCGAATTCGCCGTTGAGTGCAACCTGTCAATAGCCTCAGTAGCAATGCTTACTGCCGTATCGAATCCGAAAGTGACATCAGTGCCAAAAACATCATTATCAATGGTTTTCGGCAAGCCGATAATATTTAAACCTTCTGCAGTTAGTTTGGCAGCGGTTTTCTGAGTGCCGTTTCCACCGATAACTACCAAGGCATCAAGACCAATTTCTTTATAGTTCTTCTTGATGATCTTCGACATATTTTCGCCTGTAACCGGATCATTCTTGAAAGGTTTGTCGCGAGAGGTTCCCAGTATGGTTCCTCCAAGGGTTAGCATACCCGAAAGTTGTGTTTCATCCAGTTCGTTATATTCCTTATCAATTAATCCCCGGAAACCTGAAGATATTCCAATAACCTTCATGCCATATTCGGTTATGGCTGTTTTACCAACACCACGTATCGCGGCATTAATACCCGGACAGTCGCCGCCCGCTGTGAGTATTCCTATCTTCATTCCACGGGTTGAAAGTGCCATTATTTTTTTTTTAAAAACTTTTACAAAGGTAAGATATTTGACAACAGGCAGGGAATTATATAAAACAGTACCTATACATTATTTGATATTCTTCACTGATTATCCTGCCATAGCTGAAATTGTATTGATATTCCCAATAATCACGTAAGGATATTCATCTTGAT
>Ga0208789_1001699_pt1 | contig 11477 bp, 12 predicted proteins | sample Methanotroph_Enr_FD_187368 | JGI IMG/M metagenome (GOLD analysis project Ga0208789, IMG submission 187368) | Enriched soil microbial communities from Old Woman Creek wetland in Ohio, USA - Methanotroph_Enrichment_5 (SPAdes) (version 2) | ecosystem: Environmental > Terrestrial > Soil > Wetlands...
CAGAGTTCAGACGAGCGAAACCAGGCGCTCAGCGCCTGGCTCCATTACTACAATCACCACAGGCCCCATTCGGCCCTCAACGGTCAGCCCCCGATCTCAAGGCTGAACAACCTCGTTGGCAACGACAGCTAGGCCCCTCCGTCCATCCGGTCGACGATCACCAGGGTCACGTCGTCGATGAAGGCCGCGGGGGCGTTGTGGGCCCGGGCCTGGGAAACCAGGGCATCGGCGGCGGCATCGGCATCCGCCGGCAGCTCGGCGCAGAAGCGACGAAGGCCGGCCTCCTCGAGCATGGTGCGGTCCTCCCGCTCCACTTCCACCAGGCCGTCCGTGTAAAGCACCAGCCGGTCGCCGGGCAGGAATTCCGCGTCCTGCTCCACGAAGGGGAGCTGGCTGTCGAGCCCGAGCATGAAGCCCTTTCCGCGGAGCACCTCGGAGCGCCTGAGGCCCCCCTTCGCGCCGCCCACGATGCGCAGGGGGGCGCAGTGGCCCGCGGCCACATAGCGCACCACGTTGCGCCCAGGGTCCACGCGCCCCAGCCAGGCGGTGGCGAACTGCTCGGCCAGGGTGGAGCGGCAGAGATCCTCGTTCATGCCCAGGGCCCAGGCCAGGGGCTCGCCGCCCAGGCGCACCTGGTTCTCGAAGGAGGTCTTCACCATGGCGGAGATGAGGGCGGCGGTGACGCCGTGGCCGCTCACGTCCGCGATCATGACGGCCGTGCCTCCATCCGTCAGCGGCAGCACGTCGTAGATGTCCCCGCCGATGCCCGAGGCCGGCAGGTAGCGGTGGGTGTAGCGCACGCCGGGAGCCTCGCCCGGAAGCTTCGGGAGCAGCCCCATCTGGAGGGCCGCGGCCAGTTCCATCTCCTCCTGCACCCGGGTCTGGAAGGCCGTCAGCTCGCGGTTCTGCCGCTTGATCTCCTTCTGCATCCCGATGAGGCGGAAGGTCGATTCCACCTTCGCCAGCACCTCCTGGGCGTGGAAAGGCTTGGGGATCATGTCATCCGCGCCCAGGGAGAGCCCGCCGATGCGCGAGGCGGTGCCGTCCAGGGCCGAGAGGATGATGAAGTAGATGTCCTGGGTGGCGGGATCCGACTTCACCCGCTTGCAGAGCTCGTCCCCCGGCATCTCGGGCATCCGCAGATCCGAGATGATGAGGTCCGGCTTCAGGTGGCCCATCTCCGCCAGGGCCTCGGCCCCGTTGCCGGCGGTGAGCACCTGGTACCCCGCCCGCTTCAGGTAGAAGCTGAGGATGTCCCGGATCGGGGCCTCGTCATCGACGACCAGAACGACGCCCTTGGCCATGGCCACCCTTCAGGCTGGTGTGGGAGGGATGCTCAGGCGCCGCGCAGGGCGTCCTGCTCGGTGGCGAAGATGGAGAAGTAGTTCGTGAGGTTGGTCTGGTCGAAGGTCTTCTTGACCGGCGGAGGCAGGCAGGCGAGATGCAGCTTCCCGCCGGACTTGTCCACGCTGTTGCGGGCCGCCACCAGCAGCCCCAGGCCCGAGGAGTCGATGAAGCTGACGCCCTCCAGGTTGATCACGAGGAGCTTGGGCTGAGCCGTGGCCACCGTCTCGCGGATCACGTCCCGCAGCTGGGCGGTCACCTCGAAATTGACCTTGCCCTGGATGGAGACCACGGAGGCGGTTCCGTCTTGGCGGGTCTGGATGTTCAGCATGGTTCCTCCTGAAGGATTCCCTGGAGCACTCGCCGCCGGGCGGCGTCCCGCTGGCGCTGTTTGTATTCCGAGTGTGAAGCGGGTCCGGATTGGGCGCTTTGGAAACCTGATCTCTCCATCACTTGAACTTCGTGTGCGAAGAAGAAGGTAAACTCCTCCTGTTCCTGGATCAACTGCGGAATTCGGGTGGGGTCAGCCAGATGCGGCTCACCCGGTTCTCCGGAGCCCTCCGGAAAGGCCCCGTGGCCGCCCGTCCAGGGGCTCGGGAGGCGGATGAGGGTCCGGGCCGTGAACTGGACCGCCGAGTAATCCTTGCTCGAAAAGGGGTTCTGGTCAGAAGCAGGCCGCTTGGCCGCCAGGCTCTGGTTCAGTTCCAGGCGCTGGGCGCCGCTGAGATCCTGGATGCAGAAGGCGGGCGGGAGCGCCTCCATCCACGTCTCCAGGGCCTGCATGTCGATCATCAGGTTGCGGCTGCGGCTCGGCTTGATGTGGGTGGGCATGAGCACATGGTGGTCCAGCAGGAAGCGGATGACCATGAGCACCCCGAGCTGGTCCTCCGCCACCAGACGGATGCCGATCTGGTCGTAGATCGTCTCCGCCACGTTCTCGGGCTTGTGGAGCATCTTGAGCAGCATGGACACGCGGTCCTTGTTCTCCTTGCGCTCCACGGCGACCAGGGGCACCTCGTAGGCCCCCCGCAGCACCCAGCTGTCCCCGTCGCGCACCAGGTACCGGTCGTAGCGGTCGAAGACCTGGCGCTGGATTTCCGGCAGGAAGCGCAGGTTCACGTTGTGGTCCACGTGGAAGAGGGTGTGCATCACGCGGAGGAGCGCGCAGGCCCACCGGCCCCGGGTCGGGCAGGGGCGTTCGGAGGCCCACAGCAGGAGGTCCAGGGGATCCTCCACCTCCTGGAGGCCGGTCGGCACGTGCAGGTCCGTGCCATCCAGGACCACGGCCTCGAGGAAGTCCACGGCATCCTCGTAGACCCGCACCACATGGGCCCGCTGGGCGGGGATGCCCATGTCATACCCGTAGTTCAGGGCGAAGTCGCGCGCATCCTCGGGCGAGTGGATCCGCAGGCCGTCCAGGTCGATCGGGGAGCCCCCGCCAAGGACCACGCGGGTCACCTCTGGGGGCATGGGGAAGAGGGGGTGGGGCGTCATGGCGTCGGAATTCTCATCGGCAGGACGATTGAACCATAAAAAAACGGGGTGCCCAGAAAAAGGGCACCCCGCCGGTGAAGAGACCAGCAGCCTACTTGATGGCGAAGGCGGCGACGAGCACGTAGATCACGAGGGCCTCGATGAGGGCCAGGCCGATGATCATGGTGGTGCGGATGTTGCCGGCGGCCTGGGGGTTGCGGGCCACGCCCTCGCAGGCGGCGACCACGGCCTTGCCCTGGGCCAGACCGCAGCCGGCGGCGGCGATGGCGAGCGCGATGTGGGCGGTGAACTGGCCCTCGAAGAGGCTCTTCTGCACGGCCGCGGGGGCGCCCTGCGCGAAGGCCACGGCGGCCAGGGTGAAGAGGAAGGCGGTGGTGAGGAACTTCTTCATGGGACTGCTCCTGGTGATGCCCTTGGGGTTCGGAATCCGCCGGGCGGTTGAATGTTTTCGCTTGCGCAGAAGGCGGCGCAGCCGATTTCTGCGTGAGGCCTAGTGTTCGTGCGAGACGGCACCGCTGAGGTAGATCACGGCGAGCATCGTGAACACGAAGGTCTGGATGAGGCCGAAGAAGAGGCCCAGCACCATCATGGGCACCGGCAGCAGCAGGGGCATCAGGCCGAAGAAGATGCCCGCAACCACGTGCTCGCCGGCGATGTTGCCGAAGAGTCGCAGGGAGTGGCTGAGGATGCGGCTGAGCAGGCCCAGGATCTCCAGGGGGAACATCAGGGGCATCAGCCACCAGATGGGACCCGCGAAGTGCAGCCAGTACTTCCCGACGCCCTGCTCCTTCATCCCGTGGATGTTGTAGTAGGCGAAGACCACCAGGGCCGCGCCCAGGGTGACGTTCCAGTTGCTGGTGGCCGGGCTCAGGCCGGGGATGAGGCCGAAGAGGTTGTTGAAGAACACGAAGAGGGCCATGGTCCCGATGAAGGGGAGGTAGCGCTCGCCGTGGTGGGCGATGTTGTCGCCGATCATGCCCTGCAGCCACTCGACCACGCCCTCGAAGATCTGCTGCAGGGGGCCGGGGATGCGGGAGAGGTTCTTGCGCACCAGGGCCGTGATCGCCATGGCCACCAGGGCTGCCAGCAGGGCGTTCAGCAGGTGGTCATAGCGCTCCAGCACGGAGAGCGGTTCCCCATGGGCGAAGCCGGGCCAGGCGTGGCGGGCCAGATGGAGGATCTGGGTGAGCCACTGGGCGAGGAGCGAGGGGTGGTGTTCCATCTCGGGTGGACCTCAAGCGGGAGGGGTCGGGTCGACGCGGAGGAAGGCCAGCCGGATGGCTTCCAGGAGGATGCCGCCCACGAAGAGCAGGACCCCCGTGGCGAGCGGCAGGGCTTCCGCCGGGTATCGGTCCATCATCCCACGCAGCACCAGCGCGATCAACGCCAGTTTTCCCAGCGAAAGGAAGCCGTAGAGCCAGCGCCGGCGCACCGAGGGGGTGAGCATCCGGGCCGTGAGGTACCGGTGGAGGGCCCAGAAGGCCAGGCTGGTGACGCCGCCCACGAGGAAGGCCAGGGCGGCCTGCCGGGAGCGCAGGAGGCCCCACAGGGGCACGCCCAGGGCCAAGAGGCCCACCTGGAAGCGGGTGGCCCAGCGGAGGTGGTCCTCCCCCTCATTGGCCATCGGACCTCCGGTCCTCGCGTCCCCCGGCCTCCCCCCTGCCCTCCCGGGAGCGCCGGAGCTCCTCCTCGTCCCGCCGGGACATGCGGCGGTTCACCTTGTAGAGCTCCCAGAAGGCTGCCCCCACGCCCCAGAACAGGCCGATCCACTGCCCGCCGGTGGCATGGCCGAACCACCCGCCGATCCAGCGGCCCAGGAAGAAGCCCAGCACGATGCACAGCGGAAAGGTGAGGCCCAGGGACATGAGGTCGCCCCAGAGGGCCCGCTCGCCCGGGTCCACGCCATCCTTGTCTCGCCTGAAGATCACTCGGGACCCCGAACGCAGAGGGCGCGGGACCCTCCCGCGCCCTCCAGTGTAGAGCCCAACCTCAACTCAGGGCGACCTTGCCCGCCCACTCCAGCAGCCAGGGCCCGAAGGCGGTGCCGACCAGGATCACCAGGCAGGCCACGCCCACGATGAAGGTGGGCAGCGTCCCCAGGGCCGGGGCCTCGCCTTCCGCGGGTTCCCGGAAGTACATCTGGTTCACGACGCCCAGGTAGTAGTAGGCGCTGACGGCGCTGGTCAGGAGCGCGATCACCGTGAGGGTGACCTGGCCCTGCTCGATGGCCAGCTTGAAGAGGTAGAACTTCCCGAAGAAGCCCAGGAGCGGCGGGATGCCGGCGAGGCTCAGGAGGAACATCATCATGGCGAAGCCGAGCACGGGGTGCTTGCGGCCCAGGCCCTTGAAGTCCTCGATGCGCTCGCCCTCCCCCTTGCCCTGGAGGTAGATCACCACGGCGAAGGCTCCGATGTTCATGACGATGTAGATGGCCATGTAGAGCCACACCGCCTGGGCACCGGCCACGGGATCGGCCGACAGCACGCCTAGCAGCATGTACCCCACGTGGGCGATGCTGGAGTAGGCCAGCAGGCGCTTCATGCTCACCTGCTTCACGGCCGCCACGTTGCCCAGGATCATGCTGGCGCCGGCGATGTAGGAGAGGGGCAGGACCCACTCCGTGAACAGGCCGTGGAAGCCCGTGCCGAACACGCGGAGGAAGGCCGCCAGGGCCGCGGCCTTGGGGGCGGTGGCCATGAAGGCAGTGATGGGCGTGGGCGCGCCCTCGTAGGCGTCCGGCGACCACATGTGGAAGGGCACCGCAGCCACCTTGAAGGCCATGCCCACCAGCACCATCAGCACCCCGCCGAAGACCAGCAGGGAATCCGGCTTCGGGACGAGCGCCAGGGCCTGGTTCAGGTCCGCCAGGTTGGTGGTGGTCCCCCCGGCGGCCCCGTAGAGGAGGCTGATGCCGTAGACGAGGATGCCGCTGGAGAAGGCTCCCAGCAGGAAGTACTTCAGGCCGGCCTCCACGCTGGTCTTCCAGTCCCGGAGGTAGGCGACCAGGATGTAGATGCAGACGGCCATGAGCTCGAGGCTGAAGTAGACGGAGATGAGGTCCGTGGCGCCGCAGAGGAAGAGCATGCCCGACAGCGAGAAGAGGATCAGGGCATAGTATTCCACCGTCTGCTGCTTGAGGCCGTTCAGCACCCGCTGGCTGAGGGCCACGGCCCCGGCGGCGCCCAGGATGCTGAGCAGCTCGAAGCCGCGGGTGAGGCCGTCCATCTGGAACATGCGGCCGAAACCGAGCCCGTTGTCCGTGCGGACCACCAGCACGGCCGTCACGGCCAGGATGGCCAGGGTCACCGGGGCCCACTTGTGCTTGGAACCGCGGTTCACGAAGAGGTCGCCGGGCCACAGCATCAGCGTGGCGACCGTCATCAGGAAGAGTTGGGGGGTGATCAGGTGCGCATCCCGGAGGAGCGCATCCAGAAGCCCCTGCGCGAAGCCGGTCATCAGTGGCCTCCCCCGTGGGTCGTCTCGGCCGGGACGGTGCCGTGCGCGGGGGCCTCATGGCCTTCGGCCCCGGGAACGGCCGGAGCCTCCATCCCGTGCATGCCCACCTTGGCGGCCTCGGCCTGCTTGGCGGCAAGATCCTCGGCGACGTAGAACCCGGGGTTGACCTGCATGACGAGCTTGCGGACGGGGGCGTCCATGACGTCCATGATCGGCTTGGGATACATGCCGATCCAGAAGGCCGCCGCGACCAGGGGCGCGAAGTAGAGGATCTCGCGCAGGTTCAGGTCCTCCATCTTCTCGTTGACGGGGGTGATGGGTCCGAACATCACCCGCTGGTACATCCACAGGAGGTAGGCGGCGCCCAGGATGATGCCCAGGGTGGCGACGACGGCCGCCCAGGGGAAGGCCTGGAAGGAGCCCATGAGGATGATGCCTTCGCCGATGAACCCGTTCAGCAGGGGCAGGCCCAGGCTGCTCATGGTCATGATCATGAAGATCGTGGCGTAGACCGGCATGCTCTTCGACAGCCCGCCGAAATCCGCGATCATGCGGGTGTGCCGGCGCTCGTAGACGATGCCCACCGCGAGGAAGAGCCCGCTGGTGGAGATGCCGTGGTTGAGCATCTGGAAGAGTCCGCCCTTGATGCCGTAGGGATTGAGGGCGAAGAGCCCCAGCATGCACATGCCCAGGTGGCTGACGGAGGAGTAGGCCACCAGCTTCTTCATGTCCTTCTGGATCATGGCCACCAGCGCGCCATAGATGATCCCGATGAGGGTCAGGGCCAGGAACCAGGGCATGAGGTCCTTGGTGGCGCCCGGGAGGATCGGGAGCAGGAACCGGACGAAGCCGTAGGTGCCCATCTTCAGGAGGATGGCGGCCAGGATCACGGAACCGGCCGTGGGGGCCTGCACGTGGGCGTCGGGCAGCCAGGTGTGGAAGGGGAACATCGGCACCTTGATCGCAAAGCCGATGAAGAAGGCCAGGGCCATCAGGTACTGGAAAGCCTTGGTCTGCTGGGCGATCACGGGAGCCATGGCCTGGAAGCTGGCCAGGGAGAAGTCATAGGTTCCGGTGGTCTTGTGCTGAAGGAAGTAGATGGCGAGGATGGCCACCAGCATCAGCACCGAGCCGGCCAGGGTGTAGAGGAAGAGCTTGATGGCGGCGTAGAGCTTCTGGGGGCCGCCCCAGATGGCGATCAGGAAGTACATCGGAACCAGCATCACTTCCCAGAACAGGTAGAAGAGGAACATGTCCTGGGTGATGAAGACGCCGAGCATGGCCGTCTGGAGCACCAGCATCCACAGGTAGTACTCCTTGTGGCGTTCGGTGATGGAGCTGAAGGAGCAGGCGATGGCGATGGGCCCGATGAAGGTGGTCAGCAGCCAGAGCAGGAGGCTGATCCCGTCCATGCCCACGGCGAACTTGACCCCGATGGACGGGATCCAGGTCCAGGCGTGGAACCACTGGACCGCGTCGCTGGTGCGGTCGTAGCTGAACCAGAAGGGCAGGCTCAGCAGGAAGCTGACGATCATCACGGCCAGGGAGCCGTATTCGAAGACCTTGCGCTGGCCCTTGGGCACCAGGAGCAGGACCAGCGCGCCCAGAAAGGGCAGGAAGGTCGCCACCAGCATCAGTGTCGTGTTTGCGGTGAACATGGGGACTCCAACCAGAAGGGCGTGGGCCTAGACCAGGAATTTCCAGAATGCGAAGACGAGGAAGCCGAGGAACATGACGAAGGCGTAGTGCTGGACCCGGCCGCTCTGGAGGCGCCGGAACGCCAGGCTCACCTGGTGGATGAGCCAGGCCACGCCGTTCACCAGGCCGTCCACGATCTTCTGGTCGACCCAGTGCATGCTGTCCGCCCAGAGCACCGTGAAGCGGGCGGCGCCATTCACCATGCCGTCCACCACCCAGGTATCGAAGCTCCAGAGCTGGGCGGAGAGGCGCTTGCAGGGCCCGATGAGGGCGGCTTCGTAGAACTCGTCCACGTAGTATTTGGCGTTCACCCAGCGGTAGAGGTTGGGGAACCGTGCCACGAAGGCCTTCGCGCGGCTCCAGCTGGGATCCACCTTGTAGATCCACCAGGCCAGCAGCATGGCGCCGGGCGCCCACACGAGGGTGGCCCAGGCCATCAGGCCGTACTCGATGGCCGGGGGGACGTGCTCGCCGTGGGCAGGCGGAGCCACCTGGTAGAGCAGGGGTTCGATCCACTTGGTGAACAGCTCGGCGGGCACGATGGGCAGGATGCGATGGAGGCTCTCGGGATAGTTGAGGAAGCCACCCACCACCGCCAGGCCGGCAAGGATGGACACTGGCAGCCACATGCGCCAGGTCACCTCATGGGGGTGGTGGCCGGGGACGAAGTCGTGATCCTCGGGATCGTCCACGTGGTGGTCGTGGGCCTTGTCCAGTTCGTGGACATGGTTCTCGCCGTGGGCGTGCGCGTCATGCCCGTGGGCGCCGTGGCCGTGGTCGTCGTGGGCGTGGTGCGCCTCGGATTGCACGGTCAGGCTGTAGGGATCGTCCCCGGCCCCGCGGTAGTTGCCGTAGAAGGTCATGGCGATGAGGCGGGTCATGTAGAAGGCCGTGCAGAACGCGCCCAGCATGCCCAGGATCCAGGCCACAAGGTTCAAGGTCGGACCGTCATAGAGCCCATGGTGATACCAGCCCTCGAAGACCTTCCACAGGATCTCGTCCTTCGAGAAGAAGCCCGAGAAGGGGAAGATGCCGGCGATGGCGAAGGTCGCGAGGATCATCGCCATCGAGGTGATGGGCATGAGCTTGCGCAGGCCGCCCATGTTCCGCATGTCCTGCTCGTGGTGGCAGGCCGCGATCACCGCGCCGGAACCGAGGAAGAGGCTGGCCTTGAAGAAGGCGTGGGTGAAGACGTGGAACATGCCGGCCGCGAAGGCTCCGGCCCCCATGCCCATGAACATGAAACCCAGCTGGCTCACCGTCGAGTAGGCCAGCACCTTCTTGATGTCGTACTGGGCCAGGCCCATGGTCGCGGCCACGAAGGCCGTGAGGGAACCGAAGGCCAGCACCACTTCCAGCGCCATGGGGGCGTTGATGTAGATGAAGTTCAGGCGGGTGATCATGTAGAGGCCGCTGGTCACCATGGTCGCCGCGTGGATGAGGGCGCTCACGGGCGTCGGGCCCGCCATGGCGTCCGGCAGCCAGACATAGAGGGGGATCTGGGCGGACTTGCCCATGGCGCCCACGAAGAGGCAGCAGCCGATGAGGTTGAACCACCAGGTGGGGCTGGCGGCGTGGCCGAAGAGGGTGATGGACGGCAGGGCCATCACCCCGCGCACGGAGCCCATGAGCGTGTCGTAGTCCAGGCTGCCGAAGACCATGAAGATCAGGAAGAACCCGATCATGAAGCCGAAGTCGCCGATGCGGTTGGTGACGAAGGCCTTCTTGCCAGCGACCGCGGCGAACTCCTTGTCGAAGTAGAAGCCGATGAGCAGGTAGGAGCAGAGGCCCACGCCCTCCCAGCCCAGGAACATCATCATGATGTTGGCGCCCAGGACCAGGTTGAGCATGCTGAACACGAACAGGTTCATGTAGGCCATGAACCGGTAGTAGCGGCCGTCGTTGCGCTCCTCGGCCATGTAGCCGGTGCTGAAGAGATGGATGAGGAAGCCCGCGCCGGTCACCAGCAGGGCCATGCAGCCGCTGAGCACGTCGAACTTGTAGGCCCACGCGATCTTGTAGGTGCTGAGGCCCCCCAGGACGCGGGCGCCGCCTGCGTCGAACCAGGTCCAGAGGGTCTGGTGGATGGAGCGTTCCTCGGCGGGTAGTCCGATGAGCTGCCCGAAGTGGACCAGGGTGAGGACGAAGGCCAGGCCCACGCTGCCCAGGGCGATGAAGTCCACCACCTTGGTGTTCTTCAGCCGCCGGCCGGAGAGGCCGTTGATGAGGAACCCGAAGAAGGGTAGGAAGGGGATCAGCCAGAGGAGGCTGCCCGCATGGGACGCGGCGGTCATGGCGGATGGCTCCGTGATCATGGCGAGGCTCATGGTCGTCATCCCTTCAGCAGGTTGATGTCGTCCACCTGGACGGTGTCCCGCCTGCGGTAGAGGGCCACCACCAGGGCGAGGCCCACGGCCACCTCGGCAGCCGCGAAGCCCATCACCAGCAGCGCGAAGGCCTGCCCGGAGGCGGAACCGCTGTGGCGGGCGAAGGCGATGAAGTTCAGGTTGGCGGCGTTGAGCATCAGCTCCACGCACATGAGGATCACCAGGGCGTTCCGGCGGATGAGCACGCCGGCCACCCCGATGGAGAACAGGGCGAAGGAGATGAGGAGGACCGAGTTCAGGCTGACCATCACACCCTCTCCGACTTCGCCAGGACCACGGCGCCCACCAGGGCGACGAGGAGGATCACGCTCAGGATCTCGAAGGGCAGCAGGTAGTCCGCGAAGAGGCCGCGGCTGACGGCCTGGGCGTTCTCCTTGGCCACATCCAGTCCCCGGGCCAGCTCGGGCCGGAGGACCAGCGCTTCAGGCGAGGTCGGGCCGAAGATGGCATTCCGGAACACCCCCGCGAAGGCCGCCACGCCGGCGAGCACCGCCACGACCGCGATCCGGGACTGGGTCTGGAAGACCTCCAGCTTCGCCTTCTGCTTGAACTTGCTGATCTCGACCAGCATCACGACGAACAGGAACAGCACGACGATGCCGCCGGCGTAGACGAGGATCTGCGCCACGCCCAGGAACTCGGCTTCCAGGGAGAGGAAGCAGCCGGCCACGCAGAGCATGGTGAAGAGGAAGGCCAGGACGCTGTGGACCGCGCTCCGGGCCGCCACCATGAACGCGGCTCCCGCCAGGGCCAGGAGCCCGAAGACCCCGAACATGTTGCGACCGAGCGTTTCGAGTAGGTGTTCCATGGGGTGTCCTTCGAGTCCGTGATGGGGCGGTTCAGTCCTCGGCCACGCTGTACTTGCCCACCGGCGAGGGGACGAACATGTTCTGGCCGTCGCCCTCCATGCCGAGGGAGAAGTCCTCGCGGTTGTAGGTGGCGAGCTCGAACTGGTGGTTCAGGATGATGGAGTCGAAGCCGCAGCTCTCCACGCAGAACTCGCAGAAGATGCAGCGCTCCATCTCGAAGTCGTAGCGGACCGGGAAGGGCATCTTGCGCCCCTCCTTCTTGCCCTTCTCGATGGTGATGACCTCGGTG
>Ga0208789_1001701_pt1 | contig 11472 bp, 7 predicted proteins | sample Methanotroph_Enr_FD_187368 | JGI IMG/M metagenome (GOLD analysis project Ga0208789, IMG submission 187368) | Enriched soil microbial communities from Old Woman Creek wetland in Ohio, USA - Methanotroph_Enrichment_5 (SPAdes) (version 2) | ecosystem: Environmental > Terrestrial > Soil > Wetlands...
CGGGATTTTACTTTCGATTTATTAAGCTGGTACAAGGGTTCAGCCGATACAATCAAACAAAAATTCGTATTTACCCCTGAAAATGGGGAAGAACTTTCAGGGGTGCTCGATACGATTAAAACTCTCTATCCTAACCGCCAATATCTTGTAAACAATAGCTTTAAGATTGGGAATAATGGCACCTTAATCATTAAACCTGGTACAAAGGTTTTAATTTATAGCGGGAAACCCATTGTTGTAAAAGGAGCAGTGATTGCTATTGGCAAACCGGATAGTTTAATTCAAATTATGGGATACACTCCACCTCCAAATTCAGGAAGTGCATCTAATGCGTTTGAAATACAATCTCCTGATTATATCATGGGCGGAACCATGAAATATCCTAAAAGACAGTTTGATTATTGCTATTTTGAAAAATTTAACCAACCATTTGGAAACAATTACATGGGTGCATATCCAAAGCCTAATGTCTCTAATTCAACTTTTTACTATACAGGATCCATAATAAATATGGGGAAATTTATTAATAATAAATGTATATCCGGGTCCTCTTATATGATGGATTCATTTGTTAGTGGCGATACACTAATTTCTAACAATTTCATTGGCTATCCAACATCTTCTTCATTTTATGTTTCAGAAATGGGTTCAGGTTTACAAACCATTGGATCGACATCTTTTGTTAAAAACAATAATTTTATTAATATGTCCATGGGTTCTGGAGGAAACAATCAAACTTTTTTATCTGATCCAAAACAAAAGAATGCATGGATATCGGAATATTCAAAATTAAAGAGGTCTTGGAATATACCATTTTATGTGGACACAAGATTTATTCTGACAAAGTTTAGCACATATAATTACAATAAACCTGATTTTCAAAAATGTCAAAATCAGTACTGGGGCACAGCGGATTCGACTAAAATAGAAGGATTTATCCAGGATTTTATGGAATATCCCTCTTACCCGAGAGCTATTATTAAACCTTACCTAAATGCCCCGCCAGATTCCTGTCACGCCGTCGTTTGGAAGGTTCTGGTCAATGGCAAAGATGCCCAGGATCAAAAGGTGGAGCCCGTTGGTGAAGGAAAACAAAAGTTTGAGGTTTACTTTAATCGTCCAATGAATAAAACGATAGTGCCACAGGTTTCATTTGGTGTTCGTTATCCTTTCTCTTCAAACGCTGTTAATGAAGAAGGATCATGGTCTGAAGATGGCCGTATATTCACAACGTATAAAACCGTGAAGCTTTTTTCTGGTGATGGCCTCAACCGGATCAGGGTATCAGGAGCTTCAGACCTGGAAGGCTGGGAAATACCGCTTGAAGATATGCGTTTTGAGTTCTTAATCAGTGCAGCGAGTTCTGCCTCTGCCGAATTTATGGCCACAGCTGGTTTAGGAAAAGTAAAGATGGAATGGAACAACAACGACCTGGCAGATGGGTTGGGATTTAATATGTATCGTATGGAGCATATCAACGACACGACACTGACAAAACCTGTTGTGATTAATCAAACATTAATAACAGATACCATTTATACAGACTTCGCCGTAACACCAAACAAAAAGTACTACTATTATTACAAAATACTGCGTACCAGCTTGTCCGAAACCGATTCGTCCAAAGTGGTCAGCGCGATACCATTTACTGCCAGCAAGGGAGATGCCAACGGCGACCTGGGGGTGAATGTGCTGGATATTACCACAATTGTTGCCTATTTACTGAATAACAATCCGCAGCCATTTATTACAGAAGCAGCCGATTACAATGACGATAAAAACGTCAATGTGCTCGATATTGTAGGGGTGGTGAATCTCGTACTGAACGGTGGAAAAAAATCAGCAGCGCTTGCGCAGAATGAGCAAATCTATTTATACGTTAAAAATGATACGCTGTTTGCCGATGCTCCTGTTGCCATTGGAGGAATCCAGTTTGATATTAGCGGTGCGACATCGGTAGAAGAGATACAAAAGCTAAAAGCACTCGAAGGATTCGAATCGGGTTATAGCCAGCAGGAGAATGGATTAAGATTACTTTATTTTAGCATGTCGGGCAAAAATATTCCTGCAGGTGAACGTATTCCTTTACTGAAACTGAAAAAGGGAACCGGCATTGCCGAGGCCATTTTTGCGGATAAAATCGGAACCCCCATCGCTGTTGATTTCCTTGTTTCCGAAATTGGAAAAATCATCGATAACCCTAAAAAGCTGGTGGCTGAATTAGGACAGAACTTCCCTAATCCATTCAATCGTCAGACGACGATTCCTTTACGGATTTATGAACCAGTTGATGAGGCGGTGGTTCGTATTTTTAGTGTGAATGGCCAGGAATTGAGAATCATCCGTTTACCAAATCCAATTGTTGGAGAGCACCTGTTGCTTTGGGATTCGGGCATTCATAAGGGATTGTTTGTCTACTTGCTTGAAGTAAGGCAAGGAAAAAAGAATATAGTTTGTCCTGCAAGAAAAATGATTGTGAAATGAGAAAAGGTACACGACTTGTCCCTGCCTGTCCCGGTTCATCGGGAATTCTTCGGGAGAGTTGCACAGAGAAGACAAAAAGATGGCACAGAGATTTTTTTCTCCGTGGTCCTCTGTGAATCCTCTGAGGTCCTCTGTGTAACTTAATTATAATCTGATTTACAATATATTACACGACTTGTACCTGTTTACCCCGTCTTTTCGGGGAATTTTCGGGAGAGTTACTCAGAGTAGGCACAACTTGTCCCGTGAAACGGGAGAGAACCCGAGAGGTTAAAAAATATACGATAACATGATTCATATTAAAAAACTAAGTCTCAAAATCAGACCAATTCTTTTTCTGATCGGAATATTTTTCACTCAAGGTCTTTCAGCGACCAATATCCTGAAAATTGGTCAATATGAGGTCTTACCAAATACTGACTTTGTGATTCAACTTGAGGCGGAGAACAGCGATCCATTCGTTGCATTTCAGGTGGATGTACCCATTCCAGTTGGATTTAGTTACGTCGCCAGTTCTGCACAGCTCAACACTGCACGGATTTCAGGGCATAGCATAAGCGCCAGCGTAGTTACCGGAAATATACTCCGGCTGATCGGATATTCGGTAGGTAATACCGCCTTTCTTGGTAACACAGGTTCTTTGGTGAGCTTTAAATTTAAGTCGGGTACTATTCCCGCCACTTACAAGCTTGAAATCAAACAACCGATGCTGGGGGATAGTCAAACAGCGAATATTCTTACCAGCTCAACCGACGGGCAGGTAATTGTTTTGGCGCCTAATCTTAAGTTATCGGCTACTGTAATTAATTACGGAAGTGTCCCGCTTGAAAGTTCGCCAATACAGTCGATCCAGATCACGAATGAAGGCAATCGTGACCTCACAATCAGCAGCCTGAATTTCAACGATCCCCAATTTTCGACAACGGTGGCCAATAATTTCACGATCAGTGCCAATGGCAGCCGTTCCATACCCGTAAAATTTTCACCTATAGCCAAGGGTACCTTTGCCAAAGAATTACAAATCAACAGCAATGATCCTGACCAACAGACAGCCACAATTGCCTTAAATGCTGTGGCGTATGCAGTGAACGAGATCCATACAGGAAACATCTCCGGGGCATCCTCTTCGACCAGAAAACTCGATTTTACGCTTAACAATATGGAAGCGTTTACGGGATTTCAGTTTGATATCAACCTCCCACAAGCTTTGACTTATGTCGCCGGGACGGCCCAATTATTCCGTTTGCAGGACCAAACAGTGACTGTTAATCAACTGAATGCACAGACATTGCGTGTACTGGTATTTTCACCTTCCAATAATAACTTCACAGGGACCAGTGGTAAGGTGCTCAGCCTCGATTTCCTGTTAAATGGGACATCAAATTATTACCAGATTAGCATCGGCAATGTTATTATTGCCAATACTTTGGGGGAGAATATTTTATCCGCCTCATTCGGTGGACAATTACAAATCACAGCTCCGGATATTGATACGCCCGCCCAGCTTAATTTCGGCGATGTTTCCGTTTTGTCAAGGGCAACTGTACTTCACCGCATTCGCAACTACGGACAAGAGCCACTGATCATTAGCCAGCTGATGTTCTCGAACGATTACTTTAAAAGTACACAAACACTTCCAATCACTGTCCCGGTATATGGTACTTATGATTTGCCCGTTGATTTTGGAAATCCTGTGAAAGGTGAAACAACAGGAACCCTAAAAATAGTCAGTAATGATCCGGATGAAAATCCGTTTACCATTCAGCTATCAGGAAATGCCTTTTCACCCAATTATTTGTTGATCAATACCCAATCGTTAAAACCAGGAGAAAGTAAGGTCGTCCCTGTAAATATTGATAATGAAGAGCCTTTTGTGGCTTTTCAATTCGACCTGACCTTTCCGGATGGGTTTACCCCCGATTTGACTGCCATCGCGCTGACCGACCGGAAGCAAGATCATGCATTATCAGCTATTGCCTTATCAAAAACAAGCTTGCGAATTCTTGTCTACAGTGCCGGGCAAAAATCTTTCACAGGCAATTCAGGTCCTGTGCTGAATATTCCATTTAAGGCCGAAACAAGCCTGGTGCCAGGAACTTACAACCTGGTGTTTAGCAATACCCTGATAAGCAACATCAAGTCAGAAAACATTTTATACTCATCCAAAAACGGAATTTTAAACATTCTGAAATTAAAGAATCCTCCCATTGCCAATGCCGGTGCCGATCAGTCTGTTTTCGAAGGGACATCCATTACATTGGATGGTTTGGCATCTTCAGACCCGGATGGAGATCCAATCACGTACAAATGGACGGCTCCTGCGGGAATTACCCTTAGTTCAAATACCGATGCAAAACCTACATTTACAGTTCCGGAAGTCACATTAAATACAAATTATACTTTAACACTGGTTGTTAATGACGGAAATGAGGATTCGCCGGCGGACCCGGTAATCATTACTGTTAAGAACATGAATAAAGCGCCGGTAGCCAATGCAGGGATTGATCAGTCTGTAAACGAAGGTGCAATTGTTATTTTGGATGGTTCAGCATCTTCTGATCCCGATGCAAATCCATTGACCTATAAATGGAGTGCACCTTCGGGAATTACGCTAAATTCAACATCTGCTTCAAAACCAACGTTTACAGCTCCTGAAGTCACAGTAAACACCGATTATACTTTTAACCTTGTGGTCAATGACGGAACCGTAGATTCGCCGGCAGATCAGGTTGTTGTCACAGTTTCAAATGCAGATCATGCCCCATATGTGAAGAATGCGATAAACGATGTATCAGTCGACAAAAGTGCACCTGATCAAATTATCGATTTGAAAACTGTATTTGCTGATGATGATGTCAATGATGTAATTAGCTATTCTGTAAACTCAAATTCAAACGATCTGGTTGGTAATGCCAAAATTGCAAATTCTATTCTGACATTAAGCTTTTCAACCGTAAACACAGGAATCGCAGAAATTGTCATTATGGCAAGTTCAAACGGTAAGTCTGCCCAATCAAAATTTAAAATTGAAGTAAAACTAGCAACAGGGATTGATCCACTCATTAATAATGAAGACATCCAGGTTTATCCAAATCCAACCAAGGGAAAGGTTTCGATCAAATTTAACAAAGCACCTAAAACGGGAATATGGATTACTGTAATTGATTTTTCGGGTAAATTAATTTTAAGATCAGTAGCTGAAAACGCGGAAGAGCATTTAAATCTCACCGGAAATCCTCCGGGGCTATACATGATTAAGATTGATCAGAAAACTCCTAAAACCTTCAAAATAATTTTAGAGTAAAATCTTCGATTAAAAAATTTAATTGTTTATTATTGTTTTAAATATTTACAAGCTTAACATAAGGCTAAATTTATCACCTATAATTATTGTATGAAAACTTCTACTAAATATTTGATTGTGATCAGTTTTCTGGTATTAACTTTTTCCGGATGCAACAAAGGAGGTGGTACCACCCCTGATCCGATTGTTCCGGATACAACAAAGCCAACTATCTCGATCTTGAAACCGACAGCAGGGCAGTCGTTTGTTGCCGGGAACACCATTGTATTTCAAGCTGCTTTCTCAGACAACGTAAGTCTCAAAAACTACGAGATTGTTATCAGCAAAATAGTGACTGGAGGTTTAATATTGAAAAATGTCCCTACTTCAGTACCTTTTAGCTATAATAAATCTTCGACCAGCTTTCCATCGGGCGTCAAACAGCAGGAGATTAATTTAAGTGATATTGTTATTCCTTCAAATACTATAACCACAATTGTGACACCCGGGAAGTACAATTTAAAGGTTACCTGCGTTGATGGCTCCAACAATAGCTCTGAGACCATCCTGGAGATCAATATTAACTAAACGGGACAAGATAATATCTAAGTACTTTCTGTTTCCAGGGAGAATCTATCTTCAGAGGTATATGAGAAAATTACTGACGGTATTCACAAAATAGGAAATGAATTCAATTCTGTGATGTAGTTATTTTTGAAGCATAATAAATCTAACCGTTAGTTACATGGGCTTATAGGTCAGTTAAGCCTTTTAAGGATCGAAAAGAAAATGTCCAAGGATAGTCAGGAAACAATACTACAGCAAAAGTAAAATTATTAAAACCCGCTTCAGCGCAAAACGGAGAGGGTTTTTTTATGGCCTATATTTGGATTGTGATATTAATATTAATATCCTTGTGCTTTGTTGATATATGAAATATTCTGAAGTAGAAAAGAAACTAAAGAAAGAGGATTGTTATGAAAGTAAAGGCATTTATTGAAAGAGGAAATGATGGAAGCTACGGAGTATATGTAGATCTGGAAGATAATAGATTAAATTACGGTATTATTGGAGATGGCAAAACAATTAATGAAGCCATTGACGATTTTCACAACTCGTATAAAGAGATGAAGGAGTTGTACATCAGCGAAAACAAGCATTTTGAAGAAGCTGAGTTTGAATTCAAATACGATACCGCTTCATTTCTTGCTTACTATTCAAATGTACTATCCTTGGCAGGGTTAGGACGGTTGACGGGCATTGCGCAAGGCCAATTGAGCCACTATGTAACCGGAAGGCGCAAACCAAGTCCAAAGACAGTTCAGAAAATAGAAAAATCATTACACGAATTTGCCGCGGAGATAGCTAAAGTTCAGTTGATGAGTTGAACATGGGTTTCGCAGTAAAATTATTTATACCAAACAATTTTCCTGGAATTAATCAACAAAAGGGACCAGGTGGATCCGGAAAGTAAAAAAGGTTTTGGAATGTAATAGGCTTCATTTCCAATTCGTTGCAAAAAGTCTCTTTCCTTAATTGGATTGAGGCTTTTTTAATATTTGTTTTACAAATTGCCAAAAACATAAAAGCCAACTACTGATTAACAAGTAGTTGACTTTTTTACGGTGACCCTGGAGAGACTCGAACCCCCAACCTTCTGATCCGTAGTCAGATGCTCTATCCATTAAGCTACAGGGCCATTTTGCTTGAAGCGGTGCAAAGATAATCAGTTTTTGGAAATCAAAACCATGATAACTGATTTTTTTGGAAATTATCTGCCATGTAAAGCGGGTTAGAGAGTATTGGGCGTTATGGAATATGCAATTTCATTGAATACCAGCCGTAAAGACTGCAGCCTGAACTATTTTTAATTCTTCAGTATGAAAAGTCACCAAAATTTCACCAGATTTTTCCGCAATTATTGAATAATTCCTATATATTTGCATGCTATTTTTAATTATTCTTAATAAGGATTAGGTGCGTCTTTCAGAAGTTGAAGAAAATAAACATGTGGTGATCACCAAGGTGTTGGGACACGGCTCGTTTCGTCGCCGGATCTCAGAAATGGGATTTGTTGCAGGGAAGGAGGTCATCGTACTTAAAAATGCTCCGCTACGCGACCCCGTTGAATATCAATTGCTTGGTTATAATGTTTCATTACGCCGGGCCGAAGCTGACCTGATTGAAGTGATTACTTCCGAAGAAGCAATGACACTTGTTCCTCCTAATTTCGACGGCACCATCGACATGGCGGTATTAAAGATTTCAGCACGCGAAAATGGGAAGACGATTCATGTAGCCCTGGCCGGAAATCCGAATTGCGGGAAAACAACGCTGTTTAACCGTGTCACCAATTCGAAAGAACATGTCGGAAATTACAGCGGAGTAACTGTTGATGCAAAAATAGCCACTTTTCAACGAAACGGTTATACATTTAAGCTTGTCGATCTTCCGGGAACCTATTCACTGACAACGTTTTCTCCCGAAGAGCTGTTTGCCAGGAACTACATTATCGAACAAACGCCCGATATCATACTCAATGTAGTCGATTCTACAAATCTCGAAAGGAATATGTTCCTTACGACACAGTTAATCGATATGGATATCAAGGTCGTGATTGCATTAAATATGCATGATGATCTGATTGCAGGCGGTGCAAAACTCGATGCTGATAAACTTGGCAGGCTGCTTGGGATTCCTATTATTCCCACAACTTCGAGTAAAGGGGTAGGGCTGGACCAACTTTTTGACGAAATTATTGAAGTTTACGAGGACCGTAACCCGGTCGTCCGGCATATTCATATTAATTATGGGGAGGAACTCGAAAAATCGATAGAGGTTATCCGGAATGAGATCAGGAAGGATAAACCTAAAAAGGTAGTGCTTTCATCAAGATATTTAACAATCAGGCTTTTGGATAAAGATCCGGAGGCTTTGAAAACCCTTGAGACATCATCAAACTATGCCAGGATTAACGACATCACTCAAAGCGAGATTGCCCGGCTTAAGTCGAGACTGAATGATGAAAGTTCACACCTGATTACTGATGCCAAATTTGGTTTTATCGCCGGCGCACTTAAGGAAACCTTTATCCCGGGTATTCAATGGCGTTATGCGATCACCGGAAAAATTGATCACCTGGTTACACACCGTATTTTTGGATTTCCGATCTTCCTGACTTTCATGTTTTTAACTTTTTTTGCAACATTCAGGTTAGGTGCGATTCCCATGAACTGGATCAGCCAAGGAGTTATAATTATTTCTGATTTTATCAAGGCAGCTATGTCGCCCGGGATGTTTAAAGATCTGCTTACCGACGGGGTCATCAACGGACTTGGGGCCATTGTCGTTTTCGTCCCTAATATCCTGATCTTGTTTTTCTTTACCTCACTCATGGAGGATACCGGGTATATGGCCCGTGCTGCCTTTATTATGGACAAACTCATGCATAAAATCGGGTTGCATGGCCGTTCATTTATCCCAATGGTAATGGGATTCGGGTGTAATGTGCCTGCAATCATGGCAACACGTACCATCAGGAATCGCGGTGACCGTCTGCTGACAATGCTGATTATCCCGTTTATGTCATGCTCAGCTCGCCTGCCCGTTTATATTGTTTTGATCTCTGCTTTCTTTAAGGATTACCCGGCCATGGTACTGACGGGTTTATACCTCCTGGGAATCATAATGGCTATCGTAATGGCCAGGATTCTAAACAGCACTATCTTCCGGCGTAAAGAGACACCGTTTGTAATGGAACTTCCTCCATACAGGATGCCTGTCATGCGAAACACGTTATTGCATATGTGGGATAAGGCAAGTCAGTACTTTAAAAAAATTGGCGGGACAATCCTTATTGCGGTGGTGATCATCTGGGCACTCGAGTATTTTCCGAGAAGCCCGGAGAACCAACACCCGGAAAAAGGAACTGCCGTTTCGGGTGCCGCCCATGATTGGCATATTCAGTCTCAGATTGAAAATTCATACCTTGGAAATATAGGACGTGCCATTGAACCTGTAATCAGGCCGCTGGGTTTTGACTGGAGAATGGGAATATGCCTGATTGCCGGAATCCCGGCAAAAGAGATCGTTGTTAGTACTATGGGCGTTTTGTACGAAACGGGGAAAGATGATCAGAAAAGCAGGGAATTGCTGCCCGAAATACTAAAGTCGGAAGTTTATTTTTCGGGATCAAAAGCGGGAGAAAAGGTATTTAACCAGGCTGTTGCACTCTCATTTCTTGTTTTTGTGCTGCTCTATTTTCCGTGTATTGCAGTGATTGCTACCATAAAGCGGGAATCGGGCAGCTGGAAATGGGCCTTTTTTACCGTCTTTTACACCAGTGCATTTGCCTGGATTGTTGCATTTTTAACTTACAATATAGCGCTATTTTTTATTTAATACTTCACCTCGCTATGCAGGAATATTTGACTTGGATCGTCGTTTTGGGAGCTTCAATTATTCTGGTGGTTAAGACCGCCAGTTCGCTGAAGTCGTTTAAAAAATCGGATAGCTGTAACGGATGCGGCAGCTCCTGCGGAGGATGCCCTGTAGCACCCGGAAACAGAAAAACTAAGGGCTGAAAATAATAATGCCACCAGGTAAAAAAAACACAAAATTATTTAAAGTGTTTTTTAATTTTCAAACATTAGTGTGATTTTTCTTTTAATCTCGATCTCAACAGATTGATTAATTGAGCCAAGTTTTCTTTTTATCAGGCTTTTGGGAATAGTAACAATTGAATTCTTAATCATTAAATGGTTCTCCGTCAGTTAACGAATAAATATTTTCATTCGAATCTTTTAAAAAATTAAATGCTGGATTTGAAGAGATTGAATTTATTGCGGATGTGGTTTTCTTAAAATGACTTTCAACGTTTCTCTGCTGCATGCAGGAATTTTAATCATTGATCCTCCAATGAAGAGCTGCACTTAATCCTGCACCTACGGAATACCGTCAACGAAGCACCGAAACCCGACTTGGTAGCTTGCAATTAACCACTTTTTATTTTCCCTTGAATTTTAAAATGAAATCCAGTCTCGACTTTTCTAAATCAGCTATTCTTTTCGAATTGTTATTGACCCAAGTTTGAATTTCGGTTTCTCCAGTCCTATACATTATTAAATACATAGCAGTCTTGAAATGTTCCGTTTTATAAATACTTGCAAAGAAACCAATATATAAATCCCAATATAATCCGTGGTGTTTAGAACGTAAAGTGTCAATAGATAATGTTTTTCACATTTCTCAAAATCGTCCATTTTATCCTGTTGAATGGTCTTTTGAAAAAGTTTATCACAGTTTTGGCCTTGTACATAGCTTTTGCTAGAAATAGCAATCAGAAGTATTAATCCGAGGTATCTCATATGTCATTTCTAAATTACAGGCAACTATTCGCCAACTGCCACCTGCCAGCCGCCAGCAACCAGTTGCCAGCCGCCAGCCGCCAGTTGCTAACCGCCAGTTGCCAGCCGCTTGCAGCCAGTTGCCAGCAGCCAGTTGCCAGCAGCCAGTTGCCAGCAGCCAGCCGCCAGTTACCAGCCGCCAGTTACCAGCCGCTTGCAGCCAGTTGCCAGCAGCCAGCCGCCAGTTACCAGCCGCCAGTTACCAGCCGCCAGAATATTATTTCAATTGTATTTCCAGGATCTTTGCCACATCATCAATCGTCAGATCACCACGTTCTCCGATTGCCTTTATTCCCCTTT
>Ga0208789_1001703_pt1 | contig 11464 bp, 10 predicted proteins | sample Methanotroph_Enr_FD_187368 | JGI IMG/M metagenome (GOLD analysis project Ga0208789, IMG submission 187368) | Enriched soil microbial communities from Old Woman Creek wetland in Ohio, USA - Methanotroph_Enrichment_5 (SPAdes) (version 2) | ecosystem: Environmental > Terrestrial > Soil > Wetlands...
ATTATTAATTGTTAGTTGTTTTCTGAATTTAAGAAGTCTTAAAACATTGATCTAGTTTTAATTCTCCCATTAAATCATCATAACCCACAACTCTACCTTTTATAATTACAATTTGGTCTTTTTTGATGGAAGAATCAATTTTTTTGAAATTACAAATAATGGAATTATCGATAATAACTTCAGTGTCATTTACAGCGGTAATAGTCCCCTTAATGGCTACCGCCTTTTCCAGATATTTTTTGTTCGAAGCTCCAATATTTTCAGAAAATTCAGCAGAAATATTCTTGGAAGAAACAACAAAAGCAGTTTCTTCTGTTGATAAATTTCTCGCACCACCATACATTACATAATTATATACGGTAAATCCTGTTAGTCCAATTACAAGAATTGAAAGAACAATTATTTTTAACTTTTTACTCATCATCATTAATTTATTAAGTTTTTTTAAACACTTTTTAATTGATCTCCAAAAAACAAAGGCGACGTCCCCATCTGTTTCTACAAAGACAAAACAATCCTAAAGAGAAATACCCTACCATAAAATAATAAATTAATTAAAAAAACAAATCCTCTTAGGATAATCATTATCATTTTTAAAAATTAAAAAAATTAAGGTAGGGTAATTTAATGCAAAGATGTTTTCAATATATCAAAAGGCAAATATTCGTCTCAATAATAAAAAGCAACAAATAAATTTAAACTTAACCTAAAAAATTAATTATGAAACTTAAACTAATTCCATTCATTGCGCTATCAATGTTTGTTGCATTTCAATCCTGTACAGTCGAAAATCCTTACACACCAATTCCTGATCTGACTCCAACTACTCCGATTACTGTTGCTTCAACGGTTACGGTTCCTGCAAACATTGCGATAACTAAAGGAGGAACTTTGGCAGTGACAAATTTTGTAAGTACTCCTACTGGAGCTACTTTCGCTTGGACAAATTCTAATACAGCTATAGGTTTAGTTGCCAGTGGTTCAGGAAATGTACCCTCGTTTATCGCTACGAATACTGGAACTACTGCAATAGTTGCTACCATTACAGTTACCCCAACTTTAAGCGGGACTGCAGGAACACCTTCTTCCTATATTATTACAGTAAACCCTACAACTCCTAGCCCTGCAACACCAACAGTTACTGTTCCTGCAAACATCACCGTTGATAACAAAGGTGCTGTTACAGCGACAAGTTTTGTCAGCTCTCCTGCTGGAGGTACTTTTACTTGGACAAATTCTAATACCGCTATTGGTTTAGCCGCCAGTGGTTCAGGAAATATTCCATCGTTTACTGCTACAAATACTGGAACTACCGCTATAATTGCTACTATTACCGTTACCCCAACTGTGAACAGTGTTAAAGGAACCCCTTCTTCTTATACCATTACTGTAAATCCAACGCTAACAACGCCTGCTCCAATAACACTTACAGGAAGTGCATCAGGACTTTCAAAAAGTCATAATATAGGGAAGAGTTGTGTAGCCTGCCACACTCCAGGTGGGCAAGCCTCTAAATTTGCTTGGACAATTGGAGGTACTGCTTATACGAGTGCAGCAGGAACGAGCGCATCTGTAAATCCGGTAGTTAAATTTTATACAGGTCCAAACGGAACAGGCACTCTTAAATATATACTTAATGGAGATAAACTAGGAAATATTTACACCTTAAATACAGTTGATTTTACAGGAGGATTGTATCCAGTTGTTGTAGGAGCCACAACAACAAAATACATGGCAAGTCCTATAACAACGTCACCTACGTCTTGTAATAGTTGTCATACTGGAGGTACTGGTACAGCAAGAGTATGGGCTAACTAATTAAACGGTATAGAAAAAATTAGTGATAATTAATCCAATTTAAAAAAAAAATTAAAAAACCAAGTCTATTATTTGATATTTAAAAAAAAATAGACTCGGATAATTAAAACAAACTAATTATGAAAATGAAAATAACAACAACGTTGGCGGCCTTTTTACTTCTTATCTTTATGCAGTCTTGCACAGTCCCAAATCCTTACGAATCTATAAATAATGGAACTAATGGTGGTGGAAATGATGATGATTCTGGAACAGGTGGAACTACGGTTGGGAATACAGGTGGAACTAGCAGTACCAGTGGAAAGAGTGAAAGTCATAATGTGGGACAAAACTGTATGAATTGTCATAATCCAGGTGGATCTGGAGATGGTGTATGGCAAATAGCAGGTACCGTTTATGCCCAAACATTAATAACTGCTAATCCAAATGCTACGGTAAAACTTTATACTGGACCAAACGGAACCGGAGTATTAAAATATATTCTTAATGTTGACACTAAGGGAAACTTCTATACTTCCGGGAATATTGATTTTGCAGGTGGTTTATACCCTGCTGTTACTGGTAGCACATCAACAAATTATATGTCATCCCCAATAACAGCTGGAGCCTGCAACAGTTGTCATAACACTGTTACGACGGGCAGAATATGGACTAAATAAAACTGTTAAACACTGATCCGATTCAAACTACAAACCATTGGCTGTATTTATTACCGCATTATTTATTAAAAAAAGAAATGAATAATGCGGTTAAATTTCAAAGTAGCACTGAAATTACAGCACCAACAATCCAAAATCTCTCAGCGTATTCACCGGTTTTGAAAACCAGAACAATTCGAAATCTTCAAAATCAGTTTCGAAATCTGATTTTATTTCCTTAAAAGTGTAGCTTTTAGCGTTTGAAACCGAAATCTTTTCGAGTAATTTTCGCAGCCATTCTCCCTCTTTTTGATTGGTTTGAATAGTAAAGCTTTCTTTTTTATCATGAAAAATCAAACTCATCATTTCCCAAGATTGACCTTTTTTAGATTTTGTAAAATGTTCTACTTGTGGTTTTCCTCCCAGCCAGACAATTTTGGCAGTTGGCTTGATATTAAAATCTTCCTCTTCCTGTAATGTATTAAAGATAAAGTCTGAAGCAATTTTTGTTTTTGGAATTTTAAAATCGAACCAATCCTGCAATTCATAGTCAAAACAGATTCCATGCATGAAATTGTATAATGATTTTTTCAATCCAAAGCTGAATTTTTCATGGTCGATTCCCGTTTTATCTATGTAATTAATATCGTTATTGGCAAAAGTTCCAATTACCTCGGTTTCTTTTACCACACCAAATTTTTCCGGATACATTCCCACAGGACTGTGTGCCGTCATCGCAAATTGATGCCAAAATCCCGATTGCAATACGCCCACTTCAAACAATTGTCGGGTCATTTCTAAGCTATCGACTGTTTCTTGAATCGTTTGGGTTGGATAACCATACATCAAATAGGCATGAACCATTATGCCGGCTTCCGTAAAATTTCGGGTGACTTTTGCGACTTGTTCTACAGTAACTCCTTTGTCTATTAACTTCAATAACCGGTCTGAAGCCACTTCGAGTCCTCCGGAAACTGCGATACAGCCGGAAGCTTTGAGCAACAAGCACAAATCTCTGGTAAAACTTTTTTCGAATCGAATGTTTGTCCACCAGGTTACTGCTAATTTCCTTCGAAGGATTTCAATTGCCAAAGCGCGCATCAAAGCGGGCGGTGCGGCTTCATCTACGTAATGAAAACCGTTTTGTCCCGTTTGCGCTATCATTTCTTCCATTCTGTCGCACAATAAACCGGCAGCAATGGGTTCGTAAATTCGTATATAATCCAATGAAATATCGCAAAACGTACATTTTCCCCAATAGCAACCGTGCGCCATCGTGAGTTTGTTCCATCGTCCGTCACTCCACATCCGATGCATGGGATTCACAATTTCAATGACCGAAATGTATTGATCCAAAGGCAAATCAGAATAATCGGGAGTGCCGACTTCGGATTGTTTGTAATCGCTTTTGGCTGAATTGTTTTTGTAAACCACTTCGCCTTTTTCGAGGAGAAAAGTTCTTTTGTATTCTTTTTCAATTATCAATTGTTCATTATCAATTATCAATTGAATCGGCAACTCGCCATCATCCAAAGTAATAAAATCGAAAAATTCAAAAACCCGGGCATCCGAAAGCGAACGCAATTCGGTGTTTGGGAAACCTCCGCCCATTGTAATTTTGATATTCGGATGGTGTTTCCGTACCCATTGCGCAGAGCGAAAAGCAGCATATAAATTCCCCGGAAACGGAACAGAAATCAAAAACAATGTAGGTTGAATGGTTTCTATTCGTTCTTTTAAAATCGAAATCAGCAGTTCATCGATATAAGTATATTCTTGTTGCAAAGCCGCGTACAATTCGTCAAAAGAATTCGCGCTTCTGCCCAAACGTTCCGCATACCGGCTGAAACCAAAATTAGGATCGACACATTCTATAATAAAATCAGAGATGTCTTCGAGATACAAAGTGGCCAAATGTTTGGCTTTATCCTGTGTCCCCATGGTTCCGAAAGCCCAGTCGAGGTCTTCCAATTGTGCAAAACGCGAAGCTTCGGGCAAAAAATCTTCCTGACAAATTTGTAATGCCAATGTTGGATTCTTCCCTTGCAGAAAAGCAATAACCGAATCTATGGTTTTGATGTATTCGTCCCAAAGCGCAAAAATTCGTTTTGTATTATCAGAATATTGCTCAATTCCCCCTTTGGGGGTTAGGGGGCTTAATCCTTCTTTCGAAAACAATTTTAAAATCACTTCAATGCCTAAATCCGCCTGAACGGATTTAATGTTTTTAGTATTCAGAAAACCCTTGATATAGGCTGTCGCCGGATAAGGTGTATTCAGCTGGGTGAACGGTGGCGTGATAAGAAATACTTTGGTTTTCAAAGGGAATTGTTTTGTGCAAAATTAAGAGATAATTATGGAATTTTCACAAAACCAATTTGCATTGAAATCGAATCATACTCTTTCAGTTGCTTAATCTCTTTTAGCTTACGGATTTTGATTATTTTTTTAGTAACTCGTCCAAATTTTCTCTAAACGAATCACTATTCCAATCGGCAGTGCCAATTTTTGCCAAAACCACATTGCTTTGTTTATCAATAAGATAACTAGCCGGTATTGTTGACGACTCCATTTCTAACGGAGGTTTTGTAACCGATTGATATATAGGCAGATTTAAATTTTCTTTAATTAAAAAAGCATTGGCTCTTTCAAAGGAATCGGTTGTGACAAACAAAAAAACAATCTTATTCTGGTAGTCAGCGTATAACTTCTGCATACTTGGCATTTCGGCAATACATGGCGGACACCATGTGGCCCAAAAATTAATAAATATTATTTTTCCTTTATACTCTTCCAAAGACACACTCTTTCCGGCAGCATCAACTAATTGCCATTGGTAAGTGGAGAGTTTCTTTTGATCGGTTGTTGAGATCGTTGTTGGCGAAAAGGCAAGTAATCGGCTCAATTGCACTTTTACAAAAGTACCAAGAGGAGTAAATATAAGCAGTGCTAAAAATACTATAAATGCAATATTTTGTACTGTTGATTTTTTTGGTGTTTTCCAGCTCATTTTTTTTTATTTCTTGAATTCAGGTAATAAATGCACTTTTAGATTTCGATTTAAAATAAATTCGAAAACAGGAAGGATGTAAAAATTTCCTTATCTATTTCTTAGGAAAGCATTTGTTTTCACTTCGTTAAATCACTAAAAATAAAGTTGTAATAGCATCTCTTTCTTACGGACAAAGATACACAATCGAAGTATTGTTACAAGCCGGTAAGCTAAATCGGTTATAACTCATAAGTTAAATATTCCTAAATACATTATTTACAGAGAAGCAGCCATACAGGGTGCGTCTCTCCATTTCGAAAGATACTAAAATGTCAAATGATAACAAAAAACACCAATCCGTATTTTTAACTAAGAAACAAACAGACTGAAAATTCACCCATTTACGGAAAACCGTAAGAGACTGTAAAAAAGATGTTGTAATTTGCTTAAAAATAGCATTTTGTTAATAAGATAATTCTTAAGTAAGATTTGTTTTAGTTATTTTTACAGAAATAAATGTATATGTTTAATGATATGCAAGTTAAGCGATATTTTAGAAAAAAAGAAAGTAAAAAATAAGTAAAAAAAACCATAGAAAAAATTTTGGAAATATTAATTATTGTTTTTGGAAGTGTCTTTTTCAAAACTTGGATAGGTGCAGTTTGTGCCCATATTTTATCTTTATATTCGGAAGAATTTAAAGGTACAATACCGTTTTTAAGCAAAATGTTTCCAAATAGAAGTGAAACTTTCTATTTTAGAATGGACTTTTTAGTTTTACCATTAATCGGAGCGTTATTAGCTTTTGTACTGTTAGATCCAATCAGTTTAAAATCATCTATTTTTGCAGGTTTAAGTTGGAGTGGAACATTAATAGCTCTTTTAAAGAGAAGTAATAATCAAATAAACGAAGCTAAAGAATAATGAAAAACATTGATTTAACGTATATTATTCCAGTAGTATTAATAATTATATCATTTTTATGGTTTGTGATTTTTGGTAAAAAAAATATTGAAAAAACAAAGGCCGAAAATCCCAAAAATAATCTATTAAAAAACATACCTTTCTTAACGGTAATCGCATTAATATTAGGTGTTTATAACATTTCATACTATTATGAAAATCAACTAACAATTGAAAAAAATAAATTTTTAGAACTCGAAAAACAAAATTATTTAAAAGACAGTATTTTTTTAAATAACAAAACAAAAAATCAAACGGTTGATAGTTTAATCCTTTTAGATAAAGAATTAAAAAGACTTCTTACTGAAATTAAAAAGCAAGAAAAAATTACCGGCGAAAATTCAAATATTAAAGAAAAAATAAATGAAAAGATTTTTAAAACAAGTGAAGAAATAGGAATAATAAATTCATATAATGAAATTATTGAACAGCCTAAATCTTTAAGTAAAGGTTTTACAACAAGTGGAAATACATCAAATTTTACATTGTTTTGTCCTACGGACAAAACACCTGAATATATTGATTTAAAATTAAAATTTCAAGATGAAAAACTTGTTGATAAAATTGCTTGTATTTTAATTAATGTTACTGAAATTAAAGAAAATGGAGAACTATGGAATGTCTTTAGTCAGACTTACAAAGTTCAAAAAGGAGTGAACGCATTCAAACTTAAAAATTATTTAAAAACTAAAAATATTTCTATTGATGTAGGTTATGTATTGAAAGTTAATATTGAAAACAAATATCCCGAATTTGAAAAAATAACCTGTAAGTAAAAACCGATCGCCCAACAGCTACGGTTTCGTTGGGCTTGCAAAGCCAACAATGAAACCTGTGTTGAACGGAACCGAATATACGTCAACAACTGCTACAAATGATATGGGTATCATTCTTAATTTAAAGTTGGTCTTCTTCTTGGATTATTAATCTTTAACAAAAAACAGGAATACAATTAACAAAAAACCACCTTCATCAGGTGGTTTCTTAATTGCTATCCAAAGATTACAAAGGAATATTCCCGTGTTTTCTGTTTGGGGCTACACTCACTTTATTTTCGAGCATACTGAATGCTTTTATCAGTTTGCGTCTTGTGTGTTGCGGCAAAATCACCTCATCCACAAAACCACGTTGAGCCGCAGTATAGGGATTGGCAAACAAATCGGCATATTCTGCTTCTTTTTCCAAAAGTTTTGCGGCCGGATCAGCGGCTTCATTAATTTCTTTCTTAAAGATAATTTCAGAGGCGCCTTTGGCTCCCATTACGGCAATTTCGGCAGTGGGCCACGCAAAATTCATGTCGGCACCAATGTGTTTTGAGTTCATTACATCATACGCGCCACCATAAGCTTTACGCGTAATCAAAGTCACTCTTGGCACGGTTGCTTCGCTTAAAGCATATAACAATTTGGCTCCGTGAACTATAATCCCGTTCCATTCCTGATCGGTTCCCGGTAAAAAACCCGGCACATCCACCAAAACCAATAACGGAATATTAAAACAATCGCAAAAACGGGTAAATCGCGCCGCTTTTTTCGAACTGTTCACATCGAGACAACCTGCTAAAACCATCGGTTGGTTGGCTATAATTCCTATGCTTCTTCCACCCAATCTGGCAAAACCTACAAGGATATTTTCAGCATAATTTTTATGGATTTCAAAAAATGAATCCTCATCTATAATTCCTCCTATCACACCATGCATATCATAGGGTTTGTTAGGATTATCCGGAATAATATTCGCCAATTGCTCCCGTACCTCATCATTGAGTTCATACGGTAAATTACGAGGCGTTTCTTTATTGCTTTGCGGCAAATAGCTCAACAAGCGTTTCAAATCTTCCAGACATTCCACATCATTTGTCGAAGTGCAATGCGCCACACCGGATTTAGTGGAATGCGTGCTCGCCCCGCCCAATTCCTCCGAAGTCACCGTTTCATTGGTTACGGTTTTCACTACATTGGGTCCTGTTACAAACATATAACTGGTGTCTTCGACCATCATTGTGAAATCAGTCATCGCAGGAGAATATACCGCTCCGCCGGCGCAGGGTCCCATAATCGCAGAGATTTGCGGAATCACGCCACTGGCTTGTACGTTTCTGTAAAAAATATCGGCATAACCGCCCAAAGAACGAACGCCTTCCTGAATGCGCGCACCACCGGAATCGTTCAGTCCAATCATGGGTGCTCCCATTTTGACCGCCATGTCCATAATTTTACAGATTTTTTCGGCATGCGTTTCGGATAACGAACCACCAAAAACTGTAAAATCCTGAGCAAAAATATAGACCAATCGTCCGTTTATGGTTCCGTAACCTGTAATGACCCCATCGCCATAATAGAGTTCTTTTTCCATCCCAAAATCAGAGGTTCGATGCGTAACCAACATCCCGATTTCTTCAAAGGACCCTTCATCCATCAGATAATCGATGCGTTCCCTTGCCGTAAGTTTTTTATTGGAATGCTGTTTTGCGATTCTGTTTTTACCGCCACCCAAATGAGCTTCGGCAATTTTATCGTTTAATGTCTTTATTTTTGAATCCATAATTTATTGAATTGGGTGCTATTGTTTTTTAAATTTCGTCACTTCGAGTGATTTTGAATAGTAATGCGATAGCTTTACTGTTTAAAATTGTATCGAGAAGCCTTGAAAACCAAGAGAGTTCTCGATACTTCGTAAAAATTTTCTATCGCAAATTATTACTCAACTCGAACTGACGTTTAAAGGTTGGGTAAGCGTACGATTTTTTGATCTTCAAAATACTGTTTCAACGCCACCAAAGCAGCGATTTCGGCTTCTTGTGCCATTTGGTTTTTCAACATATCGGCATTGTAATATTTCTTTACGAAATGCGTGTCAAAATTCCCGGAACGAAACGCCTCATGTTCAAAAACAAATTTCCCGAAAGGCAACGTCGTCTGTACCCCTTCCACATGATAGTCTTCAATGGCTTTGAGCATAATTTGAATCGCCTCTTCACGAGTTTCCCCGTAAGTAATTAGTTTAGCCAACATCGGATCGTAATAAATAGGAATATCCATGCCTTGTTCAAAACCGTTATCCACCCGAATACCTTCTCCCACCGGCAATTGATACACATCCAAATGACCTACGCTTGGTAAAAAGTCATTCATCGGATCTTCGGCATACACACGCAATTCCATGGCGTGCCCTTTTATTTTCAAATCTTCCTGTTTGATTGCTAATGCTTCTCCCCTTGCCACTCTGATTTGGAGTTCGACCAAGTCAGTTCCAGTAATCCATTCGGAAACCGGATGTTCCACCTGCAAACGCGTATTCATTTCAAGGAAGTAGAAATTATTATTTTCGTCCAATAAAAATTCGACAGTTCCGGCTCCTAAATAATCACAGGATTTGGCCACCAAAACGGCAGCTTCACCCATTTTTTTACGTAATTCCGGCGTTAAAACCGAAGAAGGTGCTTCTTCTATTACTTTTTGATGACGGCGCTGGATGCTGCATTCTCTTTCGAATAAATACAGAACATTGCCATGACTGTCCGCCATAATCTGAATTTCGATATGTCTTGGCGAGGCCACATATTTTTCGATAAAAACCGAACCATCACCAAAAGCGGCAATCGCTTCGCTAATCGCCCTGTTCATTTGGGATTCAAAATCGGCTTCACTTTCTACCACACGCATTCCTTTTCCGCCACCGCCAGCCGAAGCTTTAATCAGGATGGGAAAACCAATTTCCGTAGCGGCCCTTTTTGCTTTTTCGATATCGGTAATTGCTTCGTCTAAACCGGGAACCATGGGGATATTGTATTCCTTAACGGCATCTTTGGCCGCCAGTTTACTTCCCATGATTTTTATCGCTTTCGACTTGGGACCGATAAAGATGATGTTGTTTTTCTCGGCTTCTTCGGCAAAATCGGCGTTTTCACTCAAAAACCCATAACCGGGATGAATCGCATCGACGTTTAAGGCTTTGGCCACTTCTATAATTTTGCTTCCTAATAAATAGGATTGTCTCGAAGGCGATTCCCCAATCCAAACGGCTTCATCGGCAAATTTTACGTGAGGCGCATTTCTATCCGCCGTAGAATAAACTGCTACGGTTTTAATGCCCATTTTTTGTGCGGTTTTCATTACCCTAATGGCAATTTCCCCTCTATTGGCAACTAATATTTTTTTCATATTCTTATTCGAATTCAATTAATAACTGACCTTTATCAACCGCATCTCCCATCATAACTGAAATCGATTTGATGATTCCATCGCGTGGCGAAAGAAAACTATTTTCCATTTTCATGGCACCCAAAATGATCAGGTTATCATTTTCTTTTACGATTTGTCCCACCACCACGCTGATTTCAAGAATCAACCCGGGCATAGGCGCTTTGATAAAATTGACCTGTTTGGTATGCCCAACTTCGAATCCCATTTCTTTGATAAGAATATCCAAAGGATTTGAAATGACAACGGCGTAGGTATTATTATTCACCTTAACGGTATAGCTTTTTTGATTGAAATCTTCAGCTATGATTTCTGCTTTATAAGGTGTATTTTGATGGAGCACATGGAATTTATTGGCTTCCACACTAACCGCATCCAATTGTGAAATACTTTCCTTTTCTAAATCAAAATGAAAAGTATCATTTACGTGAACTTTATAACCAATACTCATAAATGTATTTTTAATTGGAGGTAAAAATAAGGAAAGAAAACGTTTTCGTTAATAAAAAAAAGAAGTTTTATGCTAAATTAATATAGTTATTAGAAAAAAGTCAATTTTAACAATCACAAACTAAAACCCATCAAATCATTTACAGATTTCATTAAAAAATTGAAATATTTAAAGCCTCCATTTAACTAATTACACTACTTTTATTTTTCTTATTTTTACAAAAAACTTCAATATGCCAACCGACTGTATCAGCTATCAAAATTCCGGATATTTCTCTGCTTTGATGAATGATTATTTAGACCAAAAACCCAATTTAAAGGAACTTTACAATCGGTTTCCAAAACTCGAAAACTTTGAAGGGCAGATTAATGAAAAACAGAATAACTTCGATGACAGTTCC
>Ga0208789_1001704_pt1 | contig 11454 bp, 7 predicted proteins | sample Methanotroph_Enr_FD_187368 | JGI IMG/M metagenome (GOLD analysis project Ga0208789, IMG submission 187368) | Enriched soil microbial communities from Old Woman Creek wetland in Ohio, USA - Methanotroph_Enrichment_5 (SPAdes) (version 2) | ecosystem: Environmental > Terrestrial > Soil > Wetlands...
CTAACAAGATGTTCGAAGGTAGATAAAATGTGATTGCGGATTTTAATCGCATCGTATGTTGATTTCAAAGTCATAGAATGTTCTTCAATTTCAGCGTTACCGAAGAAATTGGTACTGCATCCGATTGCAATAACCAGGTAATCGTATTTAAATTCTCCTATATCCGTGGAAATTTTATTTTTTTTTTGATCAACAGCTGTCATTTCAGCCATGCGGACCTGAACATTTTTTTCTGACTTAACTATATGCCGTAAAGGAAAAGCTATGCTGGCAGGTTCAATCTGTGAAGTTGCAACCTGGTAAAACAATGGCTGGAATTGGTGGTGATTCAATTTATCAATTAAAAGAATGTCAAATAAATTTTTATCTAATCTTTTTACAAGTTGAATACCAGCAAACCCACCACCTACGATGATTACTTTTTTCTTTGTCATACTAATAAAACAAATTAAAAGACAGCAAGTTGCTCGTAAGCCCAAATAAAATGAAAATATTTAACCTTATTGCGCTTCGATAAAAGCTTTAATATTTTTACGTACACAGTAAATTGAATATTTTAATTAAGAAGCAAAGTAAATTAGGCGGAAGGACATAGAGGAGAAATCATTTTCAACGTGAAACTTAGTAGATAATAAGGCGAAGCATGAGGCTTATGCGATATATGGGTGCAGTTATGGGTATCAAATTGCAAAAGAATAGTTTAAATAGCTTGCAGTTGTAGGATTTAAACTTATTGTATCGGTGGTGAAGTGCGCTTTTTTCCTGGCGTGCCTCGGTGTATTTGCTTTTTTCTGCAAATACCGTGACAGGAAAAAACACATGAAGCCATCCGGCACTGCCTGCGTGGGGAAGAGTAAGAGAATCACTATTTGAAGGGAGAACACAGATTTTGAAGCATATCAGGAATGGAAAAGGCATAATTGCTTAGTAATGACAACTTTTATATATTTGTTGAAATAAAATATTACTACAAGAATACATATACAGGCAAGACGAGAGCAATTGTATGATTGTCATACATGTTTCCGAGTTATGGCACATTATAAGACAAAGACAACAAAAAACACATGAAGAAAATTCTGACAATTTTAACTCTGATAATTTCGGTTATTACAACTTACGGACAACATTTATACCCTGAAAAATTTGAAGGATGTGAACTGACCAGATTCTGTTTAGACTGCGGAGAACCCAAAGCTCAACCACCAACCCAAATTACAAGCGAAATATCGAAAAATTTGGATTTAAAAACATTAAAGAAAATCTCTGGAATAATAGAAGTACAAATTATTGTTGATACTTTAGGGTCTCCTTGTTTATTAAGTGCTAAAAATGAGTCTAATGTTAAAATTGAAAAACTAAACTTAAAGTATGCAATTGATAATACTTCCAAATGGACACCTGCAAGTAAAAATGGAAAACCTGATAAATCCTCAGTCTCATTGAAGCTCATTTTTGAAAACGAGAGTTTTTCAATTCAAAGAGTAATTTTTGATTTTACAAAAAGCACTAATCAAAAATCAGTTGGAACACCTGATGTTAAAGGAACAAAGGCTTCAAAACTAACAAGTACATGGACAGTATTTAATCAACAAAATTCTGATTTGCCTTGGGATATGTCTAGAGCAGTAATAACAGATAATGATAACGTACTTTGGTTTGGTACTGATAACGGAATTGTAAAATTTGACCGAACCAAAATGGAAGTATTTACTTGTAAGAATACGCCTCTGAAGTCAGAAAAGTATAATAAGAATAGAACTACTTCAGTCAGTGATGCAGCGGTTGACAGTAAAAACAATAAATGGTTCATTGCAGGTTGGGACGTTTATAAGTTTGATGGAGAAAATTGGACAAATTTTGATTCCTTGAATTCTCCGATAAATTGGGCAAGAAAGATATTTGTCGACAAGTCTAATAATGTTTGGTTTACATCATGGGATGGAGTTGCAAAATATGATGGAGAAAAATGGTCTGTTATAAATACAACGAATTCAAAATTGCCTTCAAACAAAACACTAGGTGTTTTTGTGGATAGCAAAAATAGATTGTGGATTGGGACTTTTGATGGAAATATTAGAATTGAGAATAGTGTGACAGTTGAATTTAATACTTCCGACACACCTTTAAAAAAGGGTTCAATCTCTCAAATGTACGAAGATAGGAAGGGTAATCTTTGGTTTGACCTTTACAATGACGATGATAAATCATATGCAGGAATTTTTGTATTAAAAAATACTGGAGAATGGGAATCTATTAAACCAAAGAACACCGAATTATTTAACAAGAATGACATTAATTATTTTCTTTTAGACGAAGAAAAAAATATTTTATGGATTGCATTAAATAGCGTTGGCCTAATAAAATATGACATTAAGAAGGACCAGTGGGAAACTTACACTCCTGAAAATTCAAATATCCCAAGTATTCATGTTATGCAACTGACAAAAGACCATAATGGAATAATTTGGGCAGCGACATTTGCAGGCATAGTAAGAATAAATGAAGAATAACGTGCCATAACAAACGCTATAGCAAATGCGGGTATGCTTGTTCGTTGAAACATTTGAAATCTTTATATACATTTGTGCTGGCAGACAGTTGAGCAACAATTTATTCCCGCACTTGCCATAGCGTCGGCCGTTAGCTTCAACCCTGTGGTGACACTCAAACTATTAAACGACAAACAAAAAGCGAACGACAGAATATTTATAAACTAAAAATTTAGAGTATGACTTTTGACAGATGTGCAATTACTGGATATGAATTAAAAGAAGGGGAACTCAAACCTATTTCGGGGACGACAATAGAATACGAGACAGAATATGTTGGAAAAGTAAAAATCACTATGCCTGCATTTCAAGAACTCTTGACAGGCAGTTATGAGCGTTATTCCATTACTGGTATTTGTAAAGACAGAACTTTGAAAAATGAAGAACCTGTTTTGATTGACAGTAATTTTATCCGCGAAGGTTACAAGAAACTAAATCCACCGACTGACTTTGATGAAAAGTGCAGCCATTTTTTAAGATACTTATACAAACATGGTGGACGCGAGAATATTGAATTTGAGTTCAACTCAATGAAACATTTCCCATTAGCATTTGCCGGCCCTGATGAGTTTACAAGAATTATGGACCAACTGGAAACTAACTTTTCAATTACTACCAGAAAAGTTCATCCAATGGGTAGAGATAAATCTCATCAAATTTACATGGGTGTAAAACTGACAAATACAGGTAAGGATGAAGCAAAAAGAGGATTACCTCAAATGCCCTTGTTTGGACTTGTTAGCCAAGTCATTGCAACAGGTGATATTGAAGTTGACGAAAAAATAAATCATGCAAGAGAACTTTACTTTGACGAGCCTAAATCATTAGACAAAATGCGTTCAGCTTGTGAAGCTCTTAGCTTCGTTTTAGAACCATTGAGAGAAGATTTGAAAAATTATTTCAACCAAAAAGATGTTTCTGATTTTTTCCAGATTGTGAACACCTTTGACATAAGGCATAATAAGGACACAACGAAAAACATTGTTCATGAGGAACAATTAGAATGGGTATTCTTTTCATTACTCAACACAATTAATACCTATGTAAAACTAAAAAGAAATGGGATGTAGTTCATCTCAAAAAAAAATGAAGCTAATTTGAAAAAAATGTGCTTCGGTAGAACAGAAGGGCAGCAGCTAACAAAGCCGTTATACGCTATATTATTAAAGAAAAATGAGTACATACGAAGAGAACAAAGTACCAATTGATAAACTATGTGAATCTACAAAAAAATGGATTTCATCATCTGAAGTACACGAATATCTTCGAAAATTAGCTTTTAAATTTGACGAAAACTGGCAAAAAGATTTACGTGATAATCATTGGGCTTCGAGTAAATTCAGAACAATTTTAACTACTCATGAGAGAATACAACTAACGGATAAACTTAAGCTTGTCGAGGATAGAAGTAAAATAGATCAAATTGAAATAGTTCCGTTAAGAACTTATTTGTTACTAACATGCTTCGATCAATTAGGACTGCAGAAAGGATGGTTAACTTTCGATAATTATCTCGAATCAACAAAAACAAAAAAGGAAATCAGTGCAATGTTAGAACAGTTAAAACATGAGACTGAACTATATAAAATGAAAACTATCTATGAATCCTATAAAAAGGATTATAGTGTAAAACACGCCTTCATGAATTTTATTAATGAAATACTAAATGAAGAAACTAAGAATGAACTCATTAACTCAATTCGAATAAAAATACATAATCCCAAGAATTTACTGGAAACCAAGGAGTCAACAACTCAAGAAAAGCTTGACTATTTATACAAAGTTAGAAATGACTTTACACATAATAGCTTTTCAACCGGAATATTTATTAACCCTTTAGCAAATGATACCAATTGGACTTATAGAGAAACATATTATTTGAAAAAGCGACAATATTCAGTTTATACAACAATAGAATTTGTCAACTTGATCAGAGATTCGATCTTAAAGGGAATAGTATATATTATAAAAGAAAATAAATACAGTGTAAGGGGTTAATTTTCATAATGCTTCTAACACTTATGATAACTTTTGGGAATTTGACAGATCAACCCCAAACATTACAAATTATTTGATTTGATTTATTGTTTTCCAGAACTGACGTAAAATTAACAACTGTGGTTCATTAATATTAATAATGCCCTTACCAGACTCAAGTTTGTTAATCTCGGATTGTAATTTATACTCACTTTTGGGAGTACCTAAAAATGCTTTTATTAACTTATAATCTTTGTTTTGAATATTTAAGCAAATCGGCAACTTTACCTGCGATGCAAAATCGAATTCCTTTGTCTTATAATCTTCAACACCCTGAGAGAGCATTACAACTATTACACCTTTTGAGCGCATAACTCTTAATAAATCCTCTAGCGCCTTACGAGCATTCTTGTTTTTAAGGTAGACATGTGCTTCATCTATAACAATGATATAGCGTAAAGGCATTATATTGCCCGAAGGCTCAGCATCATTGGTGCTACTGAAGAAAAAATTGAAGTAACGCAGTAATAGGAAGACACAAAGTTGACGGAGCGTATCTGAAAGAGCCGGAGGTAAATTAAGATAGATGTTTTTCTCGATAATATTTTCATGTTTGCTTTCAACAAACAAGCCACTGGCTAAATCTTTCGTAATAGCAGTCATGCTATCCGGTTTCTGCTTGGTTTCGTTGTAATAATTTTCCAAAGCATCAGAAACATCGGAGAGACTTGGGAATTTGTCTGCATGATTTTCGAACAATTCAGTAAGCACAGTTTGTAAAGAGTTCTTTTGTTTTACCCCAATCGAAGAAATGAACATGCTAACGGTATCTATAAAAGCCTTTATGCTAAAAACTCTCTGACGCTCATCAAGGTTAATTGCACGAAGAGGATTAAAATTGAAACCATCATTCAAAATATCTACAAATTGGGTATTTGTGTTTTCAAGAAATGGTTTCAATTGTTCAGAACTTCCTTCGCCCTTGTAATCAAAGTATATAAATTTTAGTTTTGAATCTGTAGATTGGCTGATCTGGAAGAGTATATCCTTGATTAATTGAGTTTTACCTGAACCCGCCATGCCAGCTATTGCAATATTCCTGCTATCAAACTTTTGCAAATCATTAATACATATTACTTCTTCTTCATTGTTGCCATTATTGCCAAGAATGAAGGACAGCGGTTGATCATATTCACTAACAGTTATGGTTGTTTCATTTTTATTGCTATTAGAAAGAATGTGGTTTTGAAGATCAAGTCCATTTTTAACAAGTTTCATCATATAATACACATGTGAACCACTTGCTAAATTCTTATTATCAAGATCGGTAAGCATGATTTCAAGGCCATGATCCAAGTGGAGACGAAATAGTTTTGAAAATTCATCTTCAGATAAATACTTTTCATAATGTTTGTCAAGCACAGCTTTAAAAATAGGGTAGTTAGACCTTCCTTCGATGATTGTGCCGAATAAACTTCTATCATCTCGAAAATCACGGCCATCAGCCGTTAGAGTAATAGATTGATCAAGCTCGAAATGTTTATTCAATTGCAAGCTACAAGCGAATGCAATGCGAGGAACTATACCCTCATATTTAAAATTGTACAAGCTCTTGAGCTTATCAATTGACTCTTCGTTTGATTTACTTATCCTAATTCTCATAACTTTGAAAATATCCAGGTTTGAAAGTTGTATTATTATTGTAATTATCCAATAAATACGATTTTGCAATATTATCTTTAAGATCGTGGTATCTTTTTGGAGTTATCTCGTTGTTAGTGGCTAAGATTATTACCTGTTCAGCCAAATCCGGATAGTAATAAAGAAGTATGTTTTTAATATGTTCATCATCAAGTCGACCTAATGGTGTATCAATAAAAACCGGGAAATTCTGAATTGCTTCTGAAAATATTGCTTTTAGAAGGCTCGAAATATATAGTTGTTTTTCACCCTGAGATAAGTTTTCCTTTGGTATTATCCGACCTTCCTTATCAAAAAGCGTGACCTTCAAGCCTGTATCGTCGGGTAAAATATCTACTTTAACTTCTGCTATAAAATTATTGTCTTTAGATTGAAGTTTGTGCATCAACTTTTGCATTTCAAGATAAATATTCCGGCTCAAATTTTCTTTTTTGTGTTTTTTCTGCAATACAGAAAATTCCTGAAGGGCAGCAATATATAAATTAGCCTTCTCAAGTTTTTGCTTACGTTGTTGTGTAACATTGACTTTCTGAATCAGCACCTGTGATCGCTGTGTTTCCCTGGAGTTCTGTTTAATAAGGTCTGCTTTCTGACTCTCAAGAGAACCATTTTCCTTTATTAATTTTTCAACTTTAAGTACTTCATCATCTTTCTTAATTAAATATTCCAGAACGAGATCGTCCTGTAAATTGGCATCAATCTTACGAAGTGTCTTGTCTAGTTCTTGAATTTCATTTTGGATAGAGTTATAATTTTCAATAGTCTGCTCAAATTGTTCTTTAGTGTTTTGTTTAATTAGATCAATAGCATTATATAATAACTCTTTATCAGAATTGCTTAAATCCAGATCAAAGTCTAAATCCAGAATTGTAGGTTTGTCATCAAATATAGAATCAAAAAGATTTTGTGCTTTTTGAGAGTAAAAAACCTTTGACTTAAATGGCATTGTGGAATCTTCCGGATCAGGGGGATGGTTGAATAACCGTTCAATAAAATGGTCGAACCTACGCTTTAATTCCGAATTAGATTCTATTGCATAACGATTTTGTTCTTGCATTTGAATATACTCGGCAACTTCATCCAGTTTACCAGCCAGCATAGCCAATGGAATAATCTCACTAAGTTCATTAAATCGTTCACCCAAATCTTTTTCTTTCTTTTCTAACGCTGTTTTTTGATTTAGGATACTTTCACGGTTAAATGCGAACGTATCTTGCTTGCTATAATTATTGAGGAAAGATTCAAACTCATTAATTTGTTGTTTTTTCTTCTTTATTTCACTTTCGTTATTTGCAATTTTTTGATCTATTTCCTCAATTTTTATTTTATTCAGATCAATACTATTTTCACAGTTGATTATCTGATCACGAATATTTTCATTAGCTCCATCCTTTTTCAGGTTATTAACAAAAATCCTGAAATCTTCTTCAAGGCTTTTATAAATGTCTAATCCCAATAACTTACCAAACGCATCATTCATTATAGTACCTTCATCCTTAGTAGACAATTCTGCTAACGAAGCAATTTTTTCAGCATCGAAAAATACAAATTTGCCTGCTTCAATGGGTATCAAATAGTCATTTATGAAATTCATTTTATCCTCTTCAGATTCAAATATTTCTATTGAACTATCTGGTAAATAAATGCTTAACAACTCGTTCATTGAATTTGTATCAAATGTTCGTTTAACAACACACTTATGAGAAGATGCATATTCCCTTTGTGTCAATTCTGGCATTTGTATATCACTAATAACCAATTCAACTGAGAATTTGTGACCGCCTTTATTAAGTGTATCCCAATTCAAACTCTGCTTCATAAACTTAGAATAGTTGCTCTCCTTTTGGATTTCCTGCTTAAAATGTTCATCCACTTGTGAAATTTTTTCTCCATATAGGCACCATACCAGTGCTATAAGCAAATTTGTTTTGCCGTATCCATTCTTGCCTCCTATCAATACTATATTCCGTTTATCGTCAGTTTGAAGATCAATAGAAACGGATGAATGGTATTGGCGAAAATCATTTAAGGTAATCATGTCAATTTTCATAACTGATTGCTTTTTTCAATTTCTGAATCAATTGATTGTTGGATGTAATGATTTCTTTTCTGCAACTTCTTAATACGCTCAGATTCGAGCAAACTTTCCATAGACTTATAATCTATCTTTTTTTTAAGGCAAATCGCTTGCATTTCAAGCATTTGCTGTAATCTAATCTTGTTCAGGTTACTCATATTAAGTGGGGAGTTTAGGTATAAATATCAAAAACATTTAAAGCATGCATACTAAACATTGGACAACGGAATTTATAAGTATTGCTCTAATTCATTTAACTTTAGAAGTTGATCTGAAGATAATTTATGTTTGCGTAGTGCTTGTCTTTGTCTTGTATAGAAATTGTACATGGATGATTCAACCGCACCTTTTCTCACCGAAGGTAGCCGACGATTTTCTGAAACAAATTCAAAAAGCATTTGCATTTGATCTTGCCAACTTAGGCGCTTATTTTCATCATTTGACAATAGCTCTAAATTGGTATCTTTATAAATCTTGGTTTTTAGACCAATAAGCCTATTTTTAAAAAAGAGAAAGCGATTCTTATTTTCCAATCTAAGATTGTATAAAATACTTTTGTGATTTGAAGCTGGTCGGAATTGCATCACATATTCTATTATATCAGCGATTTGACAAGGTACATCAAATTGTGATAAGTACTCTTCAGCTATATCACGTATTGTGCCCCCTTTGATTTTTGTATTTGTTTTTTCCCATTCCTTCAACCCGTAGGTACTGGTTCTTCCAAAAAAAATGAGTTTTCCTTTAGATGATCTTTGGCAAAGGCTTCTTACAGCATTCGGATTTTTGAAAACACCGGGATATTCTTCATTTAATAGATTAAACATCTCTTCTATATTCATAGGATGGCCAACTTTACCTAGTAAATCCAGCACATATTTACCTAAATTCCTATGCGTATTTTGTTCAAATACTAATGAGTTATCTGAATTCAAATTGATAGAAAATTCATTGAATAAAATCTGTTCACATATTTCTGATATTAAATCAAGATTGTGCCTTTTATCAAGAATTGTATTTTTTTTGTGTTTAAAAAAACCTAACAGATATGGTTGAAAATTCAGTTGGTAGGTATCATCAATTCTTTCATTTATCCTTTTATCTAAATCATAAACAAAGGAATTAAAATCGAAAACATTTGTTAGCTCCTTATTTATTAAATAGACTTCCTTAAAGCCAGGTAATGATCTCTTATTAATCTTCAAGTTTTCATTTAATGGCAATCCAATCAGTTCATGAGTATTGCGTAAAATTTGAGAGAAAACAAAGCTGACAAAGTTCTTGTTAAAATTTACATTCTCAACATTATTAATGGTTTCCAATAAATTGTCATCAAACCATATGCATGGTTGATTAGTATCAATATTATAAAGGTATAAATGTTGCAATTCAAAATATTTAAGAAGAAGGAATTTATTTGAATAATCATGGAGAAGTTTTTGGCATTTCTGCCTGATCCTTTCTCTAGTTAAACCCACTTCTTTAGCAATTGATTGGTAGGATTGTTTATTGCTTGAAATACCAGTTTCAAAATAAGCTTTGAAAATGGCTATGTCTGACTTGTTTTTGAGTAGATAACCATTGTCAATAAGTACTTTGATGGACCTGAAAACAGGGACTAATTCCAGATCTCTAAAAATCCAAACCACCTCATCATAATGTATTTTTTCTATTTTATATTCTTGAAATAGAAATAAGCGGTATATCTCCTCAAGAGTAGCTAAATATGATTTAGTATCGAGAAAAATTTCAAGCAAATCCCTTAATTCAGATGTAAACCTTTCAAGTTCAGTACTCGTATTAATGCCTGTGTTTCGTAAATTTTTAAAGTTAAAATTTTCAGTAAACAATATTTTCTGCAATATATTATTGACTGAAAAATCACCTCCTAAATGAATTTCTAAAACATTAAATGCACGAGCACTTAGCGATTTAGCTTTGGCAGTAATTAAACTGTTTATAAAGTAATTGTAAGTAACTGAAAGATTTTTAATTTTGGATTGAAGTACGTCCCTTTCAATTTCAAAATTGTTTTTTTTGTATTCCGTATTATCAGCTTCTTTAATTTGCTCATAAAATTGGGAATATTCTTTACAAATGTTAATGAGTTCTTTATTAACGCCTAAACCAAATCCATCAATATTTTTGAAAGTATGATATTTGTTATAATAAGAAAGTATCTGTGAAACCATTAACAATCTTACGTTTTTACATAGAGTGTAACCATAAGAACTTAACTTGCCACTTGCATTCAAATCGTCAATGCTAGTATCTCGAAAAGCAGAATCTGATTTAGATATAGCTTGATTAGAATTATGATCTAGATATTCATTAAGTACAGCAAAAAGTTCAGCCTGAGATTTGAGACCACAATTTCGGAGATGCTTGAATGAACGATATTCTTCATAATAAACTTTTAGATCTACAATGTTTTCAATTCCTGAATAAATACAGGCATTATAACTCCTTACGCTGAGTTGGCCTGAATCTCGAAATTGTTCTAATGTTATATCTGAAGATTCAATATCCATACTCGATTTATAAAACCTTGTAAATTTAAACCTTTATTTTAAACATAGTAACATTTTTAGATTTGAAAAACCAAGCAGCGATACTTATGTTGTATGTTATTGATTGTGTGCACAGTTAAATCTGAATTGCGGAAATTTATATGAAATATAGCTACAAAAACCACAAATTATTCTTTCCAAATTCCGGTAAAATCTGGCTATCGAAGTGAGGGAAGATTTCGGCGACCATTTCGGGATATTTGATGGTGACGGGCAAGTTCTGCTGGCGAACGGATCTCCAGTACATGCGGCTACAGGAAAAGATCCTTGCTTTAGGTTTTATTTATCGTTACAATGACGACCGGAATATCCCATCTCTTTCATTTCATTTGTACCGTGACCTTAAAAGATCAGACTAAACACAGTTTCCTTTCCCGGAACAGACCGTACCTGAAGACTTCCGCCATGAAGCCGCATAATTTGTCGGGAAAGGCTCAAGCCAATACCGGAGCCGTTTTCCCTGGTGGTAAAGAACGGGACAAAAATCTGTTCCAGGATTTCATCCGGAATTCCCGGGCCATTGTCGGTTACCCGTATTTCGGGGCGATGCTCTGAATTAAATCCGGCAATTACCTGG
>Ga0208789_1001707_pt1 | contig 11441 bp, 11 predicted proteins | sample Methanotroph_Enr_FD_187368 | JGI IMG/M metagenome (GOLD analysis project Ga0208789, IMG submission 187368) | Enriched soil microbial communities from Old Woman Creek wetland in Ohio, USA - Methanotroph_Enrichment_5 (SPAdes) (version 2) | ecosystem: Environmental > Terrestrial > Soil > Wetlands...
GTTTTGTTGTTGCAATGTTTACCCCGGGTGGCGCTCTCTTCGTTCGTTTACCCGGGGCTATTAATATGTAACCCTTTCAGGGTAAAAATATTCTATTTCGCCCCATCGCCCTTTCGCCTGACTCAATGACTCAATGATTGATATCTTCAGGACATGACGCCTATTCGCCCTTTCGCCTCTTCGCTCATTCTATTTATCTATCCCTCAATGACATAATAACCAAATGACATAATGACAAGACACAATCGCCTCTTCGCCCATTCTCACCCTCTGTTATTATCTCCTCACTTTTTTCCTTAACGAGATTTGTTGTCCGGGTTTTGGTACTTCACCCCGGTTCATCCTGTTTTTACGGTAAAGTGCATTCAGTCTCACACCATACCATTGCGCTACTGACCAAAGCGATTCGTCTTGTTTTAAGATATGAAATTCATTTCCGCGAGGCGCACTTCCCCTTTTACTCTGAATAAATACAATTGAGCCGACTTCGGGAATGGCTCCCTTTTCAACGTCGTTATATTTGTAAATCTCCCACTCTTTAAGCGAAAACTCGATGGCTATCTGTTCGTAAGTATCACCCTCTTTTGCAAAAAACGCCTTGGCATTGTTGCGCTTTTCCACTTTCCTGGTCATATAAGGATCAATCGAAAAGTCGCCAATCCCGGTATTCCCCTTGCGTCTGGCCATCGATTTTGAACCTGTTGCAAATCTTTCGGGGCTGACATATCGGGTCGTACTGTTGTAATACTCATCCAACTTGTGAAGCTGAAACTCTTCAATAATTTTAATCAGTCTTTCGGGATACTGCGGGTCGGTAGCATAGCCTGCTTTTTTCAATCCATAGGCCCATTTCCTGTAATCTATTATTTTATAGTCAAATAAAAACTGATATCGCATGCTCCCGGTCAAAAATTTTGAATGATCCCGGAAAGATTCAAGAGCAGTTTTATATTTCCTGAAGCAATCATTACGGTTATCGTCATCCTTTAGTATTGTAGGCCCCGACCACGAACTGTTGCATTTTATTCCAAAATGGTTATTCGCTTCCTGGGCCAGGATTGAGTTGCCGTCACCGGATTCCAGACATGCCTGCGCCATAGTAATGCTGGCGGGAATATGGTATTCATTCATCTCCTGTATCGCAAACTGAGCAAAAACGTCAATGTATTCCTGCCGCGTACTCTTTTGGGGTGATGCCCCAAATGCCAGACTACCAAACCATACAATCAGACTAATTAAATAAAATATCCTGGATACAGATTTGTGCATATGGAATTTATCAAGTTATGTTATCATTTCAGCCTCAAAATTAAAAAAATCGGGATGAATGCAGCTAAAAATAGAAGAAAGAAACGCGTGTACCGGGCAGGAACAAATATGGGAAAATATATTGTACATTTATCACTTGTTAAACGTCAGTCCATGCAAGAGATAATCCTCCGGATAAAATATACGGAATACGAGTCGATAGCCCATTTACCTGAGAAGGACAATGTACTGATAATGAAAGCCCGGGAAGCCGCTGAAAATGCATATGCTCCCTATTCCGGCTTTCGTGTTGGTTCAGCAGTTCAATTAGGGAACGGCGTTATCGTTACAGGGAATAACCAGGAAAATGCGGCTTATCCGTCGGGACTTTGTGCCGAACGGACTGCACTGTTTTATGCTTCAGCTCAATATCCCCATATCCCGATCATTGCAATAGCAATCAGTACCTTAAACGGCACAGCCATCCCGCCAGGTATTGCTAAACCATGCGGTGCCTGCCGCCAGGTTATGGCTGAATATGAAGATCTTGCGGGCAAACCTTTAAGAATTATACTCGACAGTTTTGACAGGGTATTAGTACTCAATGGAATAGATAGCCTGCTCCCGCTTCGGTTTAAAAAGGAAGATGTGAAGTAGGATGCTGGCTTTTCGTGTCTTGCAACCGGCGATTAGGAGTACGTAGGGGTAAATTCTTCTTTGCCTCTTAACACCTTACCATTTGGCCCATATCTTTTTCCTACTCCACTTTTATCTCTGTCTGTTTTCCGACCCATTGTCCCTGATCGGTGAACCCTGCAATTTCGAGAACAAAAGTTGATTTAATTCCCCCGGTTTTGAACGGAATTGTCGCCTCGCCATTTTCATCGGTAAATAGTATCGGGATCCACTGCAAGGTAGTTTTCAGATCATACTTCTCGAATCCGATCGCTGAAGGACTGAATTGAAGTGTTGTTCTCTCGTTGTGGTTATCCGCTATTACTGCTGGTTCGTTTTTACTCAGGCCCCTTTTTGTGGTGATGACAATTACACCCACTGAATTTAAGGATGTGTATCTTGACATATCAACCGGGTTAACAAAGACCTCAATATCTTCTATGTCGTAAGGACTGATTGTCGATAGTACTGAAGGTTCAGTTCCCATTCTTTGCCCGTCAATCACAATCAGGGCTCCATCCTGTGCGATAAGAGAGTTTCCGCCTCTGAAAACAATTTTTCCGCCCATAATTTCATACGGTCTTATTGATTTCAAAATATCTAAAAGATTGGTAGAACCGGCAAGGTACTTTTTCCAATAGGGTTCCCTTTTTTTATTGTCAACGCTCCTGGATTTGGCAGGAGGAGTCGCTTTAAGAAAATCGGGGTTATTTTTGAAGTAATTCGCCTGATTGAGCTGTTCAAGTATTTGCGGGTTTTTAACGGTAATATTATTGAGGTTATTAATCAGTTCATCTTTAAAGCTTTTATTTAATATTACATGGTAATTTCCTTTGCCTGATTCATCAGTAGCCGAAGCTGACAGGTTTTTCATCTCCACAGCAACAGGTAAATTAATCACAAACTCACCATGTTGGTCGCTGCGTGCATTAAATTGTTGGAGCGATGAACTTGACAAGTTGACAAGTGCATTTGGCACTGGTAAATTCTTTAAGTCAACCACCTTCCCCGATACTCTCATTGCTCCCATTCTGATATTAAGTGGTTTAGATGGATCGATAGTGATAACCTGGTTCCAGTCGAATCCTTTAAGTCTATTGGCAGTCAAATAATAATCCAAGGCAATTTTGTTCACTTTGTCAAGTGGTTCTTTAAAAGGGAGCGGTTTCTCCAGCCCATAATTAAGGGAACAAACCCCTAATGCCGAAGACGGAAAGGTATATCGGTCTGCCAGGCTGACCGCAAGTTCAGTTTTCACTGGAATCCCGTCGGGTCCGGTAATTTTTATCTTAATATTTCCCTCCTCACCTTTTTTGTATACAGGCTTATTCGGGGATAAGGATATGTTCAGGGACTGCCTCTTGCCGGTATAAACCACCCGTTGTCCAATTAATGCCCCGGTTTCGTTAAAAACGGCAATAGCAGCAATCTCGGAATGGAAATTTGCAAGTGGAATATTGAGCAAACCAGCTTGCTCAAGTTCAAAATCACTGGCCCAAATCAACTCACCATTGCTTATGGCTACAATCATCAGCTTTGAAAGTTCCGATTTTGGGGACCTGGCAAGTAAGAGTGAAAGATTTTGCCCGTCATTCTTTTTTATTGAAATACTCATGCTGCCAGGAGAAAGAGCAGGTAGTTGTGTCTCCTGGTTTTTACCAATATCGCTTGAGATTCTAAAGACTAATTTCTGACCACTATTATTCAATAAACCGAAAACACCAAGCCCGGGCTGAATGGTTGGGGCTGATACTACAATTTTTCCTTGCTCGTCAATAATATCGGCTTTTAGGCTTACCGGATATCCAAGTTGATCGCTGGCTTCAAAAATAATTCGTTGCGGTATTCCGGGTACAAGATTACCTCCTTCGGGGAAGAAGGTGACATTGATCTTCTCCGATGCCAGCGGAACCTTGCTGATCAGATTTAATTGGTCACTTCCGGAAGGAATATCCAGTGAAACCAGCATCGCACTCCCTTTTTGCTGTGATGGTGTTATAAAAACAATTTCACCGGTGCCGCCTGCTCCTGTTTTCCCTTTTCCCGACAGAAGTTCCCTGTCCTCACTAATAATTTGATATTCAAACTTTTTTCCTGACAATGGTTTGCCGTTTGAATCCTTTAACCGGAGTAAAGCTGTCTCCTTTCGCTCAGGCTCAAAATTGGGTTTTGAATATTCCAATTCGGGAATCATATCCAGATTTTCAGGTTTTCCAATATAAACCTCTTTCCTGAATACAGCATTTAAACCAATACTTTCCATTTCCGGCGTATAAGCTGTCAGAAAGTAAACATCACTATGAAGATCAGCCGGAATTAAAAAATTGTAATCAACCACCCCGTTATTCAATACATATTTGCCATCTGATAAGATAACACCTTTATTATCGGTCAGTTGAACCGACAATTCAAGACTTTTCAGCGAAAGCAAATGGGTCATCGCATCTACAACATATCCTTTCATCCAGATTTTTTCGCCTGGACGATAAAGGTTTTTATCGGTCTGTATTGCAATGGTCTGATAAACCTTCTGCGTGCGATATAAAAGCAACTGCGTTTTTAGCCGGGTAATAAATTCATTCTCCTGACAAAAAACAAAAGTAGATGTAGAGACAATTATAATCAAGACTGTCAAATACTTATAAATAATTTTCATAACTTAAGTGTAAAATTTATACTATAATTAGGTCCAATTTTTTCAACCAATCCAATAATAAAAATGTAATGTCTGCCTATTTGTCAATTTCAGTATCATTGTTATTCAAATCCTTCCTTGTTGTTTCGATTTCCCGTAGGGCTTTGCTTAAATCGTCATCAGGTTTGATCACATTGTAATTACCCCAGAAATCGGGGTCGTATTGTCCAATAATATCTGCAAAAATATCATCTGCCCTGAAAAGTCCTTCGGGACCAAACCTTGTTCTACGGGGAAATTCATATTGTTGTGTTACCAGAATATCGGAAACGCTGCGATACTCTGTCTTAAAATTTTTCCGGTCCTTTTTCACCGCGAACAATACATCCGTCCGGGCCGAATAGAACTGCCAGCGATCATTAAACAACCTGTAGTTTACAGAATATTCAGCACCTTCAGGACGTGTGGTAAAACCGTGAGGTTCTTTCTTGATAAAGGTATCACCATTCATTTTCAGACTCTTTTTATCCAGTCCAAACTCAGCATTCACAAGGGCATAGGTGTCGGCATCTATTAAAATTTTACCATAGTAACAGGGAAAATCAACATCTTCTTTCCTTGAGAAGCGGATGACCCAGGTCACACGACCATTGTACATTACCGGCTGTTCAAACCTATACCGATAGAGATTCTCGAATTCAGGATCCAGAAAGGTCTCGGGATTCCTCACAATATCCAAAGTGGTAATATACCAGGGCCCGCCCTGAATTTTCAGGGTAATATCATTAAAAGTCTTATTAAAATTGCTCTTTCTACCTTTGAGAAACCGGATCCGATCGGTCCCTCCCGAAATGTATGGACTCTTCAGCATCTCCATGATAGCTTCCCAGACTCCAATGTACTGATCGTCTCGTTTGATCGTTTCCCGGTAAAAGGTGATCATCAGCTGAGTTGACAATTCATAGTTCTTTCCAATATTATCCCTGAAATTTTTCAGCACATCAGCCACATCAACAGGTTTTACCTTGATTTCGCGCAAATGAATCGTTAGAGGCTCAAGCTTGATTTTTGGATGCGCAGCCAGGTAATCCTGCGAAAGTTCAAGCGGTTGAAAGCCAAGACAACGAATAAAAATCTTCTTGTCACGAAACCGCCACGGAATGATAAAGTCATAACGACCGTCAGTGTTCGTCATCGTTCCAATGCTTTCATCTGCAATAGTTAATGAGGCAAAAGGTACCGGCTCTTCATCCTTTCCTTCAACAAGCCTTCCGGTTAACTTGATCGGGCTAATTTCACGGAGAGTTATTATAACCTGATTATCTATCACTTCAATTTTATATTCACCGGTAGGAAGAATTTTTCGGAGCAACTCCTCAAGTGTTACATTGAGTAATTGAAAAGAAATTTTCTTCCTGGGAAGAATGTCGGGGTTATAGGAGAAAAACAGATCGTTTTCATCAACTACCTTTTCCAGGATCTGCTCCACTGTGGCCGAATCGATTTGGCAACTGATCCGGCGTTCAAGCAGTGACATACTCTCCTGAGCCGGCAATTTAAAGCAGAGCATAAGTAAAAAAGGGAGAACAATGCATGACCTGAAAAGCCCCATGGATAGTAGTTGTTCACGTGAATACGAAAATAATACTTCTCAGTGAAATTATCATATAAATATGTGTTTAGTTTAAGCCAACCGTCAATTAATGTCTTATTGCCTGGCCAATCTGCCTTGTACTTTTGCCTGCCCGGTTATCCATCCGGTAATGGCGTTATATTAACTGATTATATAATCGTTTTGCGCATTTTCGGGATTAATTCACAATTCTGGCAAATACAATTTCGTCACCGATCTTTTTCACTTTTAGCTGATGGGTGCGGGCTATAACTTCAACTATATAATCAAGGTTTAGATTTGCAAAATTGGCAGTGTAGGGTATTGTGCCAATATCGGAGTTTTCCATCTTGATCTTTACATGGTAAGTATTTTCAAGAATAGCGAATGCCTCAGCCAGGGGAGTACGCTGAAAAATAATCTTTTTGGTAATCCACGAAGAATAATTGGTGGCAAGTATTTCAGCATGCCCTATCTCGTTACCGGCAACCTTTAACCAGCCGCGCTGTCCTGCAGGTAACAGGACTGATTTAAGGACTGATTTTCCATCGCTAAGTTGTGTTAGCTTGACTTTTCCTGTTTCAACATTCACTTCGACAACACCGGCCCGGGGGTAAGCAGAAACATTAAACGAAGTTCCAAGCACCTCAACCGATGCATTGGCTGTCTCAATAATAAAAGGGGCAGCCGTATCCCTGGTGACTTCGAAAAAGGCCTCACCTGAAAGTTTCACTTTACGGGCATGAGCGGTAAAGTGTTCGGGATATTCAATTCTTGTGCTTGCATTCATTTTCACTGTGGAACCGTCGGGCAAGATAATTACACTGGGATTCAACGGATGCGCTTCTGTTTCAGCAACTGCCATCCTGACTTGTACCTCAACCTGTTTTTCCGGTGTTTTGATAATTTGATAAGCCGCAAATCCAATTCCTATTGCCATTACCAGCATGGCGGCATATCTGAAAACAGTGGATTTAAATACTGTGATTTTCAAACCCTGATCAGATTTGGTGATTTCTTTCTGAATGTTGAGCCATGCCTGATCGGGATTTGCAGCTGAATAGCTGAAGTTATTGCCTGCAGCTTCCCATGCATCAGTAAATTCAGCATTTTCTTCTGCTTCCTGATTTGAAACAACTGAAATATCCGGCTCTCCGTTTAGGAAAGCGGCCCATCGGTTCTCTTTTTTAGTTGGTATGTCATTATTAAATTGCATTCTGCTTCTTCGTTTTGTTTAAAGACAATTATTTAATTATTTACCCTTAATAGTGCACAAAAAAAACATCACCAGATTTTTATACGCTTTTAGCGATTCCCGTAATTGTTTAAGAGCAAGTGTCATTTGAGTCTCCACTGTTTTGACCGAAATTTTAAGCTGATCGGCTATTTCGCGATATTTTAGTCCGTCTTCGCGCGCCATTCGAAAGATCTCCTGCCTTTTTTGAGGAAGTGCAGCTATAGCAGCCTGAATTTTCATCCTTAAACCATACTCAAGAAAGAACTCGCTATATTCACTTCGGTCGGCTTCATTTTTGATAACCAAATCCTGGTATCCTGTTTTAATCTTTTCGTGTTCTATATAATTAATACAGTGGTTTTTAACTGATCTAAAAAGATAATTATGTAACGATGAGGTGATCATAATTTCCCTTCTTTTTTGCCAGAGACGCAGAAAAACATCCTGAACAATACTTTCCGATTCAGTTAAATCGTGCAGAAACCGGAAGGCATAAGCAGTCATCGGGCGGTAATACTCACGAAAAACCTTTTCGTAAGCGCCATGATCATCCTTTTTTATTGCCTCAAAAATCTGGTTGTCGTTACCGGTCAACATGAAATAAATTTGAAGGTACAATATAAAATATTGACAGCTGAAAAGCAATAAACCCTTAAAGAAATATCAGGAAACGGTGAAAATATGCCTTTCTAAGCCTTTATATGGAACAAATACTGGTCAATGTTCATATAGATTGCATTTTACACTTTATCAATAAAATATTTTGGGGAAAAGAAATTTGGATTATCTTTGTGCCGCGCTGTAAAAAGCAGGTCTACATGCCCGGGTGGCGGAATTGGTAGACGCGCTGGACTCAAAATCCAGTGATAGCAATGTCGTGCGGGTTCGATTCCCGCCCCGGGTACTTTAAAACTGTTTAACTATTTGATAGTTAAGCGGTTTTCTTTTTTTAAAGAGAGAATGAAACCCTCATGAGCAAAAGCTCGCCAAAGAAGATTATCCGCCAGTTGGCGGAATGAGGGTTCCATGTGGCCTTTAAAAAACAATTTATTTTCACATGAAAGAGAGAACGCTGTTTTTTCCTTGTGTATTGTATTTTTTATTAATGGCTTTAATAGTGATATTTACATTGGGCAATGTATAAAATATCATCCTCGACCTTATAAACAATCCTGTGTTCACCCGTTATCCTTCGGGACCAGTATCCGGAAAAGTTTTGGCGCAACGCTTCGGGTTTCCCGGTTCCTTCAAAGGGTGTCCGCTGGCATTCTTTTATAAGGATATTTATTTTATGTAATACTTTACGATCATTATCTATCCAGTACTGATAATCATCCCAGGCGTCTTTATCCCAAAGAATATCCATCGTGTTTATTCTATTATGGATTTTTTCACCAGATTACGCTTGGCGTTTATGTTGTCAATCGAATTTTCGAGCCGCGTGCGGTTGGTTTTACTCCTTGCAAGGTGTAGCGTTTCCTGTAAAGAATTGAATTCAGATAGCGACATCATAACAATGCTTTGCCCCTTCGTACGGTGTACCACCAAAAAATCATCATCGTTGGTAACTGCATCCAGGTATGCTTTTAAATTCTGCCTTAATTCGGAATAGTTGACAGCTCTCATGATCTTATCTTTTTAATTCTGTACAAAATTACGTACTTATTTTAAGATTTCCTAAAGTTCTCCAAAAGCATTTATTAGTTTTTCCTTTTTTGAATCAGACGAAACCTGCAGGTATCTTCTGAGTGTTTTTTCCCTTGTTATCGCTGTAATAGTCTTGATCATTTCAATATCCATACCACGTTCATGAGCTAAACATACAAACGTTTTCCGGGCTGTATGCGTTCCGATCAATTCAAATTTAGGTTTGAACTCCGTTTTTGTGATATTCTTTATGACTACATTCGCCCTGATCGGGGTCCCGCCCTTGTCATTCAGTTTTTTGGTTTCGTCGATATAATACTTTAAATTTGGCATATGACCCCTTATTATTTATCTGCAATACTACAAAAAAATACGGATAGCAATTCCCGCGCCGGGTACTTATAATCTTCGATAATCCTTTGAAATATAGGGTTTTATCGAAGTTTTTTATTTGCTACTGAAACATTTCTTTTTTGCAGTTTCCTTTACCACGGAGTGTTACGGCAAAATTGCTCAGGTCTTCGTGAGTTTCAATCCTCCAGTCAAACCCGGTCAGGGGTATCTGCTTACGGTTGGTTACCGGAACAGGGGCGAGGTTCTGCATAAAATTTTTCATACTGTAAATGCCAACCGATTTTACAAATTCAAGATTTAAATATGTAATTACCTGAATTACATATTTAAATCTTGAATTTATATGGTCTGTTTTCTCTCGCAGAGGTATAAATTGCAAGCACAATTTCAATAGCTTTCCGCGCTTCATGGCCGTTGATTTCAAATATTTTACCGGTTTCGATTGAGTCAATAAACGCTGCTATATTTTTTGCATGCGGCTCAAAAGGTATAGCACCAGGATCTGATACGCCTCCTCCTCCGTCAATTTGGTTGAACCTGTTAAATATTTCATTATCAGCTACGGTCTGATCAGCAAATTGCCAGACCTTAAAACTATTTTCCACCTGGATAACGGTTCCTTTTGTTCCGGTAATTTCGATACGCCGAAACTGACCGGGAAATGATGCAGTAGAACCGTAAATTACACCCAGCGCATTATTTTTAAATTTCAAAACTGCTGCTGCAGTATCCTCGACTTCAATTGAATGACCCAGTGTAGCGGTATAGGCCTGTAAAGAATCAACAGGTCCCATAAGATGTTGAAGTATATCAACCATATGTATTCCCTGGTTCATCAGGGCACCCCCGCCATCGAGCTTCAAAGTTCCGTGCCAGCTATCCTTGTAATAATCATCACTTCTCCACCAGGGAACATGTACCGAGGCATAGGTTATTGTTCCAAAGCGCCCATTGTCAATGGCCGACTTCAAATATTTAAACGAGTCATGATAACGATAATTAAATATACCACCTAATTTTGTACCTGCCCTATTGTGGGCATCAATCATTTTGTCAACGCGTTCAAGTGAAATTTCAAGTGGTTTCTCGCATAGCACATGTTTTCCGCACAGGGCTGCTTCAATTGTTGGTTCCATATGCGCACCGCTTGGTGTTGAAATTGTAACAATCTCTATTTCATCCGAATGTAGTAATTCCGTCGAATCTTTAAATATTTTACAATTGTATTTTTCAGCTAATTGGCGGGTCTTATCTTGATTTGATCCGCAAATACCTATAAGTTTTGCATTTACAATGTGTTGAATGGCTTTTGCATGAAAATCAGCAATCAGTCCGGACCCGATAATTCCAAAATTCCAAATTTTCATAATAAAAATAATTAATTGTCGGTTTTTGGTAATAAGCATTAATAAATTCTAATCTCAATTAATTAAATACGATATTTTATACTTTTTCTTACTTAGGTATCTGCACTTTTCGCTCTATTTGAAATTTAAAAAGTAGGTCGTATCTTATTTGTGCTGTATATAATTCAAATTATCATCTAACGGAGTCATTTTAGGCATCAGAAGGTGTACAAATCCCAATATAAGGATATAGGAGAAACCTGCAATCATGAATGCCCAGAAATAACCTGAATTACCGGCGGTATCCAGTACTGCTCCCAGTGCAACATCAGCAACTATCGCGACCGCTACCCCAACCATTTTGCCTATTCCAATCACAGATGCAATTGCTTTTTTGGGGAAAACATCCGGAACCAGCGTATAGCCATTAATCGACCATGACTGATGACCTGCGGCGGCAAGACCAATTAAAAAGACTGCCACCCATTTGCTTGCAATCACAGGTACCAGGGATACTGGTAAAATAAGAACGGCACAAACAAGCATGGTTATTTTTCTGGCCTTATTGATTGACCACCCTTTTTTGATTAATGTACCGGAGGCATATCCTCCAAGCAGGCTTCCGGCATCGGCCATGATAAAAATAACCAGGAAAGGAAGTCCTATATTATTAATGTCAACACCAAA
>Ga0208789_1001708_pt1 | contig 11439 bp, 10 predicted proteins | sample Methanotroph_Enr_FD_187368 | JGI IMG/M metagenome (GOLD analysis project Ga0208789, IMG submission 187368) | Enriched soil microbial communities from Old Woman Creek wetland in Ohio, USA - Methanotroph_Enrichment_5 (SPAdes) (version 2) | ecosystem: Environmental > Terrestrial > Soil > Wetlands...
TGCTGAAGTTTAATGCCCACGACTGATAAGAATTGGGCTTCATTTAATTTTAAATCGTTGTAATTCTGCATATTGTTTGCAAAGTAACAACTTTTATATCATATATTTATAACTTATATAACGACTAATAATTATGGAAACGAACAGAAAAAAAATGAGTTTTAAATTAGTATCAATTATTTTATCACTGATACTTATTACCGGTTGTACTACAAGTACAAAAATTCCACCAACAGTAACAACAACTGCTGCAAGTGGCATTACCTCAAATAGTGCTGTTGCTGGGGGAACAATTACTTCAGATGGTGGGGCGGCTGTAACAGAGCAAGGGATTTGCTGGGGAACAACTACAAACCCAACTATTGGTAACAGTAAAATTGGCGACACATCAGGATCAACTCCTTTTACAAGTACCATTACCGGACTAACTGCTAACACCACTTATTACGCAAGAGCTTACGCAACTAATAGTGAAGGAACCAGCTACGGAAACGAGATTTCCTTTACAACTCCGGCTCAATCAACTGTATTAGCACTGACAACAGCAGCAAATGCCACAGGTGCAACAACAGCCACCGCAGGTGGAAATATCACGTCGGATGGTGGGTCGTTAATAACTGCGCGTGGAATTTGCTGGAGCACCACCTCAAACCCAACGATTGCATTAAGCACAAAAATAACAGTTGGGACAGGTGCTGGTAGCTTTTCAAGCACTATTACCGGACTGACAGCTTCAACCACCTATTATGTAAGAGCTTATGCCACCAATGAATTAGGGACGGTATATGGAAACGAGGTTAGTTTTATCACACCGCAGGCTTCGGCAAATACAGCAGGAACGCTAACGGTTTCGGCCACAACAAGCACTGCCGGAGGAGGTTATTCACCATCAAACATAATAGCAATATGGGTTAAATCAAGTACCGGAACTTTTGTAAAATCATTATTGGTATATGCCGCCACAAGAAAAAGCGACCTCACCAACTGGGTTACTAACAGTGCAAGAAGCACAACCAATGCAGTGACCGGTGCTACGCAATCAAGTTATGCAACACGGACAGGCAGTTGGAACGGAACAAACACCGGCGGAACGCTTGTGGCAGACGGTGAATACAAAGTTTGCATGGAACTATGTGATGGTAAAACGCAATATCATGAGTTTACGTTCACAAAAGGAACTTCTGCAGTGGCATTAACTCCTCCAAATGTGACAAGTTTTTCCAACATATCCATCAAATGGACTCCTAATTGATTACAAATTTAATACGTAAATAATTGGTTTTAAATGTCGTATGGAACTCGCATGTCAAATTTTCATCAACTTTGGTGAACTTCAGCGTTCATGCTCGTTTCAGATGCAGGTAATAAACAAAGAAACACCCATACATTTTTTCGAAAATGTATGGGTGTTTTCTCAACTAAAGTGCATTAATAAGCGTTAATTGTTTACATTTGCAAACAACAGCCCGTTTGCATCAAAAACAAAACACAATGCAACTGATACTAACAAATGATTCTGGCTATAGTGATGAAATTGCTGCGCTGTACAAAGAAGCATTTTCATCCGGAGTGTCACAGCAATATATCGATCTGGCAGCGCTGACTCTTTATATTGAATTGATGTTGAAAGAAGGAGGCGCTTTGTTGGCCGTTGAAAACAATACGGTTTGCGGAGCCATATTATCGTGCCCGTTAGAATTCGACAAATCGCTACCCCCCGAAATTCGCAGAAAGTTTTGTGTTCATAAATGCATTTACCTAGCAGAAATGATGGTGGGCGAAGAAAAACGCGGACAAGGCATTGGAAAAAAAATGATGTCAAAATTTCTTGAAACAATTGATAAATCAAAGTTTACCGATGCATTTATCCGGGTGTGGGAAGAAAATACTCCTGCATTGAATTTATATAAAAAAATGGGATTTGAACCGATAAGCACAATAAAACAAACCAAAACAAAAGCCAACGGAACAGACACTTTTGTTATGAAAAAAATATACTTACACAAAAAATTGTATTAATTTATGCAAGATTTATTGACTAGAACTATTGATCTGAAAAACGGAAATCCGGTAGAAAAACGGCAGGAAATTCTTCAGTATTTTGAAAAAACATGGGCCGTAGACGAAAAACTTTACACACAACTAAAATCAGACGACGTATTTTATCACCGTGGCGATCCTCTGCGCCACGTTTTGCTTTTCTACCTCGGCCACACGGCTGTCTTCTTCATTAATAAACTCTTTCTGGCTAAAATCATTGACACGCGCATTAATCCCGAATTCGAATCTATTTTCGCCATTGGCGTTGACGAAATGAGTTGGGACGACTTGAATGAAAAAAACTACAATTGGCCAGCTGTTTCTGCAGTCAGAGAATACCGCGACAAAGCAAAAAAACTAATTACAGACGTAATTTTAAATGCTCCATTGAATCTTCCTATTACATGGAAAGATGAGTTCTGGATTATCCTCATGGGCATTGAACACGAGCGCATTCATTTGGAAACTTCTTCTGTTTTAATTCGCCAGTTATCATTAGACAAAGTGGTATCAGGGGTATTCGGAAAAATCTGCGATGAAACTGGCAACACGCCGTTGAACAACCTGCTTCCAGTGCCCGGTGCCGAGATTAAACTGGGCAAACCGGGCGAACATCCGTTTTACGGCTGGGATAATGAATACGGGCATTATATCGAAAATGTGGAGAATTTCCAGGCATCTCAGTTTTTAATTTCTAACGGGGAATTTCTGGAATTCGTAAACGAAGGAGGTTATCATAATCCCGATTTCTGGACAGAAGAAGGCTGGAACTGGAAAAATTACAAACAAACAGAAATGCCGCTTTTCTGGAGAAAAAACGGGACTGATTTCAAATTGCGGCTTGTGGCAGAAGAAATTCCCATGCCATGGAACTGGCCCGTAGAAGTAAACTACCTCGAAGCCAATGCTTACTGCAAATGGAAAACTGCCCGCGACGGCAAAACATTCCGCTTACCCACCGAAGCAGAATGGCATCGACTGGTTGACCATTGCAATGTTCCCGACAAAAAAGATTGGGAAACAGCACCCGGAAATATAAACCTGGAATACTTTGCATCTCCCTGTCCTGTCGACAAATTCAAAACGGGCGATTTCTACGATGTGGTAGGAAACGTTTGGCAATGGACAGAAACACCAATCACTGGTTATGCCGGATTTAAAGTACATCCGTTGTACGACGATTTTTCGACACCGACTTTCGATGGCAAGCATAATCTGATCAAGGGCGGTTCGTGGATTTCCACCGGAAACGAAGCTACTCGCCACGCACGTTATGCTTTTCGCCGACATTTCTACCAACATGCAGGATTCCGCGTGGTGCAATCGGAGGTTCCGCTTTTGATTCATAACAATGAATACGAAATGGACACGGAAGTGGCCAATTCCTGCGAAGCAAACTGGGGTGACGCTTTCGATTTCAATCCAAATTTTTCGAAGCAACTGGCCGAATATATTCTTGAAAATGTACAGACCGATTCCATTGAAAACGTACTCGACTTGAATGCTGACACCGGCCGATTAGCCTACGAACTGGCTCCACATTTTCCGAAAATTACGGCGCTCGATTTCTCGGCACGCTTTATCCGTATGCCCATACAACTTCAGGAAAAAGGATTTATCCGTTACATTGTGAAAGATGAAGGTGAATTGGTATTTTACCGGGAAGTTTTGTTGGAAGATTTTGAACTTGGAGCCAACAAAGAAAACATCCTGTTTATGCAGGACAATGCCAATAACCTGAAACCAATTTACACCGGATACGACCTGATTATTGTGCCGAATCTGTTGGAAGAACTTGTTTGCCCGATTCTGTTTTTGAAAAGTATTCTCGAACGGCTGAACGACAATGGCTTGCTGGTTATTGCTTCCACCTATGAATGGGAAACCAATATGGTAGAACGCAAGCACTGGCCGGGCGGATTTAAACAAGATGGCGAACCGGTTACTTCGCTCGAAGGCATACGAAACATTCTCCATGATCAATTTGTTCTTGAAAAGGATCCTGTAAACCTGACACTTACTTTACGCAAATCATCGCGGATCAGTGAACAACGTTTATCTGAAGTATCCGTTTGGAGGAAAAAATGATTTGAAACATCAATCTTGAATTACGAAACGAAACAGTAATAATTGAACTTTCAACAGAAAAAAGGCACTAAGAAAAGCCTTAAGAAAAAATAAATGCAACAGTTTTTGAGAATTAATTTCTACTTTTGCAAATCAAAAAAACACACACGAATATGAATCCAATAAAAAAACTACGCATTGCTGTTTGTAACGATCACGCAGGCTATGAGTTGAAATTAAAAATTTTAGAATATCTTGAAGGTGAAGGTGCTGAAGTGAAAGATTTCGGAGCATTTTCAGCTGAAAGTAGTGATTATGCCGACTTTGCCCATCCGATGGCATGTGCAATCAAAAAAGGTGAATTTGATTTCGGAGTTTCAATTTGTGGAAGTGGGAATGGCATTAGTATGACACTGAACAAACATCTCGGAATTCGGGCAGCACTTTGCTGGAAACCCGAAATTGCTTTGTTAGCACGTCAACACAACGATGCAAACGTTCTTTCATTACCTGCCAGATTCCTAACAGATTCCGAAGCATTAAATATGGTTGATGTATTCTTTTCAACTGATTTTGAAGGCGGAAGACATCAACGCCGAATTGACAAAATAAACAATATTCATTAATCTCAACGAGTGCGCAGCATCTTTGAGAGTTTAAAATAATCTATCGACACAACTTTCCCAAAGTTTTAAAACTTTGGGAAAGTTAGTTTTTAAAACAATGATATGCAACGAACAGAAATATCAACTTACGGAGAATTTGGGCTAATCAAACATCTGACTGAAAAGTTCAAAACAGAAAATCCTTCAACGCTGAAAGGTGTGGGCGATGATGCAGCAGTGCTTCAGTACGACAACAAAAAAGTACTTGTTACAACCGACCTTCTGCTCGAGGGCATTCATTTCGATTTGGTATATGTACCGTTGATGCACCTCGGCTATAAAGCTGCTGTGGTGAATTTCTCCGACATTTATGCAATGAACGGTACACCAAATCAAATGACTGTTTCATTGGGTATTTCCAAACGTTTCTCGGTAGAAGACCTTGAGCAGTTATATGCAGGAATAGAATTGGCCTGTAAAAAATACGGCGTTGATTTGATTGGGGGTGATACTTCAGCTTCACTCACCGGGTTGGCTATCAGCGTTACTTGCATAGGCGAAGGCGAAGAAGGCAAGATTACTTACCGCAACGGAGCCGGACAAACCGATCTGATTTGCGTTACAGGCGATCTTGGTTCGGCATATATGGGATTACAGCTTTTAGAGCGCGAAAAAATAGTTTTTGCAGCAAACGATGAAGCCCAACCGGACTTTGAAGGAAAGGATTATATTCTTCAACGCCAGCTGAAACCGGAAGCCCGCAAAGACATTGTGGAACTCCTGAAGGAAAAAGGAATTGTCCCTACCGCTATGATGGATATTTCGGACGGTTTATCATCGGAATTAATGCATATCTGTTCGCAAAGCAATGCCGGATGCCGCGTATACGAAGATAAAATCCCGATTAATTACCAGGCAGTGGTGATGGCCGAAGAGCTGAACATGAATATCGTTACAGCTGCGCTGAATGGTGGTGAAGATTACGAGTTGCTGTTTACCGTTTCGCTGGAAGATTACGACAAAATTGTAGCTGTGGAAGGTGTTGCCATTGTGGGGCATATGACCAAACCGGAACTCGGATTAAATCTGGTTGGCCGCGAAGGGGAAGAAATTCAGTTGCGGGCACAAGGTTGGAACTCGTTAAATTGACAGTTGATAATTGACAGTTGACAGTGTTCCGTGCAAAATATTTACAAACATGAAAAAGGTCGTCTAAATTGAAAGACGACCTTTTTTTATGTTTGTAAATGCAACTTATACCTAAAGGTTTTCCGCTATTGGATCAATAGAGATATTCGATACAATTTTATTGTGTGCGCCGGTATGGAAACGACTCACTTTTTTATTGATAATCAGCGTTGAAGGAATGTATTCCAGTTCCTTTTTATCGGAAGTAGAAAGTAAGTTCCAGGTTGGGTAACTTATCAACATAAAGCTGTGCTTTAAAAGGACACTGGAACTTATTCGTGTTGCTTTATTGACTTTCACCTGATTTGGGAATTGTTTCCGTAGTTCATGAATAGCATCCCGTATGATCTGGCTCGTAGTTGCAAGTTTATTAATATCCAGTATATTAATCGTAACTTCATTATTATTCCTGATCAAACGACGTGCATAACGCAACAGAAAATCGTCGGATTCACTTTGAAGCAAAACCAATGTAGTAGTAATACTTGTGAAACCACGGTTAACAAATATACCCACACTACAATTACTATTCTCAATAAAATAGCGCGTTTTATCTTTAATCAATGTTCCGGGATAGAAAAAAGCCTGCTTTTGCGAAACCTTGTTTATGAATTTATTCAACCAGGTTATATTGCCAAAAATCTTAGTTTCTTTGAAAAACGGAATTCCCGATAGAGTAACTCCTGCTCCCACCAATAAAAAATCAAAATTATGGTGATTCACTGTTTTTACAATGCCCGATTCGATATTATCGGTTACTTTGTACGCCGTATCAATAGGAATACTTAAAGTCGCAGCTTCGTCTTTAATCCCGCGGAAACTATCCACCGAGAATTGTTCGCCATAAATAGGATTAGTGTCGGTTCCGGGCGTAATGTGTAATACAGTCACAGCCAGGCTATTCTTAGTTCCATCCAGAACCGTTTTTGCTATATTAAGCAATGTCTTTCCATTTTCAGGATTTCCCAACGCAATCAGGGCTTTGAAAATACCTTGTGCCTGCTGGATAATATATTCCTCTTCCACATTCTTTTCGGGGAAAATCCGGTTGATAATTGATAATGCCGGGGTGGTCATAAAAGTGGTAACCAATGCCATAATCACGAGCATAACGAAAATAGGAGGAGGAAGAATACCCATTTCATAACCAATATTCAGGACGATAAGTTCCATCAAACCACGTGTATTCATTAACACACCGATAGAAAGACTGTCCTTCCAGTTTTCGCCCAAAATACGCGCTGTAAATGCACCTCCAACAAATTTACCGGTAACTGCAACTAATATAAACAATCCGCAAATTGCCCACAGATAGGGCGTATTCAGCAATCCGATTTCGGTACGCAACCCGGTAAATACAAAAAACAGCGGCAAGAGCAACGTCACCGAAACATCTTCAATTTTCTCTATAACCAGTTTTCTGAAATTGTGTAGTGGTGGCATTACCACACCAGCCAAAAATGCTCCAAAAAGGGCATGAATTCCAATTACCTGCGTTGCAAAAGCAGAGAGAATTAATATCAATAAGAGGAAAGCCACGATACTTTTATTCAACACCTCACTATTGCTGTAAATTTCGCCTACACGTTTTAAAAACGGGCGAACCAACATCAACATAACCATCACGTAAAGTATAGAGAATGCAATAGTATACAAAGAACTTACAAAACTTCCTGTCTTGGCAATGGCAATAACCGCAGCTAAAATACACCAGGCAGTAACATCATCGTTAGCTGCACTGGCAATTGCGATAGTTCCCAAATGCGTTTTGGACAAGCCCTTTTCCTGCACAATCCGAGCCAGCACAGGGAAAGCTGTAATACTCATGGAAATTCCTATAAACAGGGCAAACGAAAGAAAATCGGTATGTCCGGCGGCAAACTCTTCGTAAACAAAGTAAGCCAGCAACATACCCAGAAAATACGGAATAAGAATACTGGCGTGGCTGATTACATAGGTTTCGCCTATTTTATCTTTCAACGTACTCAAATTCAACTCCATACCAATGGTAAACATAAATAAAATAAGTCCGATCTGGCTTAAAATATATAGATTACCCAATGACTTGGTGGCAAACAAGAAGTGGAAGGCATCTGGATAAAAATAGCCCAAAAGAGAAGGACCAAGTACAATTCCCGCCAAGATTTCCCCAATAACAGTGGGTTGGCCCATTTTAGCAAAAAAGAGTCCGAATAAGCGCGAAACAATCAGAATGGAGATTATTTGAAGCAATAACATGGATGCCGGTTCGGCAATATTGTTCAGTATCGACTGTTTAAACAAACCAAAGTTTCCGCCTGAGTTGGCTGTATCTGAAACGGCAACACTATGATTTCCTGCAAGATGTAATAATTTGAACGAATCGGCTTTTTGGAACAAAATATATGTAAAGATGCAGAACAGAATCAACATCAAAGCATAAAACAGCCAGGTCCGGTAATGTGTTTTATTCATAAAATCCGGTTAAGTAATTCATAATTAGACTTCCTAAGCATTAAAAAACAACAATCAAAAACTCAAAAAAAAAATGACTTTCCGAACTAAAACAAATTCACCATATTTGTTAAATGAAGCTTTTATAGGGCAAAGATAAGTATTTTTTGACATTTAAAAACCTGAATTCGAAGATTATTTCATGAAGACAACACGGTGCGAACCTTTTTTTGTGTATATGCGTTTAAATGATTAATTTTGTGAGCATTTTTGAAACGTGTTTAATTGTGTTTAATTTAAAAAATAGATAAATGGAAATTGGTATTAGTTTCTGGTTAGGTTTTATTGCCTTTGTAATTGTCATGCTTGTGCTCGATCTCACAGTATTTCACAAGAAAGACGAAGTAATGAAAGTAAAAACAGCATTACTTTGGAGTGCATTCTGGATTGGCCTGGCTATTATTTTTAACATCGGAGTGTATTTCGTGTTGGGAGAAACAAAAGCCCTTGAGTTCCTTACAGGTTACTTAATTGAGGAATCGCTCAGTGTGGACAATTTGTTTGTATTTATAATGATTTTCAGCTTCTTCGGAATTCAGGCCAAGTACCAACACCGCATTCTTTTCTGGGGTATTATCGGAGCCATCGTTATGCGCGCCATTTTTATTTTCGCTGGAGTGGCTATTATCGAAAAATTTGCGTGGGTAATGTATATTTTTGGTGCTTTCCTTATTTACACAGGTATTCACATGCTATTCGAAAAAGACGATAAAAAAGATTTCAACCCTAACAAAAACATTGCGGTACGTATTTTCCGCAAAATTATGCCTGTAAGCGACGATAAAACGCACACCAACTTTTTCGTACGCAAAAATAAAGTACTTTATGCTACCCCGTTTTTTATCGTTCTTTTATTAATCGAGGTATCCGATCTTATTTTTGCCATCGACTCCATTCCGGCGGTACTTTCGGTTTCTAAAGATCCGTTTATCGTTTATACTTCCAATATCTTTGCGATACTGGGTTTACGTTCGCTTTACTTTGCCTTGAGTGGCGTGATGCAGTATTTCCGCTATTTGAAATATGCATTAGCCGGAATCCTGACTTTTATCGGAATCAAAATGTGTGTGAATGAGTTCTGCCATGAGTTTGATTATTCATTCCATATAAGTAACTTGTTCTCATTGGGTGTAATTGTTACACTCCTTACAGCTTCAATAATTTTATCTATAGTAGTAGAGAAGAAAGCGGAGCGTAAAGCGGTAAAATAAACACCCATCTACTTCAAATAAAAATATAATTATCCGCACGTCGACCTTGATATGTTGAATTGAAAATACAGGAGCGGAGCTCTGGTATCTTCGTAGCAATAAAGATATGAGAGATAATTGAGGAGCGTAGCTCTGATATCTTTGATAATTAATAGAGCTGAAAGATGTCACCGCTAACGCGGCTTATTTTTCGTAAAACTAACTTTTCTATAAAGATATCAGGACTACGTCCCTTAATATCTTCGATTTATACAGAGGTCGCTTTAAAAATCATCATAAAAGAACGCCTTCACTCAGCAGTAATTGCAGATTGAAGGCGTTCTTTTTAATGCCAATAGAATCATCAACTAAGCATATCTTTCTTAATTTCATCTATCTGCACCAACTTATTCACAATGGCATAAATGGTAAGACCAGCCGTACTGTGAATCTCCAGTTTGCGGGCAATATTGCGCCGGTGGGTAATCACGGTATGCGTGGATAGAAACAACGCTTCTGCAATTTCCTTGTTAGTCATACCTTTAACCACACTCACAATCACTTCTTTTTCGCGAAGGCTGAGCGCGTTGGTATCATCGGAATTTTCTTCCACGGGCGAGTCAAGCAATTTCTCAAGTTTTTCTTTTAGCTGGTCTACATTATCGTAAATGCTGATAGACTCATCGTAAGCTCGTAACAAACTGTCATCTACCGCCGAACTAAGCAAAGCCATCCACCGGAGTTCCGGGTTCTCGTCCTTGAGCTTCGAAATATCAAAATATCCCCAAAAAGAAGGATTGACTATCAATATATCCGGTTTATGCAGCCGCAGGAAGTTTCCGAGCGAATCAATGGAAATGATTTCCATAGGTTGGATACGAATGCCCGGAATTCGTTTCAAAGCCACGGCCAGTCCGCTGCGGATAATCACCGAAGGCTCTGCAATAGCTATTTTTAGCAGTTCGTTGTTCATTTGGCCTCAGTGTTTTTTTGTTCAATAGCTTCAATGGCTGGCACAAACAAGTAATCTTCCACTTGATTATGCGAAGCCAAATCCTTTTCGCACGACAAAATATCAAACAATACTTCGGTTAGTAAATGATTATTTCCCGAAGCCGGAAAGTATTTAATCAGAATATTCTTCAATTCTGCCAGCTTGGAATCAATTTCATTGTGACGATCTTCGAAAACGGAAATACTGTATTTTTTATTCCGCTTACCCAGAAGTAAATCAAGCACATACGGAAAAACAACCTTGTTCTCGTACTCCATGTGTTTACCAACTTCAGAAACATATTCGTCGTAAAATTTCAGCAGAATTGCAGAATAAGGAACTGCCTGATCCGGAGAGCCTACCGCTTGCAAAAGCTTTGCCCGAATGGCAGGGAGCTTAAAATCAATGAAATAGGTGTGCGCATTTTTCAGATAACCGATAACCGATTCTGGAGCTATATTCTCATAAGCATTTCCAACTTCAAAATCACCTTCCGACAGGAAATTGACTATCGCCAAAAAAGTTTCGCAATGGATATTATTGGCTTTGCAAACATCTTTCACTGTGTTGTCGCCAAACCCGAGCGAAATACCAAAACGACTGATAACGAGCAACAAAGAATAATCTTCATTAATCAGATCAACCATTTTATCTTTAGCCGAGAATTTATGTTGCTTTTGCATACTGGGAGATTTTTAATTTGTGTTAAATGAGACAATATAACACCGCAACTGTTTCGAATGTTTATTTTTACAATAGTTCGTTAGAAATTAATTAACTTTAAGCGGCGATAGTGCCGTATAATAATAGCTCTTTGACATTCTGGTTATTTTTGAGTATGTTTGGTTTAATAGCAAACATA
>Ga0208789_1001709_pt1 | contig 11434 bp, 21 predicted proteins | sample Methanotroph_Enr_FD_187368 | JGI IMG/M metagenome (GOLD analysis project Ga0208789, IMG submission 187368) | Enriched soil microbial communities from Old Woman Creek wetland in Ohio, USA - Methanotroph_Enrichment_5 (SPAdes) (version 2) | ecosystem: Environmental > Terrestrial > Soil > Wetlands...
CGGGCCGGGCCGCGTTCTGAAGCACCACCCGGTAGCCGTCCGGATCCTCGAAGGTCAGGCCCCGGCGGTCCCAGTAGGGGTTGTACGACGGGACCGGCGCATGGCCCAGGGCGGCCAGCCGGGCTGCGGCGGCCTGCCAGGCCTCGCGTTCCGGCAGGTAGAACACCAGCAGGTGGTCACGGGTGGGCGCGTCGCCCACGCGATGGTCCCGTTGGCGGGTGAACTCCAGGTGCCAAGGGGCGCCGGGCAGGCCGAGCATGGCGCCGTCGAAGCCTTCGTGGTCCTGGAAGCCGCCGAGTTCCCGGAGCCCCAGTCCCTCGCGGTAGAAACGGACCACCGCCTCAAGCCGGTCCGTGGGCCGGGCCATCCTCACCTCTGTGGCTTCATCCATGGCGCCTCCCGCTTCGTGAACGGAACGAGCGGCGGGCCGTTTAGGGCTCCCGGCTGGCGGCCACGTCCACGAGGTGGGCCAGTTCCCGCAGAACCTCGCGCCGGTTCCCGTCGGCCTCGTAGAGGGAGGACACCTTCTTCCGCGCCGCGGCCACGTCGCCGCAGGCCTTGCCACGGGCGATCAGCTCCCGGCAGGCCCCGGGCATCGGTCCCCAGTTCCCGCACTCCACGAACCGGTCGCTGAGGAAGATGAACTTGGGGATGGCCTCGCCGCCGTGGGTGAGGAAGCGGACGAAGACCTCCGGCCACTGCTGGCGGGTGAGGTAGCGGACCTCCAGCATCGGGCCGGCCTCGGCCATGCGCTGCAGCACCGGGACGTGGCGCACCACGTCGCCGCACCAGTCCTCCGCGATGGCGACGACATGCACGGGGCGGGGCAGGGCCGCGAGGAATCCCGCCACCTGGGGCTCGAGGACGAGGGCCGCCCGCTGGGCCTCCAGCTTGTCGCGCTGTTCAGGGGACTCGGCGGCGGCGAGCCAGGCGGCGTAGTCCTGGCCAGATTCGAAGACGGCCTTCCAGTCGATGGTGGGCAAGGTGGCAGGGCGGGGCATGGGCGCTCCTCCGGAATCCGTGCCGGGGATCCTACTCCCGATCGCCCGGGGTCCGGGATACGCACGTTCCGGTGCCTACTTTCCCCCGGGCTCCGGGCGGCCTACATTCAAGGACCCAGAACCGTTCTTTGGAGCTTCCATGGCCACCGCCAAAGCCTACGCCGCCGCCTCCGCCACCGCCGCCCTGGCGCCCCTCCAGATCGAGCGCCGCGAGGTGGGCCCCCACGATGTGCAGATCGAGATCGCCTACTGCGGCATCTGCCACTCGGATCTCCATCAGGTGCGCAACGAGTGGGGCAATTCGATGTACCCCATGGTGCCCGGCCACGAGATCGTGGGCCGCGTCACCGCCGTGGGCGCCCATGTGAAGGGCTTCAAGCCCGGCGACCTGGCGGGCGTGGGCTGCATGGTGGACAGCTGCCGCACCTGCCCCAGCTGCAAGCACCAGCTCGAGCAGTTCTGCGAGAAGGGCTGCGCCTGGAGCTACAACAGCACCGAGATGGACCGGAAGACCCCCACCTTCGGCGGCTACTCCTCCAGCGTCGTGGTGGACGAGGCCTTCACCCTGAAGGTCTCGCCGAAACTGGACCTCGCCGCCGCGGCGCCCCTGCTCTGTGCCGGCATCACCACCTATTCGCCGCTGCGCCAATGGAAGACGAAGAAGGGCGACAAGGTGGGCGTGGTGGGCCTGGGCGGCCTCGGCCACATGGCCGTGAAGCTGGCCGCCGCCATGGGCGCCGAGGTGACCATGCTCAGCACCTCGAAGTCCAAGGAGGCCGACGCCCGCAAGCTGGGCGCCCACCACTTCGCGCTCACCTCCGACGATGCCACCTTCAAGCGGCTGGCGGGCCACTTCGACCTCATCATCGACACCATCTCCGCGCCCCACGACTACAACAAGTACCTGGGCCTGCTCCGCGTCGAGGGCGCCATGGTGCTCCTGGGCGTGCCGCCCGAGCCCACGCCCGTGGCCGCCATCGCCCTCATCGGCGGGCGGAAGATCCTCACCGGCTCGCTCATCGGCGGCATCCAGGAGACCCAGGAGATGCTCGACTTCTGCGCCGAGCACGGCATCGTCTCCGACATCGAGCTCATCCCCGTCCAGCAGGTGAACGAGGCCTACGAACGCATGCTGAAGAACGACGTCCGCTACCGGTTCGTGCTGGACATGAAGACCCTTTAGGACCGGCCTTCAGGGTCATGCAATGGAACGCCCCGCGGATGCGGGGCGTCCTTGTTCCGGGCGGGGCCGTGCTCAGTGGCTGACAAGGCTCACCAGCTGGAACCTCGGGCGGCCGAACGCGGCCGCCTTCGGCGCCTTGGTGATCTCGATGGGCCCGATGATGCCCTTCAGGTTGGGATCCACCAGGGCCGGATTCAGCAGCAGCTCCCAGCCGGTGGCCTCGCCCAGGGCCAGGGCGCAGCCGTTCTTGAGGGCGGCCGGAGTGGTGCCGAACGCCGGGACAGCGGCCTGGAGGTAGCGGACAACTCCAGTTGCGAAGGGAGATCCGTCCCTGACCAGCGGGTCCTTCGGCAGCAGGGCCATGAGCTCGACGCCCTTCAACTGGGCCATGTTGCCGGCGGAGAAGGCCTGCGACCAGTCGTGCGCATCGATCACCGTGAGGGTGGCTCCCTCGGGCAGGGCGCGGAGCAGGTCGGCCACGGCGGCTCGGCTGCGGCCGTAGTTGCAGACGACGCCGAAGTGGGTCTTCCCCGGGAAGATCAACGTGGCGGCCTTGACCACCGGACGGAAGTCCTGGGCGGCGAGGGTGGCCGCGAGGGCGGCCAGGGTGAAGAGGGTGCGGGCGCGGAACATGGGACGCCTCCATGAAGAAGGGACCCGATCGGGGTCCGGGCGCCGCGCGGGAATCGCGCGGCAGGGGGAGCCTGGACCCTGGCCACCTCGCGGCGCCATGACCGGTGCCTGAAGAGATATCCGGCTGATCCTGGCCAGTTTGCCGACCCATTCAGGCCGGTTCCATGGCTGGAGGCGCCCCCGGGTGAGCCCCCGGTTAGAGGCCCAGGACGACCTTCACGGCCGGCGCGGGGGATCTCCATGAGGTCCATCGGAGGATCTCCGCCTTCGTGGCGGCCCGGGCCGAGGCGGAAGGCGCCTCCGTTCATTGAATCTCCTGGTGTGCCTTTGGGGAAGCGTTAGACTGGCGGCGCTTTCACGGAGCCCACAGATGCGCCTGCGCCCGTTGGCCACTCGCCTCGTCCTCGCCGCCGCAGGGGTGGCCCTGGTGGCCGCGGATTCCGGCGACCTTTCCATCTTCCGCCGCTACCAGGCCCTGGACGCCCGCATCCTCGAGGCCCGCCAGGCCCTGGGCGAGCGCCGGTTCCCGGACGCCCTGCAACTGCTGGAGCCCTGCCTCCAGAAGATCCCCGACCACTTCGAGGCCCACTTCCTCCTGGCCCAGATGGCCTACGAGCACCGGGACTACGCCGGCGCCCTGGCCCACGTGGAGATTTCGGAGCGGTCCCTGGCCGCGCTCGACCGGCAGTACCACGACCAGCTCGCCGACCTGAAGGCCCAGGATGCGGCGGAGGAGCAGGCCATGCAGGCCAGCCTCGACGAACTGACGGCCCGGGGCGGGGATCCCACGGGCTGCAGCGCCCAGCTCTTCACCCTCAAGCGGAGCGCCCTCCAGTTCCTGGATGCCAAGAAGGGCCAGCTCTACCACCAGGACACCCCCTTCGCCGTGCCCGCCGCCTACCGCCTGCTCCACGGCAACTGCCTCTACCGCCTGGGCCAGCCCGCCGGGGCCATCGCCCAGTACCGGCTGTCCATCGAGGCCGATCCCCGGCAGCCGGACGCCTGGAACAACCTCCTGGCCCTGCTCCTGGAGACCGGCGACCGGGCCGGCGCCCAGGCCGAACTCGCCAAGGCGGAGGCTGTCCATGTCGCGGTGCGACCCGCCTTGAAGCAGGCCGTGCTCACGGCCCCGGCGGCCAGTCCCCGCTGACGGCCGCGTCCAGCGCCACGAAATCGCCTTCGAAGCGGCCGACGGTCTGCCCGTCGCAGCGGAGTTCGGACACCACGGCGAGGCGGGCCCGGCCCATCCGCCGAAGGGTGCGGAGGAAGGACGGCCAGGCCTCCGGCCGGGCGAGGGCGGAGGTGGCGGTGAAGGCCCCGCCGATGGGCTTCTCGTAGGCCATGGTGTTCCGTTGGATGACCAGGCGGCTGTCGAGGCCCTCCGCCCGGAGCCGGGTATGGACCAGGGCCCAGGCCGACAGGATCGCCAGGGACGAGGCGCTGCCCCCGAAGACCGTCCCCCGGTGGTTGAGGTTCGGCGCCAGGGGGGCCTCCAGGGTGACGCCCCCGTCCGAAACGGACCGGACGACCGCCCCCATGGCCCCGGAAAGTGGAATGTGGTCGTGGAGGTACCGCTCGAGGTCCTGTCCGGAAACCATGGTCACCTGGGAGGTTGGGTTTTGGGCATCAGCGCCGTCCCTCCCGGCCGAGGGCCAGGGCCAGGGCGCCGCAGAAGAGGGCGGCCACGAGGCTCATCCAGAGGGGGATGGCCACGCCGCCGACCTGCACCCCGACCCCGAACACCATCCGGGCCAGGTGGGCCAGGGCGATCAGGGCCAGGAAGAGGGTGGCGAGGAGGGCGACGGGTCTCATGGGAGCCTCCCACGCGCGGGGCGGGGCGCAGCCCAGGGTCGGCCCGCCGGCGGCCCGGATCAAGGCTCCGCCGGCAGGGGCAGGCCGTGCTGGCGGAGGAAGCTGAGCTTGTCCCAGTAGCCGCGCTGGAAGGCGATGCGTCCGTCCACCACCTGGAAGAAGCCGCAGCCGCGGAGGCCCAGGGGATCGCGCCACTCCAGGATGGCCCACCCGCCATCCTCGAAGAGGTTCTCCACGAGGCACACCATCTCCGCCGCCGCGAAGCCCGTCGCGAACATGGCGCGGATCGACTCGCGGCCTTCCACCGGCGCCTCCGCCACCTGGTGGTTCACGGCGTCCTCCGCGTACAGGGCGGCGAGGGCGTCCACGTCCTTCCGGTTGAAGGCCTCCACCCAGGCGGCGACGACGGTTTTGGGTGATGGGCTGGACATGGGGGACCTCAGGACAGGAGTGCGGGGTTCGCCCGCCAGGTGGCGTGGCACAGGGCCGCGGCGAAGGCCACCCAGGCCAGGTAGGGCAGCAGCAGCAGCCCGGCCAGGGGCCGCGCCCGCCAGAAGGCGAGGGCCGTCGCCAGGATCAGGCCCCAGAGGACGAGGATCTCGACGAAGGCGGGGCCACCCATCTGCCACGCGAAGAAGAGCCAGGTCCAGAGGGCATTGGCCGCCAGCTGGACAAGGTAGAGGGCAAAGGCCGCACGGGCCCCCCGGAAGCCCCGCTCCCGCCACACCAGCCAGGCCGCCAGCCCCATGAGCACGTAGAGGACGGTCCAGACGGGACCGAACAGCCAGGCCGGCGGGGCCCAGTCCGGGCGGGCGAGCTGGCCATAGAAGGCGCCGGCCCGGAGGGAGGCCCGGGCGCCGAGGGCCGCGGCCGCGAAGGTCGGGCCCAGGCAGGCGAGGAGGCCGCGGGCGTTGCGGAGCGACGTCGGTTTCATCGGAGGGGGGTTCCCTGCCCGCCCACCTGGACGAGTTCGATGCGGTCGGACGGCCAGGCCTCGATGACGGGGCCGAAGCTGCCGATGTCAGGCAGGGTGGCGTTGTGGTGCGCCCGGATGGCCTCGGCGGAGGCATGGCTCTTGTCGTGGGTGGTGTGGGCGTCGGCGGCGAGGATCACGCCGTAGCCCAGGGCCGCGGCCCGGCGCGTGGTGGTGTCCACGCAGAACTCGGTGGCGTAGCCGCAGATGACCACGGTCTTCACGCCCCAGCCGTCCAGCAGGTCCTGCAGGTTCGTGCGGAGGAAGGAATCCGGCGTGGTCTTGCGGACGAAGGTGTCCCGGGCGGCGGGGCGGAGGCCGCGTTCCAGCTGCCAGCCCTCCGAGCCGTGGACCAGGCGCCCCTCGCGGTACTCGTGCTGGATGTAGATCACGGGCACCCCTGCGGCCCGCGCCCGGCCGGCCAGGGTGTTGATGCGCTGGACCACCGCGTCGGCCTCGAAGGGCCGCGGCATCGGATCGAAGAGGTCGCGCTGGACGTCGATGACAAGGAGGGCGGTGGACATGGCCTAAGAGTAATACCGGAGCGGATTCCGGGCTGCCGGATGGAGGGGGGGCGACCTGGGTGATGACCTGGACCTCCGCCTGGCCGGCAGGATGCGGGATCCCCCATCGTTTTGAACAAGGACCTCCATCGTTTTGAACGGTCGAGGAGGGGTCCCCAGTCCGATTCCAGGTCTTGCCCGCGGTACGGGCGCTCTGAACCAGTGAGTCGAATGGGGTTGAACCCGTCAGCCAAGCACAGGTCGCGGGCGGCACGCTCCTTGATGTGGAAGGTGGAGCCGAGACTGCGAGGGCCAACCGTCAGCGCCCCATCAGGGAAGGCCCACAGGGCTTCCGGGGCGGGGCCCCATCTGCAGCCCGGATCGGAGGAGAAAGCACATGTTCACCATCCTGATCGTCCTCCTGGTGCTGGCGCTCCTGGGCGCATTGCCCACCTGGCCTCACAGCAAGAACTGGGGCTACTACCCCAGCGGCGGGCTGGGCCTCCTGGTGCTGGTGGTCATCGTCCTGCTCCTCATGGGCCGGATCTAGCCGCATCGGAAGGGCCCCGATCCCGGCCAAGGCCGATCCGGGATCCAGGCCGGAGCATCGAAAGCGAGGCAGCACCATGATGTCGTTCGGGCTCTACGCGGCGGGTTTCGCGATCATCATCATCGGCTTGATCTACGGTGCCTGTCTGCTGCACGTGCCCGCCCAGTGGATTGCCGTCGGAGCCATCATCCTGCTGGGTTTCGGGATCCTCACCGGCGTCAAATCGACCCGCCAGAAGGATCCGCCGGCCTAGGTCCCCGCCCTACCGAGGGCGCGGCATCCGTTCAACGGCCCTTTCCGCAAACAGCCATCTGAAGGAGAAAACGATGAAAAGCAGACTGATCCTCCTGGGGGCTTCCTTCTTCATCCTGACTTCGTGCGTGGTGTCACCCCGGCGCGGGGGCGGTGTAGAGGTCGTGCCCTTCCTGCCGGTGGTCCTCGAGCTGGATGCCGGCCAGCCCTACTACGAACAGAACGGCTATCACTACCACTATTCCGATGACCGGTGGCAGTACTCCACCTCGAGGAATGGCCCGTGGATGGAACTCCCGAGATCCCACTGGCCGAGGGAGACGCGGTGGAGGGACCGGCATCGGGATCGGGATCGGGACCAGGATCGGGATCGCCGTCACTGAGACGGACCCTCCGGTGTCTCCCGGGACTGGCGGACGGCCGCCCGGGCCTCAGGGCTGGTGGCGTTGGAGGACGATGCCCCGGCCCGGGGCCGCCGGCCGGTAGTAGGCCAGCTGGCCGGGCAGGCAGGAGAGGATGGCGCCCGAGCCCTGCAGGCAGATCTGGTTGAGGGCCTCCCGCAGGGGCAGCTCCCGGCCGTCGGCCTTCAGCCCCAGGGCCATCACGTGGCAGGTGGGACCCGCCCCCTTCGCCCGCAGCAGCTTCTCCAGCTCCGCCGGGAAGTCCTGGGCACTGGGCACCTCGGTGGCGAAGCCGGGCATGTAGGGCAGGTCCTCGTCCAGCTGGGCCAGGGCCTCGCCGCGGTGCTTCGGCTGGGCCAGGGCCTGGATGAACCGGGCCCGCTTGGCGGAGGCGAGGAAGGCCCGGGTGAATTCGGCTTCGTGATCCATGGGCGCAGGCTCCTGTCCTGGAACTATGACCGCACACCCGGCGGATCGGGGACCAGCCAGCCCAGGAGGGCCCCCGCCGCCAGGCCCTTCAGGGTGCCCCCGAGGAACCAGCCCCAGGCCAGCGTGGCGGGCAGGGGCATGTGCAAGTAGGGGCCGAGTCCCGAGGCGATGCCCAGGGCCAGGCCCAGCAGCCCCCCGAAGCGCAGGCCCGCCCCCAGGGACTTGGGCCGCACCAGCCCCTGGTACCCGCCCACGTGGATCCCGATCAGGGCGAAGGTGGCGACATAGACCAGGGCCACGTTCATCTCCCCCGCCGGCCGCCAGAGCCGCGCGTTCGAGGCGTACACCCCCGCCAGGGCCCAGCGGTGCAGCAGCAGATCCAGGGCCGTCCAGGCGGCCAGGATCGCCAGACCCGCGAGCAGCCAGCGCTTCACCATGGGGGCTCCGTGGACCGGGCCGCCCTCAAGGCTGCGGCCGATCCCCCATCATGGCCGCGTTGGGGGCCCGGGTGCCCCCCCGCGCCACGCTGAGGGTCTGCCAGGGGCCCGCGGCCAGGTGCTTGGCCAGGAACACCAGCTGGCCCGCATGATAGGGATAGTGGGCCAGCTGGCGGTTGATGGCCTCGAGCACGGTGTGCGGCTCGTGCCGGATGGTCACGGTGCGGGCCAGGTCGGCGCCGGTGAGGCCCTCCAGGGTGCCGAGGAGGCAGGCCCAGCCGCGTTCCCAGCGGGCGCGCAGGGCCGCGGGATCGAAGGCCGCGGGATCGTCGAACTCCGCGTCGCGGTCCCGGTCGGGCTTCTCGCCATCGGTGGTGAGGAAATCCGTCCAGCGGGAGAGCATGTTGCCCGACAGGTGCAGCATCAGCGTGGCGAGACTGTTGGATTCCGGGTCCAGCCGGTGCGTCCAGCGATCCGCCGGCACCTGCGCGAGGGCGCGGTCGCACTGGGATTTCGCCTCGCGGAAGCGCTTGAGGGCATCGGCAAGGTAGAGGTCGCCGTTCATCGGGCCTCCTGGAACAGCCTGCGATAGACCACGAACCCCGACTTCTCGGCGAGGGTGTCGTAGAGCCGCATGGCCGTGGCGTTGGTCTCGTGGGTCTGCCAGTACACGCGGGGGAGGCCGGCCTGCCGGGCGCGGTCGTACACGGCCTCGATGAGGGCCCGGCCCACGCCCTGGCCCCGGGCGGCCTCCACGGTGAAGAGATCCTGCAGGTAGCAGTTCGGGGCGAGCTGGATGGTGCTGCGGTGGGTGAGGAAGTGCGCCAGCCCCAGCAGGGACCCGGCGCGTTCCGCCACCAGCGCGTGCACCGGCTCGGTGGGGTCGAGGAAGCGGGCCCAGGTCGTCCGGGTGATCTCCGGCGCCAGGGCCGTGGGGCCCGAGCGGCCGTAGAAGGCGTTGTAGCCGTCCCAGAGCGTCTTCCAGGCGGCGAAATCGGCCTGGGCCACGGGGCGGATCTCGAGGGCATCGGTCACGGCGGGCTCCGGTGAAGGGGACACGATGCCACAGGAGATGCCTGTCGTGGCAGCCACCGCCGGAGCGGTCTGCGGAACCGGCCCTCAGGCCCGGCGGAAGGCGGCATCCAGGCGATCGATCACCCCGGCCCAATCGGCGTCGTCCTGCACCTGGTCCCGCAGGAACCTGGCCTGGGAGGGGGTCCAGAACGGGGCGTCGGGCAGGGCGAGGTGGGCCGCCCGGGGCCGGTTCGTCTCGATGAAGGCCTGGATGGCCTCGGGACTGGAGGGCAGGCCGAGCTGGGCGAACAGCTCGGTCATGGCGTGCAGGTGGGTTTCCATGGGGGTCCCCTCGGGTCCAGGATGCGGCTCGGAACCTTGGGTGCTCCGGGCCCGGGATCCGTTTCAAGCCAGGGGCGCCGGAGGCTGGGGGAAGGGCTTGTACATCCGCCGGAATTCGATGCGGATGTCCTCGAAATCGTGGAACGCCACGCCCGTGACGTCGCAGCCCAGGGCCCGGTAGAAGGGGATGGCGCGCTCGTTGCCCTGGTGCACGACCAGCCAGACGGCGGGGGCGCCCTGGACCCGCATCACGCCCTCGCCGGCCTCCATGAGCCGACGGCCGATCCCGCCCTGGATGCGGTCCGGATCCACGTAGAGCTTCTGGACCTGCCAGGCCTCGATCCCGTCCGCCTTCAGCTTCAGGAACCCCTGCAGGCGGCCCTCCTTGCGGGGTTTGACACTCAGACAAGCTCGCCCGGGTGGGGGGCGCTCAGCCCTCGTCCTGGATCATCAGGTCGTGGCCGTAAGAATTGTCGATGGCGCACAGCCAGCCGGCCCCGGGATCGCGCCGGAAGACGTAGGTGGCCTGCCGGACCGTGGGGGGCAGGGTGGTCGCCGAGATGACCGTGCGGGCCAGCACCAGGGCCGTGTCCCCGGCCTCCAGCACCACCAGGCCCGCCTGCTCCACCGCCAGGCTGTGGCCGAAGTGGTCGGCGATGGCCTCGAAGGCCTTCCGGATCTGGGCCCGGCCCCGGGCCTCCAGGCCGGGCTTCACCACCAGCACCGCATCCTCGGCGTAGATCGCCATCAGGGCGTCGAAGTCCTCCCGGGTGATGGCGTGGTCGGCCTTCTCGATGAGCAGTTCGACGGGATGGCGGTCCATGGGGACTCCGGGCGGGCGGGGGGTCAGGCCTCGGCCCCGCGCCGGCGCGCGAGCCCCGCCCGCACCCGTTGCGTGACCATGGGCCAGAGGAACATGGCCCCGAGGATGATCCAGGCGGTGAGCTTGGGGTGCTTCAGCCAGGCGTTCAGGCCCAGGGTGGAAAGGGCGATGAGGGCGTAGTAGCCCATGTCGCCGGTGATGGCGAAGGCCCAGCCTGGCAGCGGCCCGTAGCCTGCGAGCAGGGCGGCGGTCCGGCCGGTCATGGGCTCCACGCCGAAGGCGATCAGGATCACGCGCAGCGGCCCCGCGCCGACGCCGCCGACAAGGGCCACGTTCTGGGCCATGGCCCCCTTCACGGCCGCGCCGTACCGGGCCATCGGCGGCCGCCGCCGCGCCAGGGCGGCGAAGCCGATCAGCACCGCTTCGAAGACCAGGGCGAGGACAAGGTCCGAGACGGCGTAGAGTCCCGCCACGACCTCCCAGGACAGCCCCCGGGCCTGGGCCAGCAGCACCCCCGCCGGAATGCCGCCGCCGAAGGGGATGAGGAACACCAGGAGGACCGCAAGCATGCCTTCATCCTACCCGGCGCGGCGGGCGCTCCGGGGTTCCGGTGCGGGGCCGGGCCTCAGCCCTTCGTGCGCTTGGGGTCCGCGTGCCGCGGATAGGTCCGCTCCGCCTGGATCCGGCCGTTCTCCTTGTGGATGACCACCGAGCCGGAATGGTGGTGCATGTAGGCCCGCATCTGCCCCAGGGCCTCCACCTTGGTGCAGGCGTGGACCACCGGACGCGCGGCCCCCTCCGGCCGGAGGTTCCAGGTGTCCCCGTCCTTGGTGAGGTGATAGCTCTTCATCTTGGCCTCCCGCGATGGGCGATTGCCGAGGCCGAACATTAGGCCATTCGGAGGCGCGGGCCACGAAACCGTGGGCTAGGGGTCTGTGTTCAAAGTGGGGTGCGGCCGCGCAAGGGGTGCCGCCCAAGCGGGGCCAGGAAAGCGACGAAGGCGATAGCGGCACTATCGACGAGGAGCTTGACGCAGCATCGCGCCGGGCGCCGCCCCTTGCCCTTCGGGACGTGGCCAGCC
>Ga0208789_1001711_pt1 | contig 11429 bp, 6 predicted proteins | sample Methanotroph_Enr_FD_187368 | JGI IMG/M metagenome (GOLD analysis project Ga0208789, IMG submission 187368) | Enriched soil microbial communities from Old Woman Creek wetland in Ohio, USA - Methanotroph_Enrichment_5 (SPAdes) (version 2) | ecosystem: Environmental > Terrestrial > Soil > Wetlands...
AATCCTAAAACCGTCGATTGTTTTTTGAGCAGTACTGATTGATCCGATTTTGTTAACCAAAAATCTACTTCATTAGTTATTGGAACAGGAGTTGGAATAGGAGTTGGATTGGCCACATCATTTGACGGAGCACATTTCAATAGTATAGTCGTTAGCACTGCAAAAAGGAAAAGTTTCATGATATTTTTATTTTTTTTCATACTATTTATAACTGATTTCAACATAAACCGGCAAATGATCTGATGGATATCTTAGATCTTTTGAGTCACTCAAAACGGCATATTTTTTAACTCTGAATTTATTATTTTTGGACACAAAAATATAGTCTATTAATAGCGTTACAGGTTCATTATGCTTAAACCCATTGAAAGTTCCCGATGGTCCAAAAGGTTTTACGCCCGAAATTTCTCTGGTATCGTTCATTTCTTTTTTAAGAGCTATAATTCTATCCTGAGTAGGTTCTGAGTTAAAGTCTCCCATAAAAATTACCGGATAGTTTTTTGTATTCAACTCTTTTATTTTAGAAAGAATAAGAAGGATTCCATTTGTTCTGGCTAGTTCTCCTATATGATCCAAATGGGTATTGAAAACCCAAAATATTTTCTTTGTTTTAACATCTTTAAACAAAGCATAAGTACAAACCCTATTGAAAGCAGCATCCCAACCTTTTGAAATTTTGTCCGGGGTTTCCGAAAGCCAAAAAGTGTTACTTACCACTACTTTAAAACGGTCTTTTTTATAAAAAATATTGGAAGATTCCCCTTTGCCAATTCCGTCTCTTCCAATTCCAATATAGCTATATTGAGAAAGCGCAGTTGCAATATCGACTACTTGATTTGGTTTAGCTTCCTGAACTCCAAAAATATCCGGTCCGTAAAACTGAATTTGTGAAGTAAAAAAATCTTTGCGGTGTGTCCAATCATTTTCACCATCAACTGCAACATCAAGGCGAATGTTATAAGTCATCACTTTAAGGGTTTGCGCAGTTGAAAATACGCTCAACAAACTGACTAAAAAAATAATATATATACTATAAAGTTTCATTATATTTTTATTTAGTCTTTTTGTTTTGATAAATTCTCACATAATCAATTTGCATTTCGTTAGGGAAAATAGAATTATCCATTTCACCTCCCCAATTTCCTCCAATTGCAAGATTTAATATGAGGTAATACCGTTTATCAAAAGGCCATCCTTCATTTGTTGAAACCTTTCCATCCTGTCCTTTAAAAGATTCGAAAAATAACTTATCATCTATGTAAAATTTGATGAATTTATCCGTCCATTCCACTCCATACTTATGAAATGTCCCTGTCACGTCTTTAACTTTTTCAAAATGGGTAACTTGAGTACCGATAACATGATTATATAAAAGAGAATGCAAGCTTACATGAATCCTGTTTTCATCTTTTCCCACGTGCTCCATAATATCAATTTCCCCACAAAGAGGCCAATCTTCGGCATTATTTCTGATACTTTCCGGTAACATCCATATTGCGGGCCAGTTTCCTTTTCCACGAGGTAATTTTGCCATTACTTCAATTTTACCATACTGTAATGCAAATTTTTGATATGTTGTTAGTCTTGCAGAGGTGTATTTTGAGTTTTCAAAATCTTTTTTTAAGGCAACAATATGTAATTTTCCATTTTTTACAAATGAATTTTCATTTGAATTTTTAAGATAAAATTGTTTTTCATTATTACCCCAACCATCTCCACCTACATCATAATTCCATTTAGTCGAATCAGGTAAACCTTTATAATTAAATTCATCCGCCCAAACTAATTGGTACTCATTCTTTGAATTTACAGACACCGGTTTATTTGAAACACAGGCTGAAAGAAGTATAAGAATTGTTACTAAAATTGCGATATTGAATTTTTTAGATCTGTTCATTTTAAAAATTATTTTTTTATTTCATCATTGCTCCCGTTTCAATAAAAACGGAAGCAAGCAATGAAAAACTAACTAAACAAAACATTAATTATAGACTCTTACGTAATCTATTTCGAAAGTTGAAGATGTAAAATTAGGATCAATTGTGCCTCCGTAAGACCCTCCCATTGCACAATTAAAAATTAAAAAGAAGTTTTGATTAAAGGGTACATTAGCCGAATTCACAAATGTGAAAAACAGTTGATTGTCAACATATATTTTAATATAAGTTTCTCTCCATTCTAATGAATAAACATGAAACTCCGTTGTCGCATTAGCAATTGTTGTACTACCACCATCTGGATTTCCGCCTGAATGGCCCGGATGATGCAATGCAGCCGTGATTGTATTAAGTCGAATTCCTGCATGTTCCATAATATCAATTTCTCCGCAAGCGGGCCAACCAACTGTATCGATATTATTCCCCAACATCCACAATGCGGGCCAAGTTCCGCCTCCAGCAGGCAGTTTTGCCCTGATTTCTACTCTTCCATATTTGAAAGAAAATTTATCTTTTGTTAGAATTCTTGCAGAAGTATAATTACTGCCCAAATAGGCTTCTTTTTTTGCAATAATTTTTAAAAAACCATTTTGAACAATTACATTTTCCGGTCTGCTGGTATAATATTGGGATTCATTATTTCCCCAACCTCCAGCGCCTAAATCATATCCCCATTTTGAACTATTTGGAGCACCATCCACATTAAACTCATCAGACCAAAGTGCTGTAGGAGCAATATATATAGTTATTGAAATTGAAGAACTAACAAATTGTCCTGAATTATATGCAGATACATATATTACATAGGTATTTGTGCCCGATGTAGTATAAGTATAAGTGAATTTTCCATCTGTAACTTCTTTTGTTTCTCCATTACCTAGTAATATTTTATAGGAAGTTGCATTAGTAGCACTTAAACTAAAATTTACTGTTCCGCTTCCATCACCATTGGGGTTTTGAGCATTAGTGCCAACAACCACAGCTGAAATCACGAGATTTGAAGGTGTTGTTGTTACCGCTCCATCTTCGTCATTATTACTGCCACTGCAGGAAAAAAATGCTAAAAAAAATGCTAAAACATTAAGATTTATAAATACTTTCATTTTTGAATTTATTATAACAATTAAGATTAATTCTCTATCAATAAGCACAAAAAAGGTAAACTCAACCACAGTATTAAAAGAAAGAAGGAGCAATGCTTCCTTCTTTCTGTATAAAAGATTTTTTTACAATTGTAAAAAACAGTAGTTTATTACCTGAACAATCGAAACTAGATTTTAAAACAGCCCGTAACATAAAAATCACAGGCTGCAATAAAATATCAAATTATTTTTTATAATGTCCCTCTCATTTCAATATTCTGGATTTTGATACCATCCTTCATATTATTTCCTCCACCTCTCATTACTAAATAAACAACTCCAGTTGTAGTAGCGGTATATATTCCCAAATTATTTTCTGGTTTACAACCCACTGCGGAAATCTTGCCTGCATAAGGAGTGCCTCCACAGGAATCCCATGTGCTTATCGTTCTTAACTTACCCCCTTCGTTATATTCACTTCCTGTAACAGGAGCAGTAGATCCGCAATACACTTCGAACCAAGTATCTACACCTCCTGAGGTAGAAGAAACTATCATATCGATATTATATTTTCTTCCAGCAACAACATTAACCGCCTGATACATACCATATTGATCCCAACCAAAACTATTAAGGAAAGCATATCCTGGTCCAAAAGTCCAAGTAGCATTGCTAGACCAAGTAGCAACATCATAAAGAGTCCATTTGGCGTGATCTGCAGCATCAGCAAGTTTCCCTCCCAGCACTATATTGCCTGATACAGGATCCGGTGTTGTAATATTGATAGTTTGTGTTGAAGTAAAGGTTTGTCCTCCTTTTCCAACAGCAATATGAGAAACTTTATAAGTACCTACATCTGGCAAAAAAATAGTTTCAGTCATTTTACCTGCGAAATCTGGACTACCATCACCTAAATTCCATTTTGAAAAAATATAACTGGTGTTTTTAGCACTTAAAGTAAATCTATTAGCAGAACCCGATACAGGAGTTACCGTAAAACTAGCATCTAATGGAGTACTTTCATAAATTCCATTATCTACAATATCATCTTGACAAGAAGTCAAGGAACTCAATGTTGCTAAAGCAAACATGAAGCTGAAAATTAATTTTATATTTTTCATCTTTTAATTTTATTAATTAATACCCAGGATTTTGTTTGAGTAGAGTCCCTTGTAATTCCCTAGTTGGAATAGGGAAAATCTCACTTGTTCCTGCAATAAAACCTCTACTGCTTAATTTTGCAGCTGCATCGCCCCATCTTATTAAATCAAAGAATCTAAGTCCTTCTCCAGCAAGTTCCATTCTTCTTTCATTTTTTATGGCTGCAAGTGTAACAGGAACAGATGGCAAACCAACTCTTGCTCTTACAGCGTCTAATAATGCTTGCGCTCTTGTACCAGAACCTAATGCTTCTGCTTCCATTAAATAAGTATCCGCCAATCTTATGAGATAAGAATTCTGTTTGTAATTTAATTCTGCAGCTCCACCACCAGTGCGTACATCCGATTTTCTTGGAAGATATTTGTTTAAGAAATATCCTGTGTCTTGATAACCGCCAATATAATCTGCTTGACCTGCTGCTTTTAGCGCTTTTAAATCAAAAACAGTAGCTCCAAATCTTGGATCTGTTTTTATTGCATCGTATAAATCTTGAGTGATACAGTTAAAACTCCATCCAGAAGGTAAGTCTGGAGCAGTAGAGCCAGTTGGTCTTGAATAACTCCTAGGTCCAACCATTATATTTAATGTATTCCCTTCATCTGCACCTGATCCCCAAAACCCCCAATCTGAATTTCCTGCACTTGTATGGGAAACTTCTAATAATGACTCTGAATTAAATTTATTTGAAACAACCCATAAATCACTATAATTAGTTAATAATTTGTTGCCATATTGATTGGCACTACCAGGAGTTCCATTAACTTCTGCAAGAATAGCAGCTGCCTGAGGTTTTTTTCCTTCAAATAAATAAACTTTCCCTAACATTGCTTGCGCTGCCCCTTTGGTAAGACGACCTGATTCTGTATCAGCTGGAACACTTGTTGGTAAAGCTGCGATTGCGGCAAGCAAATCATTTTCTATTTGAGTATAAACAGCTTCGGGAGTTGCTTGCTCCACCTCATACATAGTGGTAGCGGTTAATGGCTCTAGAAGCAATGGAACATTTTTAAACATTCTTACCAAATCAAAATAATAAATAGCACGCAATGCTTTTGACTCTGCAGCAAATCTTGCTTTAAGATTGTCTGCCATTGCAACGCCTGGCAATTTTACAAGCAAGATATTTGCTCTAAAAATTCCTTGGTAATAATCATTCCAGAAACTACCAGGTATATTTGTAGAAGTAAGTGTATGATTTGAAAATGCCTGGATACCAGCACCATCTGTAGCTCCACCTCCACCAGCAACAAAATCATCTGAACCTGCATTCATCATTGCTACCATATTTTCAAAACCACTTGTGTTTTTTCTGATAGGATCATACACCCCAACAAGAGCAGCAGTTGCTTGTTCTTCATTGGCATAATAATTATCCGAAAGAAAAGCTCCTTTTGGTGTTAAATCTACAAAGTCTTTTGAACAAGAGACTAAAATAGCCACCATTGCTATTGCAATAAAAAAGTATTTAAATTTTATCGTTTTCATAATTCTTAATTTTATTAAAATTGTAAATTAGCTCCAAACATAAATGTTCTTGCTTGTGGATAAACCCCTTTGTCTATACCAAATACACCTCCACCAATTTCAGGATCATATCCTGTATATTTGGTAAGAGTTAATAGATTCTCTCCTGTCAAGTATAAACGTACTTTACTAGCGCCAATTTTTGCAATCAAATCACTTGGCAATGAATAACCCAATTGTACTAATTTTAAACGAAGATAATCACCGTTTTCTAGATAGAAATCCGACATTTTTCCGAAGTTCTCATTGGTATCGTTATTAGTTAGTCTAGGGTAATCATTTGAAGTTCCTTCTCCAGTCCAACGACTTAATGCTATCGTTTGATAATTGGCATTACCAACATCTAGTCTACGCAATCCTTGAAAAATTTTACTTCCCGCAGCACCTTGTGCAAAAGCCATAAAGTCAAATCCTTTATAATCTAAATTTAAAGTTAAACCATAAGTATATTTAGGAATATTTGAACCTAAATATTGTTTATCGGCATCAGTTATAGATCCATTACCATCAGTATCTACCCATTTGAAATCTCCTGGTCGAGCAGCTGGCTGAATAACAACTCCTGCATTATTCGTATAAGCTGTAATTTCCGCCTCATTTTGGAAAATTCCATTAGTTTTAAATCCATAAAACGAGTTATACGATTGCCCAACTTGGGTTCTTGTTACAGGTCCCATAGATTGGAAAGATGCATCGCCTGTTATAAAATCAGAATCTGAAGCAACATAAGTAACTTTGTTTTCTAAATAGGCCACATTACCATTTATTGAAAAATTAACTTTCCCAAATTGTTTTTTATAACCTAACTCCACCTCAATACCTTTATTGTCCATATCAGCAACGTTTCCCGCTGGATTTGTAGTAACACCTACATAACCTGGAATGGTTATTGGACGCAAGATGCCAGTGGTTGATTTCTTGTATAAATCTACAGTAAGATTGAATGTATTGAAGAATCTGGATTCAAAACCAATATTAGATTGAGAAGTTTCCTCCCATTTCAAATCAGGATTATCCAGCGTTAGATTGGCATAACCGGTAGTTATTGCTCCTGTATTTCCAAAGGAGTAATTATATCCGCCAGTCACTAAAGATAAATATCTAAAATCAGGATGATCACCGGAATACGCATCGTTACCAACGATACCATAACCACCTCTAATTTTTAAAGTATTAAGCACATTGCTTTCTTTCCAAAAATCTTCTTTGCTAACAACCCAACCTACATTGAAAGAGGGGAAAATACCAAATTTGTTATTTGCACCAAAACGAGAGGAACCGTCACGACGAATAATACCTGTAAATAAATACTTTTCATTATAGTCATAATTCACACGAGTAAACAAGGAAGTTAATTTATGTTCCTCTAAATCATAAGTACTGCTATTTCTGTTTGCTTGTGATATATCAAAATCGAACGAAGCATCACGGTAATCTGAAATAGGCAACCCAAACAATGTAGAGCCAGAACCACCACCAATATTATCTACGTAAGCGCCTTGACCTAATAAAACAGTCAAATTGTGGTTTCCAAATTTATTAGAATAGGTTAAAATATTTTCAATATTCCATGCAAAACTTTTATTTTCAGATTTGCCATAACTGTTTTTAAGTACATTTGAAGTTGCACTTAAATAATAAACCGGAGTAAATTGTTGATTTCCCCAATAGGCAACTTTACCGCCAAATGTAGATCTCACTTTTATATGACTTGTAACATTCGCCTCTAAATACGCATTTCCAACAATATCATCAGACCAATTGAAACCTCCAAGTCTTGTTTTAGCATAAGCTAATGGATTTGTCATCTCTTGACCAACTATGTTTGAAATTCCATAAGGATTCCCATGTGCGTCACGAATAACTGGATTTACGCTATATGGTGCTCCATTAGCCACAGCAGGATCCGTTACTACTATTGGAGTAGTAGGATCAAGATTAATCGCAGAACTTAATGGTCCGCCATATTCACTATTTGTATTTCCAATGCCAACAGATTTTTGTCTTGAAAAACCTAAAGTTTGTCCGAAAGTAAATACTTTAGATAATTTGTGAGTAGAGTTTAAACGGAAATTCTTTTTGGTGTAATTCGATATTTCTGTTGAAACAATCCCTTCTTGATCTTGAAGCCCAAAAGAAGCATAAAAAGTAGAATTTTCAGAACCTCCGCTTATGCTTAACTCATGAGAATAACGATAAGCACTTTTATTAAAAATTGCTTTTTGCCAATCAGTTCCTACTCCCAAAGTTCCTAAATTAGAAAACACAGGAACTCCACCAGCAGCTACAGATTTTTCATTTAACAATGCACCATATTGGGTTGCATTTAATAAATTTAATGTTTTATCTGGCGAAGAAAAGCCTGAAAATCCATTATAGTTTACCGTTATTTTTCCAGCTTTTCCTTTTTTGGTTGTAACCAATATAACTCCCGTTGCAGCACGAGTACCATATATAGCAGCAGAAGCAGCATCTTTAAGGACTTCAATAGATTCAATGTCAGATTGATTAAGGAAACCAATTCCTCCGGCATCTACTACAACACCGTCTACAACCCAAAGAGGATTATTACCGCCATCCCCGAATGTAGTTACCCCTCTAACTCTTATCGTAGAAGTAGCGCCAGGTTGACCAGAACTTGCAGCAATTGTTACTCCAGAAACCCTTCCTTGTAAAGCTTGTTCAATACGCCCATTAGGAATTTTTTCAAGGTCTTTCGCTTTGACACTGGAGATAGCACCAGTAACAACACTCTTTTTTTGAGTTCCATATCCTACAACAACTACCTCTTGTAAGGTTTGAGATTCAGGATAAAGTTTAACCTCTATTCGAGTTCTTCCGTTAATAGACTCCTCTACTTTACTGTAGCCTATAAAACTAAACACTAAAGTACCGTTTGAAGCGGCCTTTATCTGATAATTCCCATCAATGTCCGAAGCCGCAGCTTTAGAGGTTCCTTTAATTAAAATGGTTGCTCCCGGAATGGGTAGTCCGTTTTCGTCTAAAACTTTTCCATTTACTGTTACATCTTGAGCTTGTCCGTAAACTGAGAATAGAATAGATAAAAAACAAAAAATAAGTAATTTTGTAAATTTCATATTTCTAAAAATTTTGGTTAATTAATTAGTAATTCACAACAATATTAATGATATATTTCTATATTCTGAGTGATTTTAAATATTTTTTTATTACAAAAACACATCAAATCCTATTTTTTTACTTTACAAAAACACTACAAATAATTATTTAACCATTGATTTACAATATTTTGAATTAATATTTAACACACTTCAAAATATAAAAGAAAGAAAACAAACACTACATTTATAAAAAAATGAGATTCTTTGCTTTTATTACAAATTATATCACTATTATGCCTGCCATTTAATCCGCTATCCTATTGAAAACAAATTCATTTTAGACAACATGTGATTTATTATATTTTAAAATTTAATTATGCGATTTACAAAATTTTGCTCTCTGTTTATTTTTCTTTTATTATCCGTAAATACATTATTTAGTCAGGTAAAAAGCATTGGGCTTCCAGAAATTAGAAATTACAAAAGAGTCGACTATAAAGGCGGTACTCAAAACTGGAATATTGACCAAGATAAAAATGGGAATATCTATTTTGCCAATAACAGTGGACTTTTTCAATTTGATGGATCCACTTGGACAAAATATTCGCTACCAACTTTTTCAGATATCAGATGTTTAAAAATTGATGCTTCAGGCAAAATTTTTGTAGGAGGATACAATGAGTTTGGTTATTTTAAAGCCAATCCGAAAGGCAAACTAGAATATTTTTCTATTTCAAAACTCATAATTAAAAAAAACAACAAAATAATTGATAATATCTGGAAGATTCATCTCTATAACAACGAGGTACTCTTTCAGGCTTTCGAAACTACTTATATCTTTAAAAATAATAAACTAAAATCACTCCTGCCACCTACCCGATTCCAGTTTTCGTTTAAAGTAAATAATCGGCTCTATTTTCAAGATGTTTCCAAAGGTTTGATGGAATATACAAATGGCAACCTCCATTCACTTGTAGGCTCAACCGATTTAAATGGCACAGAAATTTGGGGAATGTTTCAAATGCCAGATAATAAAATGCTGATTGCGACTTTAGATAGAGGTCTTTTCATCTATGACAATAAAAAGATAGTGCCTTGGGATACTGAGGCCAATAATTTTGTTAAAAAGAATAGTTGTTTAGGGGGGGTGGCTATGAAAGAGAATTACATGGTTCTAAATTCTGTTTTAAACGGGATCATTGTATGCGACAAAAAAGGAAGAATAATTCAACATATTAATCGAAAAAAAGGACTTCAAAACAACACTGTGCTGACTTCATTTATCGACAGAAAAAACAATCTTTGGCTAGGGCTTGATAATGGGATTGCATTTGTTAACGAAAATTCACCTTTTTCCTATTTTGGCTTTAGTTATGACATAAGTACCGTTTACGCCTCGGTTATTTACAAAGAAAATCTATATGTAGCTACCAATCAAGGTGTTTTTTATCATTCCTGGAAAATTCCTTTTAAGGAAGACACTTTTGATCTTGTAGAAGGAACGACAGGTCAGGCATGGAATATTCAAGTTATTGATGACCAACTAATATGTGCGCATAACAGAGGTGCCTTATTGATTGAGGGGGGTAAATCTTATAAAACACTAGATGATGTAGGCTATTGGAGTTTTAAAAAAATTCCGAATCACCCCACCTCTTTAATCGGATCTAATTATAATGGTTTTTCTCTATTCGAAAAAAAACCAAACGGATGGCAGTATAAACATCAAATTGATGGATTTATTAAATCTTTCGGCGCATTTGAAATTGACAATGAAAATATATGGGCAAAAAAAGACGACCTCGTTTATCAAATGACGCTGTCTGATGATATGCAAAAATTTAAATCTGTCAAAACTCACCGAAATCTGTCGAAGACTGTTAAAGGAATTGGCAGCATACAATACTTAAAAAACAATATATATTTTCAAACAGAAAATCACTTTTTTAAATATTCACAGAATAAAAATACATTTTATGAAGATAAAAAAACGAGTCGTCTATTTAAAAACATCCCTAAAGTAAATACTTTACACGAAGATCTTTATGGTAATATCTGGTATGTTTTTAATCAATCATTAGGCGTTTTAATGAAAACAAATACTGACAATTACAAAAATATTGTAGCTCCATTTTCTAATTTAACAGGTAATCTGGTTTACAACTATTTATCAATAAATACAATTAATCCCAAAAATATATTTATAGGTCTAACAGAAGGTTTGGCTCATTATGATTCACAATTATTAAAGAATTTCGTAACCAAACCCAAAGTTTTCATAAGGAGCTTTTCGTACGAAGGAGATACTTTGCTTTTTGGAAATGGGCAAAATTTAGCTACAAAATACAAAATACCTTATAAATCAAATTATGTGAAATTCTCCTTTTCCTCTCCTACTTATGAAAATGTTGAAAACATTAAATTCTCCTATCAATTAGAAGGTTTTGATGATCGGTGGAGCAATTGGTCGACAATTTCAATGAAAGAATATACAAATTTGAGAGAAGGCGATTACATTATGAAAGTAAGAGTGAAAAACAGTTATGGGATTGAGTCTGACCAAGCAGTTGTTCCTTTTACCATCTCTCCCCCATGGTACAGACACTTCATGGCTTATATTTTTTATATTATTTCTTTTATCGCAA